>JGI1027J12803_100964768_pt1 | contig 11348 bp, 9 predicted proteins | sample IowNatreferecore_FD_12803 | JGI IMG/M metagenome (IMG submission 12803) | reverse complement strand
CGACGCTCATGCGGAAGTAAATCAACTGAAGAACGAACGGGACAAGCTTGTTGCTGACATCAAACAGCAAGAAGATTTTGTCAGTAGCAACCTAAACACCAGCGGCGACCGCAAGGCAGTCGAAGACGCGCTTCCCGGCCTTAAGGAGAAGCTTGCGTCGCTCGACGATCAGCTGCAACAGGCCGAGAAAGAGGAATCAACCGCGCAAGAGCACTTGCAGTCCGAGAGGGCCAAGCTCGATAGCCTGGAGGCTGAATTCGAACGTCTCGAAAGGAGTTTTGAGAAAAACAACGACGCTCCCGCCAAAAATTCGCAGTAGTGCCGACAATTCTGAAGACATGCCGATACTCGAAGATTTCCCGGTAGGTTGGCGCGACCCGATCTGCCGGCTCCACTGCTTTAATAGACAGTAACGGCGGCGGATGGTGGCGCCACCCCTCCGCCAGCTCCATTCCGACGCCCTAGCTTCGCGCGAGCGAAACACCGTGAATCGCGCTTCTCGCTCCTCTGTATCATAAGTCTTAAACTTCGGCCTGCTTCGAATCTTCTCTCGTATCGTCACTCCTAGAAGCTCGACGCATCGAGTGGAAGCCTCAGGAGATGCTCCAACCAGAAATTCCCGCGGTGGCGAGCGTCCAGTCTCTGCCAGAGCAAAATTACTAGGCTTCGAAGTAGAAATCGGCGCTCGCTTCGTAACGCGCCGCCTCGTCAACGCACTATCTGCTGTGGTGAACTTTGCAGGAAGGGTCACCGGGACGAACTGAGCCCAAGCTCGCATTGTCCCCCTGCGAACGCGGACAACGTGACGTCTCGCAATCGCCAGCGATATGGTTAGGTTGGTCGCGAGAGACGTGATTCTATGTTGACCCCAAGGGGAAGTGTGATTACAACTAAAGGCAAAGTCATCGTCACCGACCAAAGCGGCAAAGAAAGGCTGCCGGACAGTCAAGCCGCTGAAAGGTTAAGGTTCTCTTCAACGCCGCTTCTGCAGCGCAGACGGAAACGTCACTGTGGGATGGGAGGCCGGAAGTCCACACGCTTTCCGGCGGCGTTGAGTTCCTGTTGGAAGGGTGGCCTTGGTTGCTGGCTATGAAATAGCGCGCTCGGTTCTTCCCGATTTTCCAGGCGGCAATTCGCGAGCCGTTGTCTTCTGTTCCTGACACCGCGCTCGCCACTGTCCCGCGCGCATTTCGCCACCCGACAGTTCGTTTCGGCAGAGTGGTCGGCGGGAGGTGAGATATGAACCGGCATAGTTTCGTTGGTTCGAATATGGCTGGCGTGCTTGTTGCAGTGTTCGCGATCTCCGCGCCAGTGATCCTAGACGCAGACGATGTTCTGACCCAGCACAACAACAATGCGCGCACAGGAGCGATCCTGGATGAAACCATACTCAACACTACGTCCGTAAACTCCGCCAAATTTGGCAAGCTATGGACCTTATTCACGGACGGACAAGTGGTCGCGCAGCCCCTCTATGTATCAGCACTCGCGATTGACACTTCGGCAAATCCGAACGCGCCACGCGTGACCGGAACGTTCAATGCCGTGGTCATCGCCACGATGCACAACACCGTGTACGTATATGACGCCGATAAGGAGAACCGTGGTCCTGACGGCCGGACCATTCCTCTTTGGGCGACGTGGCTAGGCAAACCGCGGCCAGGCTCCAAAGACATCGACATGTTCAGAACCAATGATCCGGACTGGGGCATCCTGAGCACGCCCGTCATCAGTGACGACAGGAAGACGCTGTTTGTAGTGGCCTGGCACGACGACGGTCCGCAAGGATTTCAATACCGGCTTCACGCACTGAACATGAAGAACGGAACGGAAGTCCGGGCTGCTGTTCCGATCGGTCCGTCTTCGGTCGATCCCTCCCAGCCATGCAAACGCCAGAGCCTTTTCAATCCCTGCGTACACAAGCAGCGCACCGCCCTGTTGCTGAGCAAGGGCGTTCTGTACATCGCATTCGGCGGCGACGGCAACCGCGGCGCGATGCTCGCGTTCGATGCGGCCACCTTCAGGCAGCTTGCCTTCTGGTCGTCGACCCCCACGGGTGAAAATGGTGGAATCTGGCAGTCGGGGCAGGGACCCGCTGCAGACGCCGACGGCAACATTTACGTCATGACGGGCAACGGCACGTTCGATCCCAGCAAGAAGAACTTTGGCAGCAGCTTTGTCAGGCTGGCGCTTGAGGGGCAAAGCCTGGTCATCAAGGACTTCTTCACACCCTGCAACTTCAAGTTCCTGAACGATAGAGATTTAGATCTCGGCGCGGCCGGCCCGATCCTCCTTCCCACCACTCCTGCACGCATTGTCAGTGGCGGAAAGGAAGGTGTTCTTTATGTGCTTTCGAAGGCGAACATGGGGGGCGGGGCCGCAAACCCGAGTTCTCCCAACTGCAACAATGCGCACGCGGTGCAAAGTATTAAGGCGTTCGAAGAGCATTTCTTCGAAGGTGAGAACCATTGGGGCAATATTCACGGTTCGCCGGTCTTCTGGAACGGACCGGATTCCGCACGCATTTACGCATGGGGCGAGAACAGCGGGTTGAAAGCATTCCTGTTCAGCCAAGGCAAATTCCAGGACCCTAACAACGCGAAGCAGGGCACATTTCGACCACCCAACGGCATGCCCGGCGGAATGCTAGCTTTGTCCGCAAACGGCAACCAAGCGGGTACGGGAATTGTCTGGGCGGTAGTCCCGCTGGACGGCGATGCCAACAAATTACGCGGTGTAAAGGGCATCGTGCTGGCGCATGACGCGCAGGACGTGAGTCGCACGTTGTGGACAAGCGAACAGTTCGCCGACCGGGACCGCCTCGGGCTTTTTGCGAAATTTTCCACGCCGCTGGTAGCTGGAGGCAAGGTATTCGTCGCAACGTATGGCGACGAAGAGCCGCGGCGGCAATATGGGGGCGATAACCTTCCGACCGAGTTGCCGAAAAACTACTACGTCACGGTTTATGGCTTACTGCCGAGGACACCGATGGCCCGCGTGGTCGATCAGGATAGCGATGATGTAACTGTCGTCCGTGCGACCACGTCGCCGCTGACCCTGGACATTAACAAGTGCCAGCCCGCCGACGGCGGCGCGATCGACTGTACGGACGCGCTTTTCAACTCCCTCCAGGTACCGAGCTTCCACCGTCTCGTCCTGCCGGCGAGCGGCAATCTCGCCGGTTGCTCCTTGATCCGCGTGATCACTGCCAGCAAGAACGGTGGACTGGCGAACACTGCCGGGATCGGCTTCTGGAGTTCGCAGCAGACGCGAGGCAGTCTGGCCGCGGAGAACTCGGGCCGTTTCGTGCCCAAGGCCCAACTCAAGGCCGCGGGAGCCGCAATCCTGCTCAACGGTGAACCTGCGACGCTGCACGAATTCGTGGGTGTCGCGAATTGCGGTGGAGGCGCGGATGCGCCCAGCCGGCTTTTCAAGCCTTACATGCGATTCGAGGGGGTGCCCGATGGAACCGTTTTCCGCAACTGGGATGTTGCAACCAACTACCGCATCGGACCGGACGCGCCGCAGTTCGATCGCAGCGACGACGTTCTGCGCCACTAGCCCAGGCAGCGCCTTCAAGCGCCCGTTCTGGAGGACGGCCGCCGTGCGAAGGCTCCTTCCCGCGTGGATCGTTTGTGTTGCGATCGCGGCCATTGCCTCGGGGACGGCGGTTCCGGTGTTGGCGGAGGACCAATCTCCACCGCCCATCCTGCAGTGGTTCGAGTCGTCCTACCAGACGATCGAAGAGCGAACGCCAGACTTGTTTCTTGCGGGCTACGGTTTTGTTTGGTTGCCACCGCCTTTTCGCGCCGATCAAGGCAATTTCAGCGCCGGTTACGACGTCTATGACCGCTTCGACCTGGGCCGGCCCGATCGGCCGACCCTATATGGCATCGAAGATGGCTTGAGGTCTTTGGCCAAGGTTCTGCACCGGGCGGGCGTCGGCCTCCACATCGACTTCGTCATCAATCACAACGGTTCTTCAAACCTGTCGACCCCAGGGTTCGCCGAGGCAGGCGGTTATCCTGGTCTTGCGATCACGTTGCCCCATGACATTGATGGCGACTTCCATTCTGCCTCGCCTCCGGCATCGACTACGAGCGATCGCAGGGGCTCATCGATATCGCCCACGAAAAGAATCACTGTTCATCAGAAGTCCCGTGGATGCCCGTGACACGAGAAACATCCCCGCTGGCAAACGGCCCCGCTTCAACCGTCTGGCAAACGTAGCCGATCCCGAGAACCGTCGCTTTTATCCTGACATCGGCCACAACACCATCTTCCTATTCGATCCCAGGACGAACGAGAGGGACATCCCTGTACGCTCTTTCAATCTTGAAAATCCAATGGCCGGTGATCCCGTAGTCGAGAACGGAATGGGCTACCTGATGCGCAACGCGCAATGGCTCATTCAAGTCATCGGTGTGGACGGATTGCGCATCGACGCTGCGAAACACGTGCAGGGTTTTGTGCTCGACTTCATCGACCGTTCCGTGTACCGACAGAATCCGAGGAAGCTACTCGACGGTTCTCAAAGCGACGTCTTTACCTACACCGAGGTGTACGACGCCAACCCGGACGTATTGCTGCCACATGTCAGAAAAACCATCAACCACGCGGATCCAGGCCGGATCGGTGCGAATCGCGACACGCTCGACTTCAAGCTGTACTTCGCGCTCAAGGACAACCTCGAACACCGCGGAAAGCCGGACGCGTGGAAGCGCATCAAGGACGCTGCTTTGAACGTCGCTGACGACGGGTTTCACAACGGCTCGGCAGGAGTTACGTTTATTCAGAGCCACGATGTGTTCAAGCCGTTCGACCTGGAGGAGGTCGCCCAAACCTACACGCTGATGATGCCGGGTAACACCGTCGTGTACTTCAACGGGCGCGAGTTTGACGACAACCGCGACTTTCCAAAAGCCGGGCGCGGTGACGCATTGAATGTCGTACCAGGCAGCCTCCTTACCCGTTTGCTCGCCGCTCGCGTCACTCATGGACGCGGCAATTATTCGGAGCGATGGGACGGCACCGACGGCCTGTTCGCATTCGACAGGGAGAAATCCATGTTGGTCCTGCTATCCAACCGGGGTGATGCCGGATTCGATAGTCGAACTCTCACCGGACTGAGCTTTCCGCCCGGAACACTGCTCGTCGAGCTGAGCGGGAACGCTGCGGATCCCGTGGTTAACCCGCGTCGGGCTGGCGGCACTGACATTCCGCAGGTGCTTCGGGTATTTCGGGAAAACGGCGTGTCGAAGGTCAACGTGCGGTTTCAACGCCCCGCAACCATCACGAACTCGGGCCAGGTAGTGAACCATGGTCGTGGTTTGCTGGTGTACGGCCTGGCTACACCTCAGTCCGATCGTGGGATCGAGCTGACAAATGTGGCGGAAGTGCGACCAGGCCGCTCCGACTCGCATACCGACCGTGAGAACGGAACGTTACGGCGGGCTGATATCAGCGTCATTCGCGGTAATTCATTCGAAGTGAAAATCCGGACCAAACCCGTACGACTGATGGGATCCGAATCGCTGCGAGACGTGAATGCAGACGGAGACGAGGCCCTGCTTCGCGTGGATGACGGCTTGGAACGGTAACAGCAAAGTGGACTTCACGACCCCTGGTACAACCGAATATGGCTTTGAACAGTTCAGAACCGAGCACAGCCCACTGATTCGCGACCATAATCCTGACGGGCCGCGTGGCACCGGGCTGTTTCGGCAGCGGATTGACGCGACGCGACTCGCTCCAGGCCTGCACTTCATCACGGTTCGTGTGTACCGGCACCAGCCTCCCGGAAGCCCGCCCGTGTTCGGGGAGTTCAGGAAGGTGATTTTTATTGATCGAGGTGTATAGAACGTCCGGCCGGGAATCCTTGAAACGGGTAATCGCGCTACCGATTCCGGGGCCCAGCGAACCGTGTGGGCGGGAAGCAAACGCGACAACGGCCCTGTGGCTAGGATCGCACGGACCGCTGGCGTTTCTTGCGGCGATGTGAAACGACAGTACTTGCCCCTTCACTACTTAGGGACGGAAACCGATTGAAAAGCCTCGGTGACGGGAAGCTCAGGATAACGCCCCCCGTCGATTCCGCGCATAGCGTTACATTCGGAGCGAGAGTGTCATGCCCAGCACCCAGAAGAATCCGATCCAGCGAAAGATGGTGGGATGGTATGACCCGTTCCAGCTGCTCAGAACGGCGAAGGAGGTGGTCGTTTCTTCTCTGCTTGGAGTACGTGCGGACTATCGGCTTTTGGAGAGCCTCGCTGCTGAGCAGGGCATATTTGACTACACCGACCAGGACGAAGTATGGCTTGACTATGTCGCTGATCTCGGCGATGGATGGGACGCGACATACACCATCGCGTGCTTGCTCTCCGCAACTTCGCTGACGCTCCGGCAGCGCGAGAGCCGCGAGTCCGTGAACACTGAGCGTGGCAGGATTCTTGTGATGGGGGGCGACCAGATCTACCCAACCGCGAGCCGATCGGGTTATGAGGAACGCACCTTGGGACCGTACGACTGTGCATTCCACGAGTGCGATCCTCCGCATTCCGATCTGTTCGCCACTCCGGGTAACCACGACTGGTATGACGGCCTGGTAAGCTTCTCTAGACTCTTCTGTCAGGGCCGCTGGTTCGGAGGGAGACAGACAAAGCAAAGACGCAGCTACTTCGCACTTCGACTGCCTCATAACTGGTGGCTTTGGGGCGTAGACATACAACTCGAGTCTGATATCGACAGACCGCAGATCGAGTATTTCCGGAAGGTCACCGAAGCGATGAAGGAAGGCGACCTCGTGATCATCGCGACCGCCGAGCCGCACTGGATCTACGGCAACATTTATGACCCCGCGCTACAGAGCAATCTGGCGTTCCTCGAAGAAAAAATAATCCAACCCAAAGCTAGGGTTCAGGTCTGGCTCGCAGGCGATCTCCACCACTACCGTCGTCATGAGACGACCGACGGTAGCAGGACTCAACTCATCACTGCTGGCGGGGGTGGCGCCTTTCTCCACCCGACGTTCGGTCCCCCAGTCCCTACGATCTGTGTAGGGCCTGCCGCGAACGTAAGCGCAGAGCTGCGATCCGAGTTCCCTGACCAGATGACCTCGAAACGGCTGCTGCGACGAAACCTGTTGTTCCCGTTCCTTAACCCGCGCTTCGGCATCCTCACCGGCCTGGTGTATCTCGCTGTCGGCGGCCTACTTTTGCCTTTATCCCAGCAACGGCTTCTCGATTATCCATTGAGCCTGGGCGGCCTCTGCGGGGCCTTGAGGTTCGCGTTAGGCTCTGCATTGCGCTCTCCCTTGGCGCTTTTTCTCATTCTGGTGGTGATTGGGGGCTTCATCGCGTTCACGGATACCCATAACAAGACCTACAAGTGGGTGGCCGGATCCATTCACGGCGTTGCGCATCTGCTTGTCGTCGTGTTCGTTGCCTGGGTCGTCGTGCACCTCGTCAATGGCGCTGCACACGCGACGCCGGGATCCCTGGCGGACACCTGGTTGAACCTGTTTGGATCGTTTCTAGGTGGCTATTTTCTTGGGGCTGTATTGATGGGTCTTTATTTGTATGTCTCGCTCCGCTTCTTCAGGCGCCATTCGAATGAGGCCTTTTCATCGCTCCATATCCCGGATTACAAGAACTTTCTGCGAATGCGCATCGATCGACGTGGTCAACTCACCGTGTTTCCCATAGGAATCGAGACAGTCCCTCGTACATGGAAGGCGGCAGCAAATCCTGGCAAGGGCGACCCTAGACTCGTACCAAAGCACGAAGGGCAGCTGAATCCATTCCTCATTGAACCACCGATTACACTGGATGGTCGGCGATGAAGCCGTTTCTTAGTTGGTTTGGTTCTTTGTCAGTTGGCCCGGTCCGAGGGTATACGGAAGCGGCAAACGAGGTGCGAGTCTTGATGGATTTCGGCGACTCCCGACGTAGGGTACTTTGGCCCTTCTGGCAACCGAGTTTACGCAACGTCTGCGACTTTGACCTCTTCTCCTGAATCCGTGACGGCTTCAAGCGTTCTTTCAGCAAAAGGATTTCCCGGCGTATCGACATGCGATCCGACACCGTCCAAGGCACCGATAGAAACGCGCCTTTGCCAGGTGGCCGACCGAGCCGTGAAAGCTTCTCTCCCGTTTGCCAAAACAAGGAAGCGTCCGCCGCGTGGACCCAGGAGAAGCTATTGCTCGTCCGGGCACCGTACTGGACCGTCCGCCAGTGCGCGAGCTTCGGCATTCGTTGTCACGCGCCCCACAACGCATACGCGATGCGCCTCGAACCGCACGACGAAGAGGCGCGACACACGCGTCTTCTGATCGGTACGGCTGGTGGCCGCGACGCGAAAAATCAGAGCCGTCAGCACTCCGCGCGCGTTCAAGCGCCATTCGACCTGCGGTGACGCGCCAACTGTCGGGAAGAGCCCAATCGGCGCATCGTACACGATCGCATGCTCACCTGACCACGTGATCGCGCTCGACCGCAGCTCGATCCACGTGTTCTCCTGCGACGCCACGAGCAGAAGGCGCCAGCCGCCGATGCTCCGACACTCTTGAACGCCGAGCTGTCGGGCGGCGAAGCTCGCGCGCAAGTCTGCGGGCGAGGTGCACTCGCGCGGTCGAATGGAGGTGAATCTACTTGCACCGGCTTGATCTGCGACGGCAGGCCACGTACAAGCGGTGGCCGCAACGAACAGGAGAAGGCGGCCCATCACGTCAGAGTCCCAACGCCGGTCGCGTATCGGGGCCGACGACGCCGTCGGCGGTCAGGTTGTGAGCGGCCTGGAATGTCATCACCGCCGCGCGCGTCCCGGTGCCGAAGATGCCGTCGACCCTCAGCTGGGCGCCCAGAGCGTTGAGCCTCTGCTGGAGCGTCACGACTTCCGGCCCGCGATCGCCGACCATCAGGAGTGGCGGCGGTGTGGGACCGCTCGTGCCGAAGCGCCCGTCGGCGTGCCAGCGCCGAATGAGCTCGTCGCCCACCTCGAAGTGCATGGCGTCCTCCGTGCCGAAACCCGCGCCCCAGAACCACCCGTGCTCGTTGAACACCGGAGCGATCTCCGCGAGACCGCGCTGAACCATTCGGTCGCCGCGCCGATCGAGCACGCCATTCAATGTGAGATCGATGGCCGTTCCCCACGAGTGATTGCTGACCGAGTGCGTCGAGCCGCGCACCAATCGCGCGCACAGCATCCCCGCCGTGCCCAGTCCGGCGTGCACTGCCGGCGCGGCGGTCGCAATCTGCGCGATGATCGATCGCAACGCCGTCACGGCAGGCTGCAGTCCGAGAACATGGAACGGACCGACGCTCTGAAAGACGACGAGCGCACTAAGGCGCGGGTCGGTTAAGGGCTGACACTGATCGGTATAGTCGCCCCGCGGATTGCCCAGCAGCGAGAGCATCGTAGCCTGCCTGGCATTGATGACGCCCGAGTTGATGCTGTCGGGGAGGGAAATCAGGTCAGTAATAGCCATGGAAGTCCTCCGCTGTCGATCCGACGCGAGGCCAGCTCATTCTGGCACTACTTGCTACGTGGTGAGAACGAGTGGCCGTCTAGGTCCGGCTGAAGCCGAAAAGCGCCTGCCGCTTCGGGAAAGCGATCAACCGCGCGCACGGCTGCAAATACTGGTGATTGCAGGGCCGCGATTCAATCAGAGCTCGCATCACGAATTGCCAAGGCCTTGCCGCCGCCTGGACCAGCGCTCAGTATAAGAGTGAATCTCGCTCCCCAATCGTTTCGCAGATCGGTCAAGTTCGAGGACACCGGTGCGAATCGATCCCTTCCTCGTCGTATTCTTTGGCTCTGCCCGAGCTTCGCCCCTTTCCGCTTTCGGAAGCGTACAACGCACTTCACTCTCGTGTTTACTGCAGCCGCCACTACCGGGTATAGGTCATCCGCCCGTCCGAGCCGCTGCGGGCTATCGCGTTGCTCGAAACAATGGAGAAAACGGCAAGTTCCCTGGGTTTGCGATTTATATAGAATCCCGCCCTCTCCCCAACTTTCCACACTAAGCAGCCGGTTGCGCCGGTTTTACAAATTCGCGGCCGTGCGCTTCGGTCCCGAGCCACAGAAGCACGGCCAGCGAGAGAATCGTGGAAACTTCAAATCCGGCGAGCGCCCACGGATAGCCGAAGTGGTCACGCAGGGCATACTGAATGCTGTTGGTGGGTGAGGCGAAAAGGATTCCCAATTGGTAGGCGAGGCCGGGCATCAGACCACGCGCCGCGTCGGCAGAGAGTTCATTTAGGTGGACCGGAATGACGCCCCAGGCGCCTTGTACACCCATCTGCATCACAAAGGCGCCGAGAATCAGCATGGGGACGGAGTTGCTGAAGGCCCACATGGGAATCAGCAGGAGAGAGAGCCCCAACGCTGCGATCATGCCTTTGCGACGACCGGCGGCTTCTGACATAAATCCAAAAAAAATCGCGCCCAGCACGGCGCCGCAGTTATAAATGATGGCAATGTTGGCGCGCGCCGCGTCCGAGACCTTGTGTACTTCGCGGAGAAAGTCCGGATAAAGATCCTGCGTGCCGTGCGATAAGAACATCATGAATGTCATCAGCACGACCAGATACAGAAAGCGCTTCCACTGGCCGGCGACAATACGCAGCACTTGTCCGGTGGAGGCGGCACGATGCTGCTTCCAGGCTTCGGATTCCGGCACTTTGGTGCGAATGTACAACGCGAGCAGAGCTGGCAGCGCACCGACCCAGAACATGGCGCGCCATCCCCATATGGGTAGCAGGAAACGCGCTGCAACCGCCGCGAGCAAATAGCCGATGGAGTAGCCGCTCTGCAGAATGCCGCTCAGAATTCCGCGCAGCCGCGGCGGCGCAGCTTCCATTGCCAGCGATGCGCCGACTCCCCATTCGCCGCCCATGCCAATGCCAAACAGCGCTCGGAGAATGAGGAAGACCGTGAAATTCGGCGCGAACCCGCAAAGCAGCTCAATGATCGAAAAATAAATAACGTTGGCCATCAGGGGAATGCGCCGGCCATAACGGTCGGAAAGCAGACCAAAAATCAGGGCGCCCAGCGGCCGCATGGCCAATGTGGCGGTGGTGGTGAGAACGATTTCCTTCTTGGTGACGCCGAACTGGTGGGCCAGCGTATCGAACAAAAACACCACCACGAAAAAATCGAAGGCATCCAGGGTCCAGCCAAGAAATCCGGCGAGCACCGCGTGATGGGAAGATTTTGGCTGACTTGCGCGCGCAGCCGAAGGCGAAGGGGTGATTTCCATGCGCGCAACAGTTTCGTTGCTTCACACTCGCCTGTCAAAAGAAAAACCCCGGGAAGCTGGGGGTAAGCTTCCCGGGGTGGGGGTACGACTG
>JGI1027J12803_101058926_pt1 | contig 11364 bp, 7 predicted proteins | sample IowNatreferecore_FD_12803 | JGI IMG/M metagenome (IMG submission 12803) | reverse complement strand
AGCTATATAATACTCGCAAAAAAAGTATTTCCGACGGTTGAGGAAATGGGTATTTGGGCACTATTCCTGGCGATCTTTACACTAATAGAAAATATTAAACAGGGACTACTTCGGAACCCGACGATTAAATTTCTCAGTGAGCCGGATTACTTAAACGCCCCCAACAAAGTCCAGACTGCTTCTTTACTCATTAACTCGGGGTTTTCATTTATAGTTATTTGTATGCTTTTTTTTGGCGGTCATACTCTGGCAATGTGGTTGAATACGCCCGGTCTTCAGCCTTTGTTTCAACTGGGCATCTTCGTTATACTCCTGCTGATTCCATTCAATCACCTGGAAATTTTGCTCCAGGCCCGGTTTAAATTTAAAGCCATTTTTTATGGTTATCTGTTCAGGTCGGGAATATTTATGATCGCATTGCTGATGCTGCTGATCATTGACAAAACTTCGCTTACCCTGATTAATCTGGTCAAATTACAGATACTGTCCCTGTTGCTGGGTACTATTGTACTGGCATGGTTTGCAAAAAGTTTTTTTTATACGGGCTTCAAAACGGACAGGCTGACCGTATTACGAATGATCCACTTCGGAAAATATATTTTTGGTACAAATGTCTTTTCATCGTTTGGAAAATCAGCCGATCAGTTTATTTCAGCAAGTCTGATATCTGCCGAAGTTGTGGCCTATTATAATATGGTGTCCAGAATTAATAATTTGATGGATGTTCCTTCACTGGCAATTGCAGATGTCTTGTTTCCAAAAAATGTTGAGGCCATGGCTCAGTCTGGTCAGCAAAAAGTACGTTACTATTTTGAAAGAATGGTGGGCACGATTCTCAGTATTCTGGCGCCTGTTGCTATCCTGATATTTTTGTTTCCCCGTTTTTTTATCATGCTCATAGCGGGTAGTAAATATTATGCAGCTTTGTCAATACTTCAGATTGTAATTCTGTTTAGCCTGCTCAGGCCTTTCTCCTATCAGTTCGGAGCCACGATGGACGCTATTGGAAAGCCCAAAATAAATTTTTGGGTTAACCTGCTTGCGATGTGCCTGAATTATGGAAGCATGTATATAGGGTTACGCTATATTGGCTGGCTGGGTGCAGCATATGGGACCGTATTCTCATCGGTTCTTACATTTATAATAATGTATTCATTACTCAACCGGACGATCGGAGTGAAAATCGGGGAAACCTTACGATGGGTATGGTTATCCTACCGGAATTTTTTTAATTACGTGAAGAATATTCCGGTCAATAGCAAATAAAAGATCCGCCCGGATAATTAGTAAAGCAACCTTGTCTTAATGGTATTCTTTACCTCTTTTAACAGGGCAAATGCCTTTGAAGAAAGCTTCTTGTCTACATCTAGTACTACATACCCGATATGGTCATTCGTCTTAAGGTACTGGGCCAGGATATTAATCTGATGATTTGAAAGCTGTGTGTTTATTTCTGATAATACACCCGGAACATTGTAATGAATATGCAGAATCCGGTGGGTATCGGGATGCTGGGGCAGACTTAATTCCGGAATGGTGTGAGATCCGGTTGATATGCCCATTTCCAGGTATTGAAATAATTTATTGCTCACATCATCGCCAATATTTTCCTGGGCCTCCTCGGTAGATCCCCCGATATGTGGTGTCAGCAAAACATTGGAAAGGTGTTGAAGTGGCGTGCTGAACCGGTCACCGTTTTTTTCCGGTTCTAACGGATATACATCCACGCCGGCACCGGCGAGGTGTCCTTCCTGAAGGGCAACGGCCAGTGCATCCAGGTCTACGACTTCCCCTCGCGCATAGTTCAGCAGAATGGCTCCCTTCCGGAATTGTTTGAGTGTATTTTTATTGATCATCATCCTTGTCTGGTCCGTATCCGGAACATGAATGGTGACGATATCTGAGGCGGAAACAAGATCTTTAATTGAATTTTTGGCCACGGCGTTACCTAGCGGGAGTTTGGTATCGATATCATAAAAAACCACCTTCATCCCCATGGATTCAGCCAGTATACTTACCTGGGTTCCGATATTACCATACCCGATAATACCCATGGTTTTGCCCCGAAGTTCATAACTGCCCCTGGATTCCTTCATCCAGATCCCTTCGTGCGCTGACTTGCTTTTATCCGGTATCCGCCGGATCAGCATAATCGATGCTCCCATGACCAGTTCAGCTACCGACCTCGTATTTGAATATGGTGCATTAAAAACTGCAATCCCGCTTTTAGTGGCATTCTTAAGATCAACCTGGTTGACACCAATGCAAAAACACCCGATAGCCTGAAGTTTTTTGGCTGATCGAAGCACTTTTTCCGTAATCTGTGTTTTGGAACGAATGCCCAACAGATGTACATCCTCGATTTCACGGATGAGATCTGCCTCAGAAAGAGCCTTGGTAAGTTTTTTAACAGATGAATAACCAGCCCCTGAAAACCGCTTTACAGCGGCATCACTGATGTTTTCCAGAAATAAAATGTTAACTTTTTCCTTCGGATAACTGGTAATTTTTTTGTCGGCCATAATCTACCTGCGTTTTTTGCGTTATTTCCTTAAAGAAGTTGCAAAATTGCCGTTAAAAAAGGAAACGGAAAAACAAAACTCGTTTTCATTCTTACTGAACAGCATATTTTTTTAATTTTGCACCCTGAAAACAAAGAAAAACATATACCTGTTGAAAACCATTTGCTGCTATTTAATGGCTGCCTCCTTCCTGGTTTGTTGCGGACAAGGGCCTGCTGTAAAACCCGTTGAAAAGGGCCAGGATTCATCCCTGCTGGCCGTTGCCAATACCCCGAAGAAAGCCCTGCATCCTGAAGAATTCAGGTTATATAGCAATGCTTCCAGGCGTTTTTTCGATTCCCTCTTTTCACATGGTTTTAATGGTGGCCTGATAGTCGCGCACAACGGAGTGGTTGTTTACGAAAAATATAGCGGATTCAAAGATCCGAGAAAACGAAAAGACACCGTGAATGCCCATACAGCTTTTCACCTGGCATCGGTCTCAAAGACCTTCACGGCTATGGCCATTTTAAAACTATGGCAGGATGGTAAGCTTGATATCCATGATGATATTTCAAAATATCTCCCGGGTTTCCCTCCTGGCGTCACAATTAAAAACCTTTTAAGCCAGCGTAGTGGCTTGAGGAATTATGTTCATTTCATGGACCAGTCCGGTTGGGATAAAAGAAAATACCTGTCCAATATTGATCTGTTGCAATATATCGTCCAGCATCAAAATAAGGTTATTTATACAACTGCCGGACGTCATTTTGAATATTCGAATACCAATTATGCGTTTCTGGCACTTATCATCGAAAAAGTTTCGGGCGAAACCTATAGTGAATTTATCACAAAGTCTTTTTTCCAACCGCTTCAAATGAACGATAGTTACGTTTACTCGATGCAGGATACGAATCGGTTTACCCGTTCGTACAGAATAAGCGGAAGACTTTATCCGATGGAATATCTCGACCTGGTATACGGAGACAAAAATATTTACAGTACGCCTGAAGATATGCTCAAATGGGACGCTGCCCTGCGGGGAGGTGTAATGTTTAAACAGACAACGCTCGACAGCGCTTATGCTCCGTATAGTCTTGAAAAACCAGGTAAAAGAAATTATGGATTAGGCTGGCGTATGATTGTATATCCGGACGGTAAAAAACTCATTTACCATAATGGCTGGTGGCATGGAAACCGAACTGTATTTATCCGCATGATGGAGGAAGATGCAACCATCATTGCACTCTGTAACAATGACAATAAGAGAGTGTATGCCGCAAAGAAACTTTGTGATGTGTTTGGCAATTACCAGCAGAGTCGCGAAAATTTCGACGAACCGGATAATGATCCCGAAGGAAGGGGCGGTGAGAAACGCTGATATTTACTGTTTGCAATTACCGTCCTGATACCTCTCTCTGCCCCACCGGATTTGACTTATCTTAGGGTCATGAAATCCTTAGAAACTTATTTATCGGGGTTCCACACTTCTTATTCTGTATTTGATAAAACCACTGCCCGTTCTTACTACAAACCCAGAGAAGCTTCTGCACACAAAGGAAATTTTGGACATGCCCTTTTAATGGCCGGAAGTTTTGGAAAAATGGGTGCTGCTGTCTTGGCAGCAAAAGCCTGTCTTGCGGCAGGCGCGGGATTGTTAACAACCTGGCTGCCTGCCTGTGGTTATGAAATTATGCAAACCGTGCTGCCAGAGGCAATGGTGCAGGTTGATGAAGATGAGTTTCACTTAACAACATGCCCGGTGAGTTTCGAATCTTATCAGGCGGCAGGTCTTGGCCCCGGTATCGGCACCCACCATGAAACAGCGGATATGCTAAAAGGATTTCTGCAATCTTTCAGGCAGCCACTCGTATTGGATGCAGATGCATTGAATATTATTTCCAAATCTCCGGAACTTCTTTCTTTCCTCATTCCTTTTACGATTATTACGCCGCATCCGAAAGAATTTGATCGTTTATTCGGCCACAATGCCGATGATCTGATCCGTTTCGACAAGGCCGAAAAAATGGCGCGGCATTACAAAATAATCATCGTGCTGAAAGGACATTTTACAGGCGTATTTCTTCCAGACGGCAAGATTTCTTTTAATACTACCGGCAATGCCGGTATGGCAAAGGGAGGAAGCGGCGACGCGCTGACGGGTATCATTACGGCCCTTCTGGCACAGTCCTACCCGGCTGCTGAAGCTGCTGCCCTGGGTGTATATCTCCATGGTTCCGCCGGCGATCTTGCTTCGGAATTGTATTCTGAAGAAGCGATGCTGGCGACAGATTTGATTCATTGCCTGGGCAAGGTTTTTCTTGATTTTAAAAATTAATTTTCGAAATGCTATTTGACCCTTTGGAAATAAGAAGCATTCGTTTTAAAAACCGGATTGCAATATCTCCCATGTGCCAGTACTCATCAGTCGATGGCTTTGCTAATGACTGGCATCTCGTTCACCTCGGCAGTCGCGCAACGGGCGGTGCCGCGCTGGTCATGCAGGAGGCAACTGCTATTTCACCGCGCGGTCGAATCTCACCCGATGATATGGGACTTTGGAAGGATGATCAGATAGAATTTCTGCAAAGAATTACAGGATTCATAAAATCGCAGAGATCCGTTCCCGGCATTCAATTGGCACATGCCGGTAGAAAGTCAAGTACCATACCACCCTGGAAAGGCGGTAAAATATTGGGCTCATCTGAAGGAGGCTGGATACCGGAAGCACCTTCCGCAATTCCTTTTCGCGAAGGCGATCCCGAACCGCAACCCATGTCCAAATCTGACATTCTTCAGCTTCGTAAGGATTTTGTTTCCGCCGCTGGTCGTGCGCTTTTCGCCGGCTTTGAAGTTTTGGAAATACATGGCGCCCATGGATATCTGATCAATAGTTTTCTATCTCCGCTCAGCAATCACCGGACAGATGAGTATGGCGGCAGTTTTGAAAACCGTATTCGACTGTTGGAGGAAATAGTCAGTGATATCCGGTCTGTCTGGCCGGAAAAATTCCCACTCTTCCTGCGAATTTCTGCAACGGATTATATGGAAGGTGGTTGGGATACTGAGGAGTCAGTAAAACTCGCGATACTATTGAAGGGATTGGGCGTTGATTTGATAGACGCTTCTTCGGGTGGACTAGTACCGAATGTACGAATACCGCTGGGTCCGGGCTATCAGGTTCTGTTCGCTGAAAAAATCCGGCGCGAAGCCGGTATAAGAACAGGAGCAGTCGGATTGATCACCACAGCGGAGCAGGCAGATGAAATTATTTCTTCGGGGAAAGCAGACCTGATTCTTATTGCCAGGGAGTCGCTCCGCAATCCGAATTTTCCGCAGACCGCGGCGAAACTACTGGGTGTTGAGATTGAATGGCCCCTGCAATATCTTCGGGCTAAGTAAATAAAACGCGGATCATGCCGTTACCGATGGCAGTGTGAATGAAAAAACACTACCCTTACCCGGTTCGCTTTCGATTAATAATTTCCCTCCGTTTTTCGCAAGAAAGTCCCGGCACAGCATCAATCCAAGGCCGGTGCCGCTTTCACTGGCTGTACCATCCGTACTATAGTAGGAATTTTCCCGGATTCTTGCCAACGTGTCCTGATCCATACCAATTCCCGTATCAATTACGCACACGCGGCAGCACGGCGGCTCATGTATTAGCCGGATTATTATAGAACCCCTCTCCGGTGTATACTTGATGGCATTGGACAGTAGATTTCTGAATACAAGTGTAATCATATCCCTGTCAGCAACGACTCTCGCCGACCCTTCCACCTGTGGAATAACCGTTATTTTTTTTGTGGCAGCCTGCAACTGATGAATGTGAATCGCCTCATCAGTAACCTCTCCCAGATCAAGCTCGTCGGGAAAAACCCGGGCCGAATGCATCTGGTTCTTCACCCAGTGCAGGAGATTTTCCATAAGGCCTGTGGTGTAATTCAGGTCGTTAACTACATCAGGGATAATGGCTTTAATTTCCTTGCCGCTCATATCCATTTGCTGCATGCTCCGGAAGAGGTTACGCAAGGCATACATGGGCGTTTTCATGTCGTGCGAAATCACAGAAAACAATTTATTTTTCAGGGAATTCAACTCATCCAGCTCTTTTGCCTTTTGTTCTATTTCCGCCTTTTGCTTTTCAATTTTCTCGTTCTTTTCAACGAGCGCTTTGTTGGTGGCTAGAATTCCAAACTGATAAAGATTGCTTTCTTTCTTGATCAGAAAAAGCGTGTAAAATATGAATACGATTGCTGTCACCTGGTTAAACAGATAAAGAAAAAAATTTGTCATGTGTAACTGGTAATTGTATTCTTTATTGACGACAACCAGTACAAAATAACTGACCATGGAGAGTCCGACCGAAAATAACAGCTGACTGATCAAAGGAAGAAAAAAAACGGCGAGGATGCCGTTTAAGATAAAATAGAGTTCGACACCCAGGTTCATTCCACTCATATAAACAATGGACGTTACCAACGGGTAAAGGATGAAATAAGTTATCATTCCCGCCTCATAACGGTAATAAAAATTCAGGTACAACACGATCAGACTTACCCATGCCGGAAGGCTTGCAACAAAAAATGCAGCTACAGGAAATTTATTGTTTCCAAAAAAACAAAGGAGCGGCACAACGATTCCAGTAATGAACTGGAAGAAATTAAGCTGATTAAAAACGCTTAATTTCCCCTTTTCCAATTCGTCCATTTGACGGGTAAACCCAAGCGATTTTATTTCGTCAAGAAAATGGTGAGATTTTTGGGAAAGGCTCTCGATCCTTTCATGTAAGGACCTGTTTTTAAGCTGAAGAAAAATTTGAAGTAGCTTCCCTTTCCAGTCACTGAACGTTCTGCCAATATCTAAAAGCCTGGACTTTTCGTGGATAAAATTTGATTTATCGCCGTTTTTCATTCGATATTGGTCTTAAGGATTAACCAATTTAAACATTAATTGTGAACAAGACAAATTACATAGTCGGCCCGATGAACATCTATCACTTTAAATATTATGCCAGAAACAACAACAAAAAAAGGGAAAAAAAAAAGCATTCGTCATCGACGAATGCTTCCATAATTCTATCTGAAATTCCATATGTGTCCGGATATAATCGCAATAAGCGGCAATCCTATGCTTTCACAGGTGCTTTTTCCTTCTTCTTTGCCTTCTTCAGAGCGGCTTCAATACCCTTGCTGAGGTTATCAAAAGTAGGTTTGCCATTAAACATTTCACCGTTGATAAAAAATGCGGGTACAGTAGTTACCCCCTTCTGTATCCCTTCCCTCAAATCACCCTGCACCTGCCAGCCATAAGTAGCATTCACGAGGTGATCCAGGAATTTCTTATTCGAAATACCGGCTTCGCGGGAATGAAGCTTTAAACTGGTGGTTCCCAGGTTATGCCGGTTATGGAAAAGGATATTATGCATTTCCCAGAATTTACCCTCCTGTGCTGCCGCAACAGAAGCTTCACCTGCCTTCAGGCTGCGCTGGTGTATTTTGGTTAACGGAAAATGTCTGAAATTAAATCGCACTTTGCCCTTGAATTCTTCCATAATTTTTTTAACAACCTCGTGGGCCTTTGCACAATCTTCATTCTCATATTCCCCGAATTCCATCAGGGTAACAGGAGCAGTGTCCGGGCCAACAAATACATCCCTTGGTTCAATGATCTCAATGATCTCTTTCTTAAAAGCCATGATATTTATTCTTTTTTAAATTTTCCTCTCTGCTTAATAACAGTTTTTATTGCCAAAAGTTGAGTAAAAAGCCTCCAGGCCAGACTAACTGGCAGGAGGCGGCTAAAAATAGGTATTTTAACTGAAAACTATTAGCTTTTTTACGCGGACTGAAAAGGTTAATAAATTAGTTAACAACTTTTTAAGATGCCACATCTGTTTTTTCTCTTTCCTCGTGCTCATTCCGGAATACCACAATCCCGTCAAAAACATCAATCAGAACAGGGTACCGGCGGTCGATATCTCCTGCTAATATCTTTTTACTCAACGGGTTAACAATAGTCTTCTGTATTAATCTCTTAAGTGGCCTCGCACCGAATTGGGCATCATATCCATTCTCCGCAAGGTAGTCCAGTGTATAATCGGTAAATCGCAGTTCCACCCCATTTTTGTCAAGCATTCTGGACAATTTATCCAGCTGGATCCTGATAATTCCCCGGATCTCGGTTTTGAGGAGCGGCTGGAACATAATTACTTCATCTACGCGGTTCAGGAATTCGGGACGGATGGTTTGTCTCAGTAATTCCATGACTTCCAATTTTGTTTGTTCCACCACTTCTTCTTTATTGTCCTCATTCACATTCTCAAAATTCGCCTGAATTATATGGCCACCCATATTACTGGTCATAATGATAATCGTGTTTTTAAAATTCACGACCCTGCCTTTATTGTCGGTCAGTCTGCCATCATCCAAAACCTGCAATAATATATTGAAAGTATCGGGATGAGCTTTTTCGATTTCATCCAACAGAACCACGCTGTAGGGCTTACGGCGGACTGCTTCGGTTAGCTGTCCTCCTTCGTCATATCCCACATAACCCGGTGGCGCTCCGATGAGTCTGCTGACGGTGTGTTTTTCCTGGTACTCGCTCATGTCTATCCGGGTCATCATCGCTTCGTCATCGAATAAATATTCTGCGAGCGCTTTGGCCAGTTCGGTTTTACCAACACCCGTTGTGCCAAGGAAAATAAATGAGCCGATAGGTCTTTTTGGATCCTGCAATCCTGCCCGGCTTCTGCGAATGGCATCCGCGACGGCGGTGATTGCTTCATCCTGGCCTACTACCCGGGTATGTAATTCCTTCTCCAGATTCAGCAATTTTTCCTTTTCGCTCTGAAGCATTCTGGATACCGGAATTCCTGTAGCCTTAGCAACAGCCTCGGCAATATCTTCTGCATCCACTTCCTCCTTCAATAGTCGCTTTTCTGTACTTGCTTCAAGCTGGGCGGAATATTCTGCAATAACTTTTTCTGCTTCTTTTATTTTCCCGTAACGGATCTCAGCCACTTTTCCATAATCACCTTCTCTCTCTGCCTTCTCAGCTGCGATCTTAAGAGACTCTATCTCTGCCTTGGCATTTTGAACTTTTTCAACGAGCTCTTTTTCCTGTTTCCACTTTGACATCAGCGTATCGCGGCTCACACTAAGATTCCCGATTTCTATACTGAGCTGACGCAATTTATCGTCGTCATTTTCTCTTTTGATTGCTTCCCTTTCTATTTCAAGCTGACGGATCTGTCTTTGCAACTGGTCAAGTTCTTCCGGCATTGAATTCATCTCCAGTCTCAGCTTTGCCGCACTTTCATCAACCAGGTCGATGGCTTTATCGGGCAGGAAGCGGTCTGTGATATAACGGGATGACAATTCAACGGCCGCAATGATTGCTTCATCCTTGATCCTTACGTGGTGATGGGTTTCATATCTGTCCTTTAATCCGCGAAGTATGGAAATCGCATCCTCAACATTGGGTTCATCAATCATTACTTTCTGGAACCTGCGTTCGAGAGCCTTATCTTTTTCAAAAAACTTCTGGTATTCATTCAGGGTTGTTGCACCAATGGCCCGCAGCTCCCCCCGCGCAAGGGCTGGCTTTAAAATATTAGCCGCATCCATCGCTCCCTCACCGCCGCCTGCACCAACAAGCGTATGTATTTCATCAATGAATAACAGGATTTCGCCATCACTGCCTGCAACTTCTTTCACGACAGATTTTAATCTTTCCTCGAATTCACCTTTGTATTTGGCACCGGCAATGAGCTGACCCATGTCGAGCGCATAGATAATTTTTGATTTCAGGTTTTCAGGTACGTCGCCATTTACAATACGATGCGCAAGACCCTCAGCGATAGCTGTTTTACCAACGCCGGGTTCACCCACCAGGATCGGATTGTTTTTGCTTCGGCGCGAAAGAATATGCAGGGTTCTTCGAATTTCTTCATCCCGTCCGATCACCGGATCCAGCTTACCCTGCCTCGCCATTTCATTAAGGTTCCTTGCATATTTATTTAACGCATTGAATTGCGTTTCCTGGGTGTTGGAAGAAACCGTTTCACCTTTACGCAATTCCTTTATGGCACTAACGAGGCCTTTTTCAGTTAGGCCCGCATTCTTCAATAATTTTGCAGTTGCATCATTTCCCTGCAACAACGCAAGAACCAGGTGCTCCGGCGTAATGAATTCATCACCGAATTGTTTCAATACAGAACCGGCGCGGAGCACAACATTGTTAGCATCCCTGCTTAAAGCCTGTGCGGGGTCGCCACCTGAAGTTTTTGGGAGTTTCCCTATCAGCTCATCCAGCTTGGTCTCCAGTACGGATAAGGTCACATTATTCTTCTTCAGAAGATATTCGACAGGTGAATCCTCCTGGGCCAGCAACGCTTTCATCAGATGTTCCGTTTCAATGGTTGGATTCTGGGCATTGAATGCCAGTTGCTGTGCCTGCTGCAACACTTCAGAAGCTTTTATGGTAAAGTTGTTTAAATTCATGGCTTAAATTATTTAAATCCGGAATCATATTTCAAATGATAAACCATTTCCAAATTCCTGAAAATCTGTCAGATAACTCCTTTCTTCCATGCCGCTTGTTCAGGCAGCTTTGCATTGGCCTGTTAATCTGTCTGTCCTCCAACGCCCAGACCTCAAAAACTGCGCCTTCCTCTTCGCCGGAAATAGATGCATTTCTGACAACAAATCAAAAGACTCTGGGCACCGATGTTATCGCCATGGCTTATAAGGACGGCAAACTGGTTTACAAAAAAGAACTAGAGAAACAAGTGGGTGATTTTAATGCGAGGGTTCAGGTTCCTGCAGGTGTCGCCAGCCAATGGCTGGTAGCAGCTACC
>JGI1027J12803_100204404_pt1 | contig 11381 bp, 9 predicted proteins | sample IowNatreferecore_FD_12803 | JGI IMG/M metagenome (IMG submission 12803) | reverse complement strand
GGAATTTCCTGCTGTGTGCCGCCGAGCAGCTTCCAGAGCGGCAAGCCGCGCTGTTGGGCTTCCACATCCCAAAGAGCGTTTTCAAGTCCAGCGCGGGCCATTTCGTGTCCGCGAACTGCAGCGAAGGCGTCGCGCGCGTGTGACGCCGTGGTGAACGATTTGCCAAGAACCAGGGGAACAAGAAATTCGCGCAGGACCAGCGCCGCGATATCCACGGATTCGGCGTTGAAAAAAGGGCCTTCCGTCGCGGTAACCTCGGACCAGCCGGTGATGCCATCGCTCTGAAGTTCGACGAGCAACACCGGCCGGTTGTGAGTGACGCCGAAGCTGGTTTCAAACGGCGCCTTTAGGCGCATCTGCAACTTGCGCAAACTGATGGAATCGACGCGCATGCAAGGTCCTTTGGGCTAAGCGAGCGCAACCGCAAAAAGAGAGTCGGCGAGCCGATCAAGGAATCGGGCCGACCGAACGACGGTTGGACGTACCAAATGCAACGTTTGTTTCACTGCGGTTGTAAAAAGTCTATTCATGGAACCAGCGGTAGCCGTGGCGCTGTTCTTCTGAAATTTCACGGACGATTTGCAGCGTGTCCGCGGACCGGATGTGGCCGCAGGCGGCCAGGAGGGAGTTCACAAGAGCCACGGGAGCCACATAGGAAGCGCCAAAAAAGGTAGTTTCGATGCCGGCAAGAAAGGTTTCGTGGGCGGTTCTGGCGAGGGGGGAAAGGAAAGTATCAGTGACGGCGACCAGGTGAGCGCCGCGTTCCTTCGCGTGTTTGGCGCCTTCGACCGTCTGTTTCAGACCGCGCCGAAAAGAGATAGCAATGGCCAAGTCGCTGTTGGTCAACGAACGTGTCAAATGACCGATTCGCCCGGCCGAGGTGGCGGCAAAGACGGGTAGGCCCAGCAGGGCCAGTTGGTATTCGAGGTAGTCGGCCAGAAATGCCGCCAGGTCGCCAGCCAGAATGACGATTCGGCGCGCCGCATAAATTCGTTTTGCAAGCTCGGTGAGGCGAAGAGAATCCACAGTGTTCTTGAGCGCCTGGAGATTCTTCAGGTCGCGCTCGATCGAATCAGCGACATAAGAATGACGGTCATTGCGGGCTGACTCTCCGGTCTGCATGGTGTCTGCAGAAGTGGCGAAAGCGATGGAAAGATCATGCAAGTGCTTTTGAAATTCGCGGAAGTTCGCAAATCCTAGGACGCGTACGATACGCACAATCGTGGCGGGGTCAGTGTTGAGGCGCTTGGCCATGTCACGCACGCTGAGCAAAACGAACCCACGGGGCTGTTCAAGGACCGGGCGGAGCACCTCCTGGCGCTTCGGCGTGAGTTCGCCCAGACGCTCGTGAAGGTTAATAGACGGAGCAGTGGCGCTACAACGTTTCATGAGACCAGAGATTTTCTTCGGAGCCAGTACTTGAACCAGTGTAGCCTGAGGCTGGTCCGGACACCAGAGAATCACACTCAACCGACGCGAGCGTAGCCCGACGGGTCACGCCGCGTTGCTGTCGGTGTTTGCGGACTCAGCCAGCGCAGTTTCCCTGGGCAATTGACGCTGGTTGATGGCGTAGAGGGCAAGTTCCAAGCGCGACGACGTGCCGAGTTTGTTGAAGATCCGGAACAAATAGTTGCGAACGGTGTGTTCGCTCAAATTCAGTTCGCGCGAAATGTCCTTGTTGGAGCGGCCTTCGGTGACCAGTTGGACCAGAGTCTGCTCGCGTTTTGTGAGAAGAGGAGTGCCCTTGGCATTGGTGATGGGCGGAGGCGGGGCGGCCAGTGCGTCGATGAGATACCGGATTTGCTCGTTGCTGGCCCAGATCTGCCCTTCGTAGATCCGGTGCACACTCTTGCAAAGGACGTCGAAAGGCTGCTCGCGGGAAAATACACCCTGGGCGCCAGCGCGAAAGGCCTCGACGACCGCGCTACGCTCCGCGACGTCTAGTAAAAGTATGGCCCGGGCATCTTTGAATCTTGCGGTCAGTTCGCGAAGTGCGGTGAATCCTGCGTTGGCACCGTCTTTAAGTTGAGCACTGATGATGCATACGTCTGGCTGATGCTGTCCATACGCAGACTGTAGTTCCGTCGAATCAGTGGCCGACGCCACAACCGTCAAGCGCTGTTTGTAACGCTCCAGCGCAGTACTCATCAATTCGCAATTCATGGGGCAAGATTCTGCAACCAGTACGGAGATGTGCGACGTGTTGCCGTTTGCTTTTTGCATAGCGGTCCTTCTGCATCGGATTTTTCGGCTTGGGCGGGGCTGGCTTAGGCTGGGGCGGCGAGTTAACGATAAGGGCTGGAGGGAACGCACTGTTCAAAGCAGCAAGCTAAGCAAGATTTTGTGATCCTCTGAGATTCTGCAAACCAACTTGGGTTCCACCTTGAATTGGAAAATTTATTGAAGACCTGACGGTCACTTTGGCTGCGAAGTCCTTTTTTGTCGTAACCAATTTTTTCATGCAAGAGTGTAAAAGGTTCTGAAATCCGTTCGCCTACCATGCAGGATTTGGTGTACTAGTCCCCCGTAAATTAGTGTTGTCGTGCGTCTTATGAAAAGAAAAGCGTCCATATCATCCCCGAGTCATTTGTTCCCGCGGGTATGAGAGTGCATGCCAGATGCCAATCGGCCGGCGTCATAGAGACCTTTGTCACTTCCGGCTAGAATGGAATGCCTGTGCGGCCGGAAGCAAAAGGTCTCCAGGAACGTCCGTGAATACAGCCAATTTCCGAGCATGAATCTCCCCCGGTTCGGGCCATCGTTCAGAGCTTTGTAATGAGACATTGAGTTTCTTTGCGGCCCTCGACCGCAACCCTAAGCTAATCAGGCAACAAGCAGGCGTGCATGAACGACCGATCGGTTCGCTTCACCCTTGCAGTTGGCTTGGGTGAATACGCGTGAAGCCGATCGCTGAACCGATCGCCGATCGGTACGCTTTCGGGCATGGGCCGTCCCGGACCTGACCAGGCTTCCGCAGCGTGCGGGTGGCTTTGGCCAAGCGAGAAAACGAGAGATGACAAGGTCTTACCGAGCCAGGAAGAATCTTTGGGAAGTCCAATCGGCGAACATTGGCTATTGCTCGCCGCTGCAAATGGAAGGGTACGAGCAGAGAGAAGTTGGGCACGGGCAGTCGTTTGTTTGCGCGAAGAGCCCCCGCGTCCTTGCGCGGATGCTGTTAGGAAGTTGGGCCGACGCTAGATATACGGCCCCGCATCATCAACGGGATCTCCAGCCCGGCAGCACGCTGTTTACCAGGTTCACGTTTGCAAATGAGGCAAATGTGAGCCACAGGGCGAAGCTGTGTGCCTGTGGGTGGCTGAATCACCAGGAGTGGAATGAATACATCGGAGCAAAGATGGTTTGCACTGACCGCGAAGCACCAGCATGAAGCGACGGTTACGCGGCTACTGGCGGCCAAAGGTGTAACCGTATTCCACCCCACATATACAGTAGTGCGCCGATGGAAAGATCGAAACAAGTTGATTCAAATGCCGGTGTTCCCCGGGTACGTATTCTTCGCCGGAGGACTGGCGAGACGGATTGAAATTCTGTCGACGCCGGGAGTTTTTTCGATCGTTTCGTTCGGCAATATGGCAGCTGAAATCAGCACCGAGGAAGTGGAGGCGATCCGCCGCGCAGCGGCGAACCAAATGCCGCTTCAACCGCACCCTTTTCTGTCGGACGGCGATCGCGTACGGGTTACCTGCGGCCCGCTTGCCGGTGTTAGCGGAATTCTGTTGCGCCATCGGGACACCTGCCGGTTGATCTTGTCGATCGAACTGCTGGGCCGGTCAGCAGCAGTAGAAATTGATTCAACAATAGTCGAGCGGGTTCCAGTTGCGCAGCGGTTAGGTCATCAAACATGGACAGAGCAAGCGTTGAATCTTTCGAACTAGAGCAACCGGCGGCGTTTCGCGACAGCGCGATGTTCGTGGAGTACTACGGGCTTCGCGAGCAGCCGTTTGGTGTTACTCCCGATCCGAAGTTCTTGTACCTGGGAGAGGGTCACCGCGAAGCACTTGCGGCTCTTTTCTACGAAATCGAATCGGGCCGCGGTTTTTCCGCCCTGGCGGCCGAGCCTGGCATGGGCAAAACCTCTTTGCTGATGCGGTTGCTCGAAAGCATGCAGGAGTCGGCCAGGACAGCGTTCTTGTTTCAGACTGAGGGAAGCTCGCGCGAATTTCTGCGCGCGCTGCTGAACGATCTGGGAGTTGTCCCCCGCGGCAAAGACCTCGCGGCGACGCATGAGGCGTTGAACGAGGCGCTGCTCGCAGAACTGAACGCGGGCCGCCGGGTGATTGTGGTGGTCGACGAGGCTCAGAATCTCAGTGAAAAGACGCTAGAGTCCGTGCGCCTGCTGTCGAATTTCGAGACTCCCGCGGCGAAGCTGATGCACATTGTGCTTTCGGGCCAGCCGAAGCTATCCGAAAAATTGGCCCAGCCGAGCCTCACGCAGCTGCGTCAGCGCGTTTCCAACGTCATCCAGTTGAAGCCGTTTCGTTCCGAGGAAACGGTGGATTACATCAAGCACCGTTTGCAAACCGCCGGACTCAACAGAGCGGTACCCTTTTCATCGGATGCGCTGTTGCTGATCGCGCGCTCGAGCCAAGGCATTCCGCGAAACATCAACAACATCTGCTTTCAGGCGCTGTCGCTCGGCTTCGCGACTGAAGCGCAGACGGTCGGCGCGGAAATCATTAGAGAAGTATTGGCAGACCTCGAGATTGAAACGGTAGACGGCTCGTCCAAACGGTCTCGCGCGACCGTTCCGTCGGCGCCAAAAGTAGCGGCACACTGGCCATACATTCCTCCGCAACCGGAGAACCGTTACGAGGCGGATTATTTTACGGCGCCACCGCCCAGGCGGTCGTGGGGAATGAAAGTGGTCGGAGTTCTCGCCGGCGCGGGAGTTACTTTCTTCGTGCTGGTATTGCTAAGCGCGAATAAGGCTAACGCGGGTTTCAGTCCGGCGCAGCTGCGAGACGTGTTGATGGGAACTTCGAATGGCGAGTCCGATCGGCCGCCTTTGCTGCCAGCGCGCCTGAGGCCGCCTGATCCGCCGGGAATTGAAAAAATTCACGCCGAAGCGACAGAAACAACGACGACGAGCGCGGCCAGTTCTGATGTCGAAATGGAGGAAGCAGCACCAGGTTCTCCGAACGTGGACGCAGGGAAGGTCAAGGGCAAAGGCGAGGGGACGGGCGATGCCCATATCGTTGAGATCAAGCGGTCGCAAACGACCTTCGAAATTGCACGAATGTATCTGGGCCAATCGAACTGGAAAGCGGTCGACAAGATTCGGGCCTTGAATCCGCAAATTCGCGGTGGGTACCAACTGCTTCCGGCGGGGACACGGGTTGTTCTACCCGGCCGCGATCCGGCGAATGGCAAGGGCCGCGGCAATCCGCAACCCTCCGCCCAGGATGCGAACTCGTCTTCGGCGCGAGTGTCGTTCACCGGAAACTCGAATCTGGTTCGCGTGCATCGGCAGGAGACGTTGTTTCAGTTTGCGCTCGATCAATATGGCAAATCGGGATGGGAAATCGTGAGCCGAATCCGGTCGCTCAATCCGCAGCTGCGCGACCCGTATCAAGTCCTGCAGGAAGGGCAGTGGATTCGTGTCCCGGAACTTGCCCAGGAGCGATGAGGGAGTGTTTGACGCAGTGTGAGGTGCAACGATGAAAGCCCGGATCTCCACAGGAACAATAGTTTGCGCGCTTGCTGGAGCACTTTTGCTGCTGGGCGCGTCGGCCATGCCTGCGCAGCAGAAACCTGCGGGACAATCGCCTGCGCAAAGTGCGCCGCCTCCCGCACAGGCTGCCGCCACGAACGCCGCGACTGATCCGCAACGACCGGCGCTGCACCAACGGTATCCGCGATACAGAATCCGCTCGAGCGACGTAATTGACCTGTCGTTTCGCTTCACGCCGGAATTCAATCAGGAAGTTACGGTCCAACCGGACGGATACATCCAGGCTCGCGGGCTTCAAAACGACGTCTATGTGCAGGGCCTGACCGTTACCGAGATGACCGCCGCGTTGCAGAAGGCCTATTCCAACGTTCTCAATGAGCCGGAAATCAGCGTGACATTGAAGGACTTTGACCGGCCTTATTTTGTCGCCGGCGGCCTGGTAGGCAAGCCAGGCAAGTACGATCTGCGAGGTACCACAACGGCTACGCAAGCGGTGGCTATGGCCGGCGGATTCGCCGATGGCGCCAAGAATTCGCAGGTCGTGTTGTTCCGCAAGTCGAATACCGACGAATGGATGGAAGTGAAGGTACTGAATCTCAAGGAAGTGCTGAAGGGCAAGAACCTCAACGAGGACACTGTTTTGCAGCCGGGCGACATGCTGTACGTCCCGAAGTCTACTTGGTCAAAGATCGAGAAATTCTTGCCACGATCGTCGCTCGGAGCGTATTTCAGTCCCGCAGTGTTGTAGCGCGCAACCCGAATCCCTGCCGAGTTCCGCGCCATTGCGCAGTCCCAGCCTGAATCAGAAGAGAAGTAACGTCGTCCTATGCGAAGGATAGTTCTCATCGTCGTTGCTGAGATTGCGTTGTTGGTTTTCGGCGTCGTCGCCTTTGCGCAGCAGCCGACTTCGGCAGGTGGGGAACAACCGAATCAGCCGCCCGCTGCGCCAAGCCAACGGTACACGCTGAAGGCCAGCGATGTGCTTGGGCTGACGTTTCGATACACGCCCGACTTCAACCACGACACCATTGTGCTGGCAGACGGCTTCGCTCAACTGAAGGGATTACCCAATGCGGTGCACATCCAGGGAATGACCGTTCAGGAAGCGCAACGTGAAATCGTGAAGGCTTACGCGACCATCCTCAAAGACCCCGATGTAACCGTAACGCTGAAAGACTTTGAGAAGCCATATTTCGTGGTGAGCGGATCGGTCAAAAATCCCGGCAAGTTCGACTATCGCGATTACACCACCGTGATGCAAGCAGTGGCCATCGCAGGAGGATTCGACAATTCCGCCAAGCATTCTCAGATATTGCTGATGCGACGCTATTCCAATGATCTGGTGCAGGTGACGATGGTCGACGTGCGCCAGGTGATGAAGGGGAAAGACTTGAACAAAGACCTGGAAGTCCGGCCCGGCGACACAATTTTCGCGCCGAAGAGCGCATTTTCGAAGTTTGCTCCGTTCATTCCATCCAGCTCCTTGGGCATGTACCAGCACTAGCGACAACCGGTCGAGGAAGAGTGACATATGAGAGGAAATGAGCTTGTCGTTCGCGATCGACGGGAGATTCAACCTAGCGTTTTTACGCCCCGCGACCTGATCCTAGTGGCATTCCGCAGGCGCAAGACGATCGGCTACACGTTCGTCGCGATCATGCTAGGCGCCGTGCTTGCCGTAATCCTGCTGCCCAGCAAGTACGAGTCACAAACCAGCATTCTGGTTCATAGAGAGCGCGTCGATCCGCCACTGAGCGCGGAGCAAACCGGCACACTGCAGCAAATGGCTCCGGCGTTGACGGAAGAGGATATCAACTCCGAGGTGGGGCTACTGCAAAGCCAGGATCTTCTGGAAAAAGTGGTAATCGCTTGCGGACTAGAAGATCGGATGCACCCATCGATCCTGAGCACGGTCTTTCAGATGCGCAAGCAAACGCCAGAAGAGCGGCGCGCTGCGGCGGTCGATAAACTGCGGCGCGATCTGCGCATCGAGCCCATTAAGAAGTCCTTCTTGATCTCCGTCTCCTACGCTTCCCCGGATCCGCAGCTTGCCGCCAATGTGCTCAACACTTTGGGAAACGACTATCTGGAAAAGCACGCGGCAGTACGGCGGCCGGCGGGAACACAAAAGTTTTTTGAAAATGAAGTGGACCGTTACCGCCAGCAATTGACGGACGCACAAAACTCTTTGGCCGATTTCAACCGCAAGGAAGGGCTGGTGACCGCGCAGACCGAAAAGGACGCGGCCGTGCCAAAGCTCGCCGAGTTTGAGTTCAACATGCGGCAGACCCAAGCAGCTATTCCGCAGGCAGAAGAGCACGTCCGCAATCTGGAACGCCAGATGACCAACACGCCCCAGCGCATCACCACCGAGCTACGTAACAGCGATAACGCCGTGCTGATGCAGCAGCTGAAATCGTCGCTGGTAAATTTGGAGCTGCAACACACCGACCTGACACACAAGTACGCTCCTACTGACCGCCAGGTAAAGGAAGTCGAGCAGCAAATTGAACAAGTTCGCACCACGATTGCTGCGCAGGAGAAGGCGCCGGTAAAGGAAGAGACCACCAACGAAAATCCGACGTTTGCGTTGGTTCGCGAAGAACTGGTGAAGGCCCGCGCAGAGCTAGCCTCGCTCAAGGCACTGTCGACCTCCTACACCAAGGTAGGAGCGGCCTACCAGACAACGGCCATCGAACGAGACCAAAAGCAGCTGGAGCAGCAAGAACTGCTGCGCAACGTGAAAACGGCGGAACAGAACTACCTCTTATATCTGAACAAAAAAGAAGAGGCACGAATCTCCGACGCGTTTGACCAAAAGAGGATTGTGAACGTATCGATCGCTCAGGCGGCGAGTGTGCCGGCCTTCCCGTCCAACCCGGCGTCGCTGGTCCTTTCCATCGCAGCGGTGCTCGGATGTCTGCTAGGAGCCGGCGCGGCATTTGTCCATGAACAGATCGATTCTTCGATGGGCTCGCCTGATCAGGTCGAGGCGTATCTGAACATGCCGGTTCTTGCCGCGATGCCGGAAGAAGTGCCGCTACGGCGATTGCCCAACATTTAGCAAGCGGTCCGTGCCGTGCGAATTGGTCCAGCCCCTCGGGTCGATTTGCAAAAGCAAACTGCGGAAGCAAAGCGTGAGGATTTTTAGAGGATCAATGAGCGAGGACAACTGTGAGCAGAAACTTTGAGATTCTCCAAAGGGCGGGGAAGGTGCGGGGTCTTTTCGCCGCCGATCCGGAGGCGCTGCCGAACTTTACCCCGCATCCGGCGCCTCGTGTGGCCCGTGAGCCTGCGCCTGAAATACCGCCTGGACGCCGCTTGCAACTCGGCTTGGAAGGCGCCGGCCGCGAGGAAGCAATCCGATTGGTCCATCGTGTGTTTTTGTCGCCCGGAGTGGATGGCCCTCGCACGGTTGTTTTTTCCGGAGTCGAGCGCAAGGTCGGCTGCACCTGGAACTGCGCATGGGCGGCTCGTGCACTCGCGGCCCACGTTTCGGGACGGGTCTGCGTGGTAGACGCAAATCTGCGGCACCCGGCTTTGCATCGCGAATTCGGGCTGGGGAATTCGCATGGCCTCGTGGGAGCGCTTTCCGAAAAGGGCGCGGTCACCAGCTACGCCAGCCAGTTGGGCGACACCAATCTCTGGATTTTGCCCGCTGGCACGGATGGCTCCGATTTGTCGCGCGTTTGCACCCCGATGGAGATGGACCTGCGCGTGAGTGAGCTGGAATCGCAATTCGAGTTTGTCTTGATCGATTCTCCCGCACTGAACCTGTATGCGGATGCGCTGGCACTAGGTCAAATGTCGGACGGGTTGGTGCTGGTGTTGGAGTCCTCTTGCACCCAACGCCTTTCGGCACGCCGGGCAAAGCAAAATGCCGACGCCCATCGAGTGAAAGTTTTCGGCGCTGTTTTAAACCGATTTTCGCAGAAAGTGCCAGACCTGGTTACCCGGATACTGAAATGAACTCACCAAGGCCAATCATCGATTCAAATCACAAGGAAACGCCGCCGGCTGTCGTCTCGGTCAGCGGCGGTGCTTTCGACCGATTCATCGAGTTGCTGCGAAAAAACCAGTCGAGGATTGCAATCGCCGGAGCCGACCTGGTGCTGGCGATGGTGTCCTACTGGGTGTCGGTCAATCTGTTTCGAGACATCCGCGGCCAGCTCTGGTCGACAGAAGTGCTCTCGGCCACGCTGGGAATCCTTTTGGCGTGCCGGTTGGTAGGCTTACTGTCGGCTGGGCTCCCGGGCACTTCGCTGCGTTATCCAAGTTCGTCGGACGTGCTACGCGTTATTCGCGGCGTCTCCATCGGCAGCGTGCTATTTCTCATAGTCTCGCGCGTCGCACCTTTCCGTCATGAGTTGCCCGCCGCACTATTTGTGCTGGACGCGGCAATCCTCGTGTCCCTTTGGGGGCTACTCCATTGCGGTGTGCGCCTGCTCGATTCGCTGCGCGCCGCGCTTCGCAAAAAGGGGAAGCGCGTGCTCATCGTCGGCGCCGGCGATGCGGGCATGAGTCTTGCGAAGGAACTGACATCCGATCCGGCGGCTCCCTGCATACCGGTGGCGCTGGTGGATGATGACAAAACGCGTACGGGTCGCAACGTCTACGGCGTTCCCATCGCTGGCGCGATTGACGACCTGCCCGCAGTCGCCAGCCAAAGTCACGCCGACGAGGTTCTGATTTGTATTCCCAGCGCGACTCGACCGGAAATGAGCAGAATTTTGTCCGCTTGTCGGCAAGCCGACCTGCCGGTCCGCACTCTTCCCACGCTTACCGAACTAATCGATGGTCGCGTGTCTCAGAATGAGCTGCGCACGCCCAATATCAGTGATCTTCTTAACCGTGAGGAAGTGCATCACGACGCCGAAGAAATCGCAAAGATAGTCTGCGGCAAAACCGTTTTGGTCACTGGCGCGGGCGGGAGCATCGGCTCGGAACTTTCCCGGCAGATCGCTTCTGGATCGCCCGCCAAACTCCTTTTGCTGGATAAGTCCGAGAACAGCCTTTTCTACATTCACCGCGCGCTGCGCGAACGATATCCGGACCTGCTGCTCCGGCCGTTGCTGATCGACTTGACCTGCCGGGACTTCGTGGACGAGTTTATGCACGAGGAGAAGCCCGAGGCCGTATTCCATGCGGCCGCTCACAAACACGTTGGATTGATCGAACTCCATCCCCATGAAGGCATTCGCAACAACGTGCTCGGCATTCGCAACATTGCACTTGCGGCTTTGCGCTGCGGGGCGGCGCTCTTCGTCAATATTTCCTCGGACAAAGCGGTCAATCCCAGGAACTTCATGGGTTGCTCCAAGCGCTTGACGGAGATGTTCATTCAGGATTTGGCCCGCAGCAATGTGACCCGTTTCATGAATGTCCGTTTCGGAAACGTTGCAGGCAGCACCGGTAGCGTGCTGCGCCTTTTCTGGGAACAAATCCAAAAAGGCGGGCCGCTGCTGGTTACCGATCCGCGCGCCTCGCGCTATTTCATGACCATTCCCGAAGCCGTCTTCTTGATTCTGCAAGCCGCTCGGCTCGGTCGCGGCGGAGAAACCTTCGTATTCGAGATGGGAGAGCCCATCAACATCTTCGAGCTAGCGAAAAACATCAGCCTGCTTGCCGGCATGAAACCGGGCAAGGAAGTACCGATTCACTTCGTAGGTCTGCAAAAAGGAGAAAAGGT
>JGI1027J12803_100045020_pt1 | contig 11397 bp, 11 predicted proteins | sample IowNatreferecore_FD_12803 | JGI IMG/M metagenome (IMG submission 12803) | reverse complement strand
GGAGCATTGATAGCAGGAAGGAAAGAAGCAGATGATTCCACTCTTGAAACTCGCGATAGAAGCACACGGAGGTTTGGAGCGATGGCGCCAGGTGCACGGAATTGATTTACAACTCACGATCGGCGGTCGCTTTTGGCAGTTGAAGGGGCTTCCGCAGGGTCTCGTAGAGGTGGCCTTGCATGTTGAACCCGCCCACAGGCTGGTGACGATCACTCCATTTGGGCCGGAGGGAGCGGCGGGATACTTCACGCCGGATCGTGTGTGGATTCAAAAACCGCGAGGAGATGTGGTGCAGGAACGGTTCGCGCCGCGCCGGTCATTCGACGGTCACACGCTCACGACGCCCTGGGACAAATTGCATGAGCTCTATTTCGTCAGCTATGCATTCCTGAACTATCTGTCCACGCCGTTTCTGTTCGCAGAGCCGGGATTTGAAGTCGCGGAGGGCAACCCGTACTTCGGTGCCGGGGAGAAGTGGCGCAGGCTGCATGTGAAATATCCAGAGGCCTATCCCACTCACAGCCGCGAACAAACTCTCTATTTCAACGAGAAGGGTCTGCTGCAGCGACTGGACTATGTGGTTGAGGTGGTTCAGGCCGGCGCCTCGCACTTCTGTCTGCAATACGAGACCGTTGGCGGAATTGTTTTTCCCACGCACCGACGCGCTCTCGGCCGCGATTCGAAGCAGGAAGAGCCGGACCGTTCGGCTCCTCCGGGGATAGAACTCACGATCAGAAATATCCAGATCCATCCGAAGAGGTCGCGAACGTGAAATTTCGCGATGCGGATGCGTCCCATTGTTTCGCCGACGCTTCGTGGCAACTGATTCAATCGGATATGCGCAACGGAAATGTTTTCCCGATCCGGAGTCTTACTTGGAGGTAGTTCAATGAGCGACCAACAAAGCTTCGTCCCAGCAGATCGCTTTGATCGCGATCAATTCACAAATTCCCAGTCTGGGGAGCGCGCCCTAAACGCGGCCATCGTCCGTGCTGAAATCAGCAGAAGCTTCGAGGAGTATCTGGAAATCTTCGACGCATTTTACGCTGATGACATCGAGCTTAGTAGCGACACCGGGGAACAAGCGATTTGGGGAAAGGCGGAAGTGCGCTCAGTTCTCCTAAGGTTCCTAGTCCCGCTTCACATAATGGCCGAAGTCGGTGGACTGTCGATATCCATTCGAGAGGCCCCGATTCCTTCGGATGCTGCGGGCGAGACGCATTCTGCCTGGACACTCGATTTGGTGGGCGCGTCGGGCAAAACAGCTACCCTGAGTTGGAGCACCCTGCGGACATGGAGCGGGTCGCAGGTAGTGCACGAGCATCACTATGACCACCTGCAAAGCGGCGGTCCACTGACCTTCGATGACTGGAGGTTGAAATGAGGTCCAGGCAGGCGTTGCCCAGAGTGGTTGTCACCGGTATCGGACTCATCAGCCCAGTGGGCGTTGGAACAGCTGAGACTTGGGAGGCGCTGCTGAGCGGACAAAGCGGTATAGCACCGATCACCCTATTTGATGCTCGGAGTCTGCCCTGCCAAATTGCAGGAGAAGTGAAGGGGTTCGTTTCTGATGACTTTATTGATAGGAAAGACGTGAAGAAGACGGGTCGCTTCATTCAGTTGACGCTTGCCGCGGCAGACAGCGCGATCAGCGATTCACGTCTCCAGATCAATTCCGCGAACGCCGATCGCGTGGGAGTTTATGTCGGGAGCGGCATTGGCGGTTTTGAGGTAATCGAACGCGAGCACCAGAAATTATTGGAGCGCGGGCCGGGACGCGTATCTCCGTTCTTTATCACAGCCTCGATCGTGAATCTGGCGGCCGGTCAGGTGGCAATTCGGACCGGCGCAAAGGGACCAAACCTTACCTGTGCGACCGCCTGCACTACCGGCGCGCATGCTATCGGTGAAGCATTCCGGGTAATCCAGGCCGGCGATGCCGATGTCATGATCTGCGGAGGCGCCGAGGCGGCTATCAGTCCGCTGGCCATCGCCGGATTCGCCGCGATGCGTGCCTTGTCCACAAGCAATGAAGCACCGGAGCAGGCTTCTCGGCCCTGGGATCGGGAACGCGATGGTTTTGTAGTTGGCGAAGGAGCTGCAATCCTGATTCTGGAAAGCTACGCGCACGCTGTGGGCCGTAAGGCAAGAGTTCTTGCAGAACTCGTCGGCTACGGTAGGAACTCTGACGCCTATCATCCCAATGCGCCGCTCGAGGACGGTTCTGGTATCCGCAAAGTAATGCAATTGGCCTTACTGGATGCGTCGCTGCATCCTTGTGACGTGGGATATTTAAATGCTCATGCCACTTCGACCCAATTGGGTGACCGAGCTGAGGCAAAGGCGATCTCGGAAGTCTTCGGAGATCAGAATCCGTCCCTGCTTGTCGGTTCCACGAAGTCGATGACCGGGCACCTGCTCGGAGCGGCTGGTAGTCTTGAAGCTGGCATCGCAATCCTTGCTCTGCGCGATCAAAAGGTGCCTCCGAACATTAATTTGCAAGATCCTGAAACCGCTTACCCGCTGAACTACGTCTCGAGCAAAGTCACGTGCGCGGTCGTAAACCATGCGATGACGAACTCCTTCGGATTTGGCGGAACCAATGCCTGCCTCATTTTCGGCAAGCCGCCAACGGAACAAAACATTGGCGGTTTTTAGAGCCCGAACCGCCAATCTTTCATTCAGTTTCTTGTCGCCGAATTGCCGTGAACACGAGATAAGTCTGCTCAACTGCTGGGCGGCTGTTAATTGGACCTCATTCATTAAGAATTTCTGCTCTCAAGTTTTGCGCAGAGTCATACACCTAAATTCAGCTCCCAGGCGGGGGTGTGGGTCCCCCTGGTGAGTTTGTGGCCCAGCTGCGATACAGGGCTTTGATTCGACTCATCACCCGTCACATCCTTGACCAGGGCAAGATAACTGCGAGAACTCGCGCAAGGTAACAGTTCGGCCAGCTTGCGGGCATCGATGCGGTCGCTCTTGTTTCCCTTTTTCAGCAAGGCGTTCTTGCGCGGATTACAAACCACCAGGCGAGCCACGTGGGGGTGGAGAAGATCGTACGTCCATGCTGCCGAGGTTCCCTCTTCGAAGGTGACTTGCATGCTTCCCGAAGTCCAGCAAGGAACTGCAGCAAAACCTCCGACTTCGTCTCCAGGATGCTTTCCATCACCAGCTTGCCGCTGGAATCCAAAACTGCCGCCGAGGTCGTTGCTTGATGGACATCGAGACCGTAGGCGATGATTTCAATCACCATCAACCCACTCCTAAAGGCCAATCATCTTAAGACAAGCACACACCCCGATACCCCGAGGCCATTCCTATTTTCGTAGCGACGGAATTGAGAATCAGGCAGATTGGAGACTCGGAGCGACACGAGAAACTCCGGAGCACAGACGGGGAACTCCTCCCCCAAGGCTCCCCGCTGCTCCTCAGTCCAACAAGTCTTAAGGACTGATGTGTCAATCGGATGGGTTGAATACGAAGGTGGTTGTATCTCGCGTTCGACGCGAAACTCAGGCAAATCAGCGAAGAGGAGAACGGGAAATCCAAGGCCTCAGCTCAAATCGAGAGCGGGATTGGACAGCCCATAGTCCGTCGTGCGGAATCTTAGTTAGCATGAACTCCCCCAGCAAAATTCGAGAGGACTTGGTACAAGTGGAACTCCTGATGAAGCATCTGGGGCTTGCGACTGACACGCGAGCAAAATTTGTTCTTGCCAAAGCTCGATTGAAATGGCACCTACTCACGCAAAGAGCAAGAAATGCAGTCACGCTTCGTGCCTCAGGAATTGTAAGGTCCTGCGCGCCTTGGAGTAATCGTTATTTCGAACTGGGAGGTCGGTATGGCAGAAACAGTTTTGGAAAAGGCTGACGAGCAGGTCGCGGAAACAATCCGCAAACTTTCACACGCAACATCTTCCATAGTGGAAGCGATCGACGAGGGCGTTGGTGTTGTTAGACTTGCTGTCAAACGCAGCGGCGATCTCGCCGAGGAGATCATGGATGATACAACCCAACGTGTTAAGCGTCATCCGATAGAAACCGTGGTAGCGACATTGGCGGTGGGCTTAGTTGCGGGTGCATTCATCGGCTGGATGTTGTCGCGAAAGTAGACAAGGCATCGATTCGAACTCGGTGTGCGTCTCGACCACGTGTTGGGTTTCGGCCGACTGAGACAATCACAGCTAAGTCAGAGGGCCAAAAGGCATTACGTACTGCTGATTAAGACGCGCTCAGTTAACTCGTCCCTCACTGCTTGTCGTACTCCGCGGTGCTTCGAACTTTTTGCCTTATCCGATCAGTACCGCTTAGAGTGACCGTGCGATTCTTTCCGTCGGCCGAGACCACGATACGACCGGAGGTGGTAATCGTCTCGCCCTTTTTGACAGTGAGTTGCAGGGTATGATCGTCGATCTGCTTGTAAGACCGTGCGTCTGAGGTCGGATCGCCAGCGACTGGATAATCCTTGCCGTCAAATTTTCCTGTCCATTCGCAGTGTACCGGTTTACCGTCACCATCGACACCATCCGCCATGACTTTAACGTTATCACCGGCGGCCTCATAGACAACCGTGGAGTTCTTCGGTGATCCCGGGGCCAACTTAGACTTGATCTCGTTCAATTTCCAAGTACCCATCGTTGCGGCTTGGGCGGAGCATATTGCTCCGCATAAGTGCGATGACGTGTTTGCCGCATTAGGTTGCGGGCCATCAAATTCGGAACTGATATATAGCAGAGAAGTTGTTCCCTTGAACTTGGAATGTGAATTGCATAAATATCTGCCATGGCAACGCCTACGAGAACACAAGTGCAGGTGCCAAGGCCCGATTTCCACTACCGCGACAATGGCGATGGCACAGTGGATGCAATATGCCTGCAGTGCTTCTTAACAGCGGCCACGGCTAAGACTTTGCAGGAATTGAGTAAAAAGGAATTGGCGCACGAGAATTCTTGCTTTGGTAGGAAATGCCCGGCGACTGTAAATTCGGCCCAGAAAATGGACAACGACGGAGGTGGGGCATAGTCGGCGAATCAACTATGGAGAAAATGCCCCAGTGCTCCAAGCCCATGTTAGAAGGGTGATGGCAGTCGCGGCCCAAAGTATCGGCGTTACGAAATCCTTCGTTTTCTGCACAGCACACCGTAGGCATTCGTGATCAAGCAGTCAAGTCGAAACCCTAAACGCGATTCCAACCAGCGCCGTTAAGCGCGCTTTTTCAGACTACGCCGCTTAATATCTCGAGCAAATTCCATTGATGCCCTTCGGGGGCTTCCGCGCCATAGCGTCGATTTCCATAGAACGTGTCTTGTGGTTCCTCTAGAATTCTTGCCCCGGATTTCTTCGCGCGCGCGAAGTGCTTGTCCACATCGGGAACATTAACGTAAATCGACCGAGCCTTTTGGGGCTCTTGTATTTAGGTCCGGGGCATCTCATCATGACCAATCCCGACTGCCTAGCATCATCGCTGCATGATTTAGCTTTCCATCTTTTCCTCGCATCGCAGTCCCGTACCTCTTGAACCCAAATGCGCTTGAGAGGAACTTCATTGCCCCTGCGACGTCTTCATTGAACAGGTAGGGTGTGATCGCCATGTGTGCTTCTCCGCAACGATCCCGTCATGTACATGTAGGGACAGGAGATAGCGGGAGGGAAAGTTGCCCCCTTGGCCGCGCCTAACTCACGGTTACTCTGGCACCAAAACCACCTTTACTCATGACCGACCTCACAGCAGATTTGGACCGCGAACGGATGACGATCTCGGTTACAATCTGCTCCGTGCCACCTAATCAGCAACGTCGCCGAACGATTCTGGGATAAGTTGATTCTCACACAACAACAGGTTCCAGTATGTCGCATCACGTCTGGAGTAGAACGCTCAAGAGCCTAGCCGTGGGCCTCGGTGTCTTTTGTCTCGGGCACGAGTTGGCTGTCTGGCTAACCGCCCGCAATATTCATGGATTCTTAGCGTTCTTCGATAACGTTGTGGCTGCCATTGCTGCTGGCCTTGTGGTTCTCCTTTACGAACGTCGGCGGCAGCGGACCTTTGACAAATTGCGGGAGGGTGAGGAGCGCTTCCGGTTGGTCGCCGACACCGCTCCGGCACTAATCTGGATGTCAGGTACCGACAAGCTCTTCACCTACTTCAATAAGCCTTGGCTTGACTTCACCGGCCGATCCATGCGCTCCGAGTTAGGGAACTGCTGTTCGGAGGGGGTTCATCCCGATGACTTGCGGGGATGCATGGATACGTACACACAGGCCTTTGATCGTCGTGAGGCGTTCCAAATGGAGTATCGGCTTCGACGGCACGACGGTGAATATCGATGGATTCTCGACGTTGGAGCCCCGAGGTTCGCTCAGGATGGCTCTTTTGTCGGTTACATCGGGACAGCCATTGATGTTACTGTGCGCAAGCGGGTGGAAGAGGAACTCCGCGAAAGCGAAGAACGGTTTCGTCTGGCGGCTAAAGCCGGGAAAATGTACGCGTATGCGTGGGACCCTACACGCGACGTGGTCACTCGATCGAAAGAGTACGTGAACATCCACGGTCTGGGCGACCCGGCAGAGCGGCTTACTCGACAGCAAGTCGCTGCCAGAGTCCATCCGCTCGATCGAGCGCGGTTTACTAGTTCGGTTGATCAACTAACTCCGGAGAACCCGACAACCCAATTTAGCTATCGCGCATTGCGTCCTGACGGTGCTGTAGTTTGGTTGGAGAAGTGCGGGCTGGCAATCTTTGACGAGCAAGGCAGGATGTCGCGAATTGTGGGCATGGTGGCCGACATCACCGAGCGCAAGCGGGCCGAGGAGAGACTGCGGGAGAGCGAGACGCAGTTCCACGACTTGGCCGAGCAGAGCCGCACCACCCACTGGGAAGTGGATCCCCAGGGTCTGTTCACCTATGTCAGCCAGGTGTCCCAAGCCTCTTGGGGCTACCGTCCAGACGAAGTCGTGGGCCTGATGCACTTCTACGACCTTAATCCCGAAGAAGGACGCGAGGCATTGAAGGCGGCTGTCTTCGCCGTCGTCGAGCGGGGGCAACCGTTCCGGGACGTCGTCCACCGCATAGAGACGAAGGATGGCCGCATCATGTGGGGCTCCACCAGCGGCATCCCCCTTCGGAATGCCGACGGAACGTTGCGAGGCTACCGTGGCAGTTGCACTGACATTACTGAGCGCAAACTGGCGGACGAAGCTCTCGCAGGTGTGAGCCGCAAGCTGATTGAGGCACAGGAACAGGAACGTACCCGGATTGGCAGAGAGCTTCACGACGACGTCGGTCAACGTCTCGCTCTGTTGGCTGTCGAGTTACAACAACTCCACGAAAACTCACTCATTTTGCCCGACGTCCATGGCCGTATAGTCGAGTTCCAGCAGCGGATTGTGGAGATGGCCACCGATATTCAATCCCTGTCACACGAGTTGCATTCGGCGAAATTGCAATATCTGGGTCTCGCTGCCGCCATGAGAGGCTTCTGCCAAGAATTCGGTGAGCGTCAGAAAGTGGAGATTGACTTCAAAACCCACGATTTGCCCAGCCCTTTGGCGCCGGACATTTCTCTTTGCTTCTTCCGAGTTCTGCAAGAAGCCTTGCACAATTCGGCGAAACACAGCGGAGTACGGCAATTCGTAGTGCAATTGTGGGGTGCGTCGGATGAGATTCATCTCACTGTTAGTGATTCCGGCGCAGGCTTTGACCGCAAAGCGGCAAAGACGAGCCAAGGTCTTGGCCTTATCAGTATGGAGGAGCGACTGAAACTGGTGAATGGAACGCTTTTGATCGAATCGCAGCCTGGAAAAGGCACTACAGTCCACGTTAGCGTTCCTCTGCGTCCTGGACGCGATTCCATGCATGAGGCTGTCTAAATCCGTCCGAAAGCGTCGCCGTTCACTGGAAAGAAACGACGGAGTGCTCCGCACAGATTCTTTCGTAGATGTGGCTTTCGTGTTCACGCTGAAAGCTATTCAACACATACCCGCACAAAATATCGACGTTGCAGTTCTTGGCGATCTCGTCCCACAGGAGTTCGAGCTCAACCGCCGCTTCCGCGTTCCCTTGCTCCCACAAGGTAGGCGCACATTCACCACAAGCTGCAACACAGGGGTGCTCCGCTTTCGATGCTTTGGCGGCTGCGGCGACCAGATTGCCCGCGACTTTCAGAAATCGAGGAGGATCGGGCAGATCATCAACCATGAAAGTCGAGAGCGTTTCGGCTACATCCAAAGAGACATAGCGCCCCTGTTCAATGGCGGCGACCATATCCACGCCAAGTCCCTGTAATCTCTGAAGAAGACTCTTCCGATGTGACTCGGTCGCGACCACGATAGCGGCGTTCCCGGCCTCTAGAGCAGCTTCGACGAACCGAGTAAAGCCAACTACAAAAGCAGCATCATCAGAATAGAATCTAACCTCGTGGCTGCGAGTGGTGTTCGCTTTCCCCGATTCAAGCGATTGGGGAACCTCGTTGCCGCCGATGCGGTCGAGGAGGTTTGAATCCGACGCAGCGGTGAAATAGCGACCCGATAATCCGCCACTGACAAACTGCCTGTCCGAAAGAACCGCCTCCACAGCCGCGAACAGTTCGCTACCAGCGTGCGCCTTAACCACGTAACCCAGTGCCCCCAAGGCGAGAGCTTCCTGCACCACATCGACAGAGGATTCTTGGCTTATAAACAGTATCTTGGATTCGGGAGAGAGCCTGCGGATTTGTCGGGCCGCAGCGATTCCATTCAGGGAAGGAAGCTCAATGTCGAGCAAAATCAAGTCCGGTCGCAGTTCATTGGCTTCTTGAACGGCTTCTAGTCCGTCTGCGATCTCCTCGACGATTTCCACTTCCGGTCTTTTTCTCAGCGTCGAACAAATAAAGCGCCGAAACGGTTCAAAATCTTCGACCACGAGAACCCGGACTGATGACTTTTCCAAGCAGCCACCGCCTTTATGGTTCCGAACCCGACTCTGCGAGTTTAGGTACTGATTGTATTTTAGAGTCCCATGTCCACTGTAAACTCGCAGCGGGAACTGGTTGGTTCCCTTAACCGTGTGAAGTGGCGTCGTGTGAGCCTGAATTATTCCTTGGATCAGCGTTGCCAAGACCTGTAGGGCAAAATACCAACGGCGATACCCAACCCAAGATGTAGGCCATTGCTAGTGCGTTCTCATTTCTGATCTTCAGTCGACGGTTATTAATTACCGAGGAGACGAAAGGTTCGGCGGATATTAGCGCAGTTTCGGACGATTGTCACGATGTGAGACCAGCCGACCCCGATTACTGGAGACAAGAAAATGATTTACGCGTCGGCGCAAAATGTTACGAACACATAGGTTCGGCAGCACTGAAGCGAGTGGAAGAACTCGGCACCCCGCCAAGTTCCATTCTTTATCGCTGCTTCCGACAGTCTGGAAACAGTTCATACAGATGCTGTCGATAGTCGAATCATTCTTTCTTGGCCGATGTGCAAACTCGAACCACCGAATGTAATCGAACGCCAAATTGCATTAAGCGTACTCTGGATACCAAACGGTAACGCGATTATCGCCAGCAATCCGCGCTTGTCAGTTAGAAGTGATTTGTCTGTCAAGTCTAAGGTCATGGATCCGTCGTGACCTCGCCAATGTTTGCAACCGTGTCTCCCTTCTTCATCGATGGCACCCCGCATATATAAAGGATGACTCCCGCCGCGGGTGACTTGGCTTCGAACACAACCCTGCCAAAGTAATTCGTCACGTATCCGATCTTCGTTCCCTCCGCCACGTAAGTCCCGCGTTCCACCAGCGGATAGAAAACGCCAGGCTGGTCACTCGCCACGGCGTCGATCTTGCCGATCCAGACTGGGTGTTCGACGGAAGTTGCGCTGCCGGGCAGCATCTTGAGATAGCGCATGACGTTCAGTGTGCCGTTAACAAGCAGGTAAACGTCCTCCGGCCTGACGGTTCCCGAGTAGCCGGCTTCGACTGCGATGGCCGGCTTGCCGCGGGTGTTCGCCGTGTTGTCGAGATAGCGCGAGGCGTTCGGGTCCTTCGGTCGGTCGCTCCACACGATGATGTGATCAAGCCCAAATGCCAACACCATGTCGCGGGTGATCGTGTCATGTTTTGCGTCGCCTGATTTGGGCCAGTAAGCATAAGGGCGAAGATTCTCGTCGAGGTCGCCGCCGTGATAGTCGATGAGGTAATCGGAGCGCTCCACGACCTGTTTCGTGATCTGCCATGAAACACGTTCAGTTTGCGACCCTTCGGGATTTCCAGGATAGAAACGGTTCATGCTCTTTCCGTCCACCGGGTTCACATGCGGAACCTTCTGCTCGAAGGACGGAATATTGACCAGTGGAAGGGCAATTACCGTCCCGGAGATCTGTGCGGGATCAAGAGACTGAATCAACTTTTCCAGCGCAATGATGGATGCGTACTCGGTGCCATGCGACCCCGAGACGAGCGCCAGCACAGGCCCGGGTCTCGCGCCGCGGAACACCGCCACGGGAATCGAGGCCGCGGCATCACGCCCAGCAGGAACTTCAATCGCTCCAAAAGCCTTCTCTCCCGGAGCCGCATTGGCAGTGCCGACGGTGAAGTTTTGTGCGGTGGTTAAACATGATGTGAGGCACACAATGAATATCGCGAAAAAGCGGCTTTTCATAGCGCAGGGAGTATAAGGGGAAGATTGGGAGAAGTCGAACAGCTTGGGAAACCCGGTCTGATTTCGTAACAATCTCCCCCGATCACTGCAATCAATCCCTCATTCCTGATATCAGTCGCGTGACTCCGACACGTTCCCTCATTATCTAGATCGGATAACAGTGCATTCTTCAATACACGCTCCTTCAACGGCACATGCGCCTGTTCGAGCTTCTATTGCTCGCCGGAACGATGTGTGGAGTCTCAATTGGTTTTTCAAAACTGACGAAAATAACCAGTCTCATCGGCACTTACGAGGCACAGCGGCGGTGAATGAAACGATGTAAAGGGTTGGGCCGAGCACCAATTCGTAAGATGGGGCTAGGCTACCTCGACCTTCGAGGCTCCGTCCGCCGCCTGGCAGACGTAGATCTCCGGCTCGATGCCCGTCGCATCCCGATAGCCAGCGCTCACCGTCCCGACAAAGTTGTCGACCGCCTGTTCCTTCACCAGGTTCACTGTGCAACCGCCGAAGCCGCCGCCGGTTATCCGCGCCCCGACAACGCCTTCAGTCGCCGACGCCAGCTCGACGATCACATCCAGCTCTTTGCAGCTGACCTTGTAATCGTCGCGCAGGCTTCGATGCGACTCATACATCAGCTCTCCAAAGCGCTCGAGCTTCCCCGCCTTCAGCGCCGTCGCTGCTGCTTCGACACGCGCGTTCTCGGAAACAACATGGTGCGCGAGTCGATACGTTTCCCCCGGCATCCCTCGCCCAAATTCTTC
>JGI1027J12803_100114364_pt1 | contig 11402 bp, 9 predicted proteins | sample IowNatreferecore_FD_12803 | JGI IMG/M metagenome (IMG submission 12803) | reverse complement strand
ATGCCCGCCATAACGACAGCTCCACCGGAGTCCCCGGCGAGTGGTGGTTCAACGGCCAGCCTATTCTGCCACCGGACGCCGATGCCCACGCCCATCAGAACAACTTCCTTTCCAGCGCCGAATTGAACTACGCCGGAGGCAAGTGGCAGCATCGACTCACTGGCTTCGAATATAACCACCGCCGCACGGATACAGACACCGTGCAGGAACCAGGCCGTACCACGCCCGGCTTTGGCAATTTCGACTTCCCCTATCACGATCTCGCCAACATTAACCGCGCCGGTTTCGAATACCAGGGCGACTACTGGGAGCGCAGTTGGGCTCGTAGCAGTTTCGGCTATCGCTTCGAAGATGAAAATGGATTCGTCGGGGACGTCACTTTTCCCCCGCTTGGCCACGGACTGCGCCGCAACCATTCTCTCTACGGTCAGGAGGTGCTCGCATGGCATCGAGCAACCGTCATCGCTGGCGTACGCTTCGAGCACAATGAGAGCTTTGGCAATCGTGGTATTCCTGAAGTTGGTGCCAGCTATTTGTTGTGGAATGGACGAGGTCCGCTCGGTGGGTTCCGTCTTCGGGGCCGGTACGCCGAGGGCATCAAGGAACCCCGCTTTGAAGAGACCTTCGGGGTCGGCGGCTTCGGCATTATCGGTAATCCGAACCTGAAGCCGGAGACAAACCGAAGTCTCGAAGCCGGCTTCCAGCAGACTCTGCTTGCGAATAAGTACGTGCTAGACGCGGTCTACTTCAATAACCAGTTCCGCGACCGTATCGACTTCACCTTCGATCCCACGACCTTCGAAGGCCAGTACGTAAACGTAAACAAGTCCTTCGCTCAGGGTGCTGAGTTCGATTTGCAGGGACGACCGACGCAGCATCTGCAATTTCAGGGCGCGTACGTCTACACCTCGGGGCAGGTGCTCCTGGCGCCACTACAATTCAGTCCTCTTCTCCAGACGGGAGCACCGCTGCTGCGCCGCCCGCGCCACTCTGGCAACCTACTGGTGTCATACACGCGCTTGAAGTTCGGAGGCACACTCGGCGGGACCTTTCTCGGTCGCAGACCAGATTCTGATTTTCTGGGTCTGGTCCCGTCGATCGATCACACTGCTGGCTACGCTCGCTTCGACCTTGGCGCTTGGTACGCGATTCACCCTCGCATTACCGCATACGCCAACGTCGAGAACCTGTTCAATCGCAAGTACGAAGATGTGGCTGGATACCCCGGCCTGAAGGCAAACTTCCGCGCCGGCCTCCGCTTTCGCCTGGGCGGCGAATAGGCGAATAGTAGAGCTGGTTTTTGCCGGCATCTTGCCGGCGGTCCAAGGCAAGCGTCCGCGCCTGCCTATACTTTTGTGATCTGAATTGATCGGGTGTTAAACGATCTAGAACTCTTGCTTGCGCATCGAACTCATCTTCGCACCTTCAATCTTCTTGCGAATCTCGGTGAGTTGCGCGACACGTTCGGGGCTCAGTACCTGCTGTTTGCCAAGCATGTGTGCCGTAAGCGCGATCTTCGCGAAGTGCTCCACGGTTTCCATGCGCATGTACGCGGTCAGAAGATCGTCTGCATGCGTCACCACTCCGTGGTTGGCCATCAGGATCGCGTTGTGATCGCAGACCAGCGGCTCGAGCGAGTCCACCAGTTCCGGCGTTCCCGGCGTGGCATACTCCGCCAGCGGAACCTCACCCAGCGCGATCACAATCTCGGAAACTAGCGCCTGGTCCAGTGCCATCCCGGCCGCCGCAAATCCCGTCGCGGTTGGCGGATGCGCATGGACGATGGCGGCGGTATCGGGGCAGCGCCGGTAGATCATCAGGTGCATGCCGATCTCGCTGGAGACCTCGCGGAACCCTTCCAGCCGCCGGCCCTGCATATCGACGGTCACAAGGTCCTCGGCCGTCATCATCCCTTTGCACATACAAGTCGGTGTCGCGAGCACCCGGTTGCCGTCGAGACGAACCGAAACATTCCCGTCCGTCGCTGCGATAAACCCCTTATCGTGCAGCAACTTACCGACTCTAACGATCTCCTGGCGTCCTTCGTAAGCCGTCATGATACAGGTATCCTGCAGGTCCGAATCGTTGGGGAAACTACCTGGCAGTCTGCGTATAGTACCCCACTAAATGGGGATTCGCCAACACCAATGCAGTACTCCTGCCGCCTATAATTCAGAACGTGCTCGTTTCAGATTTTGACTTTCATTTACCTGAGGAACTGATCGCCCAACGCCCACTCGCGGACCGTGCCGCTTCCCGCATGTTGCACCTAAATCGGAATTTTGGCACACATAGTGACAAGAATTTTCGAGAATTTTCACAACTCCTCCGCCCAGGCGACCTGCTGGTCCTGAACAATACCCGTGTCATCCCCGCCCGCCTGTTCGGGCACCGTGCCGGGCTCCATTCCCAGCCTCTGAGCGACCAGAATCCGGCGATGAAAGACTTTCTCCACGGAAAAGTGGAGGTCCTGCTCGCCAAGCAGCTAGCCACTCATCCTCCAACGTGGGAGTGCCTCGTCCGCCCTGGGAAAAAGATCCGTATCGGTGAGCATCTATACTTCGGCCAGGGGACTGCAGAGGAACTGAGAGCCGAGGTCATCGAGCATCGCGAATTCGGCGAACGCACCATCCGCTTCGAAGACGTCCCTGACTTCCTGGCCCGTCTCGAGCGGCTCGGCCACATCCCACTTCCGCCCTACATCCATCGCGACGACCAGCCTGAGGATCGCAACCAGTACCAGACTGTCTTCGCAAAGCATCCCGGCTCCGTCGCAGCTCCAACCGCAGGCCTTCACTTCACCCCCGGGATACTCGAAGAACTCCGGGTTCGCGACATTGAGACCGCTCGCATCACGCTCCACGTCGGCCTGGGAACCTTCCAGCCCGTCCGCAGTGAAGTCGTCGAGCAACACAAACTTCACACCGAAACCTTTGAGATCGATGACGTCGCCGCAACTGCCCTGGAACGCGCAAGGAAAGAGGGTCGTCGCGTAGTCGCCGTCGGCACCACCTCTACACGAACCCTTGAATATGCTGCCGATCCGGACGGAACCATACGCCCGCAGCGCGGCGAGGCCGACATTTTTATCTATCCCGGATGGCGCGGGGCGGACGCACCAAATCGAGGTTTCCGTGTGGTCAATGCCCTGCTGACCAACTTCCACCTTCCCAAATCCACTCTGCTGATGCTGGTTTCCGCCTTCGCTGGCCGCGAAAACGTCCTGCGCGCCTACGAACACGCCGTCGCCGAACATTACCGTTTCTTTTCCTACGGCGACTGCATGTTCATCGAGTAGCTACTTTTCCCCGCCGTCCGGCCCGTAGAAGATCACCCAGGTAAAGAAGTCATCGGTGAATTCCTCGAACCGGTGTATCTCTCCGGCCGCCGCGAACAGTACATCGCCTGGGCCGAATGACTGGCGCGTCTCCCCGTTGACGAAGATGCCTTCCCCTTGGACAACCATGTAGATCTCATCTTGTTTATGAGGTTGTTGGGGATCGCGTGATCGCGGCGCATAGATCTCCAGCGTCAATGTCCCGTGCCGAAAGATCTCGGCGAAGCGGCCGTCGCCAGCAGGGATACGCTTCATCGCTTCACTTACAAGGAATCTACGGTCCTCTGGCTGCCCATTCGCAGGAGATGCCATCATTGCCCCCATTGGTTTCAAACATCATACCTTCCAAAACCCGCTTCCACACAGCATTTGCAGGAGGTCACCCTCTGGTAAAATTTGTAGGTCTTGCCAGCCAGAACGAAATCTCCCAAACCCGCCGAATCCGGAACCTCGAGCCCGGCGCCCGCTCGTTCCGTGAAGCTGCCGCCTGACGGCGGCAAGGGTCGCATCTTCCTCATCGACTCAATGTCCTTCATCTTTCGCGCCTATCACGCTATGGCGCGCCAGCGACCCATGTCTACCAAGACCGGCATTCCGACCAGTGCCACCTATGTCTTCGTGAACATGCTCAACAAGCTGCGCAAGGACTTTGCGCCGGAGTACATCTGCGCCGTCTTCGATCTCTCCGGTCCGACCTTCCGCGCTCAGCAGGCCAAGGAGATGAAGCTCAAGAAGTTCGACAAGGAAGCGGGTGCCTATGTGGAGGTCGCCTACGACGGCTACAAAGCCAATCGCTCCGCCATGCCGGAGGACCTCGCGCAGCAGGTCCCCTACATCCGTCAGGCTCTCGACATCTACCGCATCCCGATCGTCGGCGTCCAGGGGTACGAGGCCGACGACGTCATTGGAACTCTCGCGCGAGAAGCTGCTGAGCAAGGCTATCCCGTTTACGTCGTCTCCAGCGACAAGGACATGTTGCAGCTAGTCGACGAGCAAATCTGCGTCCTGAACCCGCCGAAGGACAATCTGATCTGCGACAGCGCCAAGGTCGAAGAAATTCTCGGCGTTCCTCCCGAGCGCGTCATCGATGTCATGGCCCTGCGCGGCGACTCCATCGATAACATTCCGGGCGCTCCCGGCATTGGCGACAAGGGTTCCGTCGAACTCATCCAGCGCTTCGGGACAGTGCAGAACCTGCTCGACCACGCCGACGAAGTTGAAAAGAAGACCTATCGCGAGTCGCTCCAGAACAATCGCGAGGCCGTTCTCCTGAGCCGCGAGTTGGTAACCATCGATCGCAACGTTCCCATCGCCTTCGAGCCCGAGAAGATGAAGGCGCAAACACCCGATGTTGTCGGCGCCCGTGCCCTCTTCACCGAACTGGAATTCAACACCCTCGTTCAGGAATTTCTGGCGGAAGGCGAAGCCGTCGGCGAGACCGACTACTCGGAGATCAATTCCGCATCAGAGCTCGAAAAATTCCTGAAGGCTCGTCCGGCGAACACCCCGCTGGCGGTCGTCATCGATAAGGTCGAACCCGAAGTCACCGAAGCCGAAGAAGAGGAAAGCGAGTCGCCGGCGCAGGGAAGCCTCGCCTTAGGCGCGAAGCCTGTCGACGCCCCGCGCGGTCCAGACAAGATTTCTCTCTCGTACAAGAACGGCTCGGCCGTAGTGGTCTCCCTGAAAGACCTGAAGATCCGCGAAGTCGTGAAGCGAACGCTGGAATCCGCCTCGATCCCAAAAGTGGTGCACGACATCAAAGCCGCACTGCACGCGATCAAGTCCATGAACATCGTGCTAGCCGGCGCCGAGCACGACTCGTTCCTCTACGCGTACCTTCTCGACCCAACCTATACCTCGTACGCGCTCAAAGACATCGCTCTTCGCCGCCTCAGCCTCAAGCTCAGCGGCACCCTTGCCGAAGCCGCAGACATCACGGCTCGCCTGAACGCGGAGCTCTCGGCCGAAGTAGATGCTCGAAACCTGCGCAAGCTCTACAAAGAGATCGATCTCCCACTCATGCCTGTGCTCGCCCGCATGGAAAGCGCCGGCATCAAGATCGATTGCGACGTCCTCGCCGAAATGTCGCGCCGCCTCGAACGTGAGTGCAGTAACAAGGCACGCGAGATCTACGACAAGGCCGGTTTCGAGTTCAACATTAACTCGCCCAAGCAGCTCGGTGACGTCCTGTTCAACAAGATGAACCTGCCCAAGCCGGTGAAATACGGCAAGGGCAAAACCATCTCGACCGCCGTCGATGTTCTCGAAGGCCTGGCCGCCGAACACGAAGTCCCGCGCCTCGTGCTCGAGTACCGCCATCTCTCAAAGCTCAAGTCCACATACGTCGACGCCCTTCCGTCGCTCTGTCATCCTGACACCGGACGTGTTCATACGCGTTTCAACCAGGCGGGTTCTGCGACCGGGCGACTCTCCTCGACGAACCCTAATCTGCAGAACATCCCGATTCGCACGGAACTCGGTCGCGAGATCCGTGCGGCCTTCATCGCCGAAAAAAGTAACGTTCTCCTCGCGGCCGACTACTCACAAATCGAACTTCGTCTGCTTGCGCACTTCAGCGAAGACCCGTTGCTTGTCGATGCTTACCGTCGCGGCGACGATATCCACACCCTCACCGCCGCCCAAGTCTTCGGCGTGCCGCCCATGATGATCGATGCTGAGCATCGCCGCCGCGCCAAGGCCGTCAACTTCGGCATCGTCTACGGCCTCTCGCCATTTGGTCTATCGCAGCAATTGGGGATCGACACCAAGGAAGCTAAGCGCTTCATCGACGCCTACTTCGAGAAGTACACCGGCGTGCGCACCTTCATCGATCGCACCCTCGAACAGGTCCGTCGCGACGGCTACGTCACCACGCTCTTCGGACGAATCCGCCCTATCCCCGACATCCTCAGCAAGAATCCCAACATGCGCGGATTCGCCGAGCGCACCGCCGTCAACACACCGTTACAGGGAACCGCAGCCGACCTCATCAAGTTGGCGATGATTCGTATCGACGAGGAACTAACCTCGCGCAAGCTCCGCGCACAGATGCTCCTCCAAGTTCACGATGAATTGGTATTTGAAGTTCCGAAGGACGAGGTCGAAGAAGTTCGCACCCTCGTTCAGGACCGCATGGAGAAGGTCCACGATCTGCTAGTCCCGCTTGTCGCCGAAGCCGGCGTTGGCCTGAACTGGCGCGACATGGACTGATCTAATGGTGGGGCAGGACGATGGAGTTTTGCCCAAGAACTGATGGTGCCCAAGGTTCAACGTACTTCCTTTGGACGTTTATTCCGGCGTGCCGCTTCCATCAACTCCCGTTTCTCCTGCGCATTCCTGATCTTTCGTATCCGCCACAGCCTTCGCAGGAAGACCCTCCAAACAAACCACAGAAGCACAAGCGGGATCCCCGGAAACATCAGCAACGCCGTTGCGGTCTGTGCAATCCCAGTGTAGATCGCGACCGACAGAATCGCCACAACCACAACAAAAGCAACAACCCCCGCAACCATGTTCGATCGCGGGGGACTCTGTTCTATATCTTCGGCGACCTCATCCGGCAGTCGCTCGTCGTCTTCCATCACGCACCGATTTCCTTTTGCAGCGCGGCGGCAATCGCCGCAACATGCTTGTTCGTCAGCGACTCGCTCTCCGCCTCGATCATCACGCGCGCCAGCTTCTCTGTCCCCGAGTAGCGCACGACGACGCGCCCATTCCCGTCGAGTTCCGACTCCGCCGCACGAATCGCTTGCATCACGTCGGGCAGCTGTTCCATCGGAAGTTTCTCGCGCACCTTGACGTTTCTGATCAGCTGAGGAAACTCTTTCAGGTCGGCGACCAACTCATGCAGCGGCTTATGCGACCTCGCGATCGCATCCAGTACCCGCAGCGCTGTCAGCAATCCATCGCCGGTCGTCGACTCCCCATCCATGAACAGGATGTGGCCCGACTGCTCGCCGCCGAGTTTCGCGCCAGTCTTCAACATCAGTTCCAAGACGTACTTGTCGCCGACATTAGCGCGCAGCATCGCGACACCGCTCTGTCCAAGCGCTTTCTCTAGCCCCATGTTCGACATCGTTGTTGCAACCACGGTGTTTTGGCTGAGCACGCCGCGCTGCTTCATGTCTCGAGCTGCAAGCAGCATCACCGCGTCGCCGTTGACTACCTGCCCTCGTGAATCGCTGAACAGAGCGCGATCGGCATCGCCGTCGAAGGTGATTCCCAATTCGTAGGTGCCGTTCGCGTCAGCGACGTGCTTCGCCACATGCTCCGGATGCAGTGCCCCACAGCCGTTGTTGATATTCCGTCCGTCCGGATGAACGTGCAGGTACTCCGCCTCGACGCCGCACTTGCGGAACAGTTCCGGTGCCACCGAAGTCGCCGCACCGTTCGCGCAATCGATCAGCACCCTGGTCCCGCGTACCGCGGTCGTATCGATATTTGTCAGCAGCCAGTTGACATAATCATTCCGCAGCTTCGCGTCACCAGGGAGAACATCACTGCTATCCTTTGTCGGCTCGCCATGCTCGCCCGCAAGTTCGTTGATGTGCTCGAAGATCTCTGCCTCGATCTCGTGCTCGATCGCGTCGGCCAGCTTCATCCCGTCCGGCCCAAATAATTTGATCCCGTTATCCTCCCAGGGATTGTGCGACGCAGAAACGACGATGCCCGCGGCGAATCCGTGTGTGCGCGTCAGGTAGGCGACGCCCGGTGTCGTCAACACTCCTGCGCTCGCGAATCCCACGCCGCTCTCCTTCAAACCGCGGACAAGTGTCTCAGAGATCCACGCGCTCGACTCTCGCGTATCTTGTCCAAACACCACGCGAGCGTTCGCGTCATTGCGCTTCAACCGCGCACCCAGCGCGCGCCCAATCGCAAACACAGTTGCAGGGTTCAGCGGATATTGGCCGGCGACGGCGCGAATGCCATCGGTACCAAACAGTTGGCGGGCGGCTTTCATTCCTGGACTGGTCAACTACGGAACTCCTGGCTTATGCGAACTCTTTTCTGTAATGACGGTGACACGGACGGGATCCGGCTTAACCGGACGCACCAGCGGGTCGGCGATATAAACATTGGTCGTGAAACTAGCTCGGCCCATCACGCCGGTAGCGTCCACAGGGTCGGTCACAGCGTTCTCAATCATTTTCACGCGCTGCTCCGGGCCGACGATCTCCACGTGCATCGGGTCGACCTGGGCTTCGAGAATGCGATATCCCGACGCAAAGCTGCCGGTCACGCGCGCCTTGATGTCGACTTCTTTCCGCGCACTGCGGTCGAAGCTGATCTTGAGATGCGAGGGCACGACCTGCACGACCGCCGCCTCGCGTGGCAAACGAATCTGTCGCGATGTTAAGTCGAAAGTCCGTTCTCCGGGAACAACACCCTGCAGATCGATGATCGGGTGGATGTCCTCCTGTGCCAGTTGTCTGAGTACGCGCGCCGGTCCCCGCAGGCGAATCTGCGCTTGTGGAATCACCTCGCTGCTGATGACCAGCTTCTCCGGAACATTGTGGAATTCGATAGGAACGTTGACGGCGATCTCAGCCATGGGATCCCTCGTCACGCCATACCAGAGTCCGATCGCGATCATCAGTGCCAGCAATTTCAATCCGAAGTTGCGCAGTACGTAACGGCGGAAGAACCTCATCATGCCTGTTCCTCCCGGCCGTCTCCGGCGAGAGTCGCACGTTCATCAGCGTTCGTAGCCGATTCATCTTTGCCGTCATGCTCCCGAATATCGGCACTCGTGTTCGCGATCGAGGTGGGCATCGAGGGCTGTGGCACGTATCGCCGCAACAACTCCGCCAGCCGTTCACGCAAGCGCTCCGGCGTGATATCCCGGTCAACGTTTCCGCCCACGGCAAGGCTGATCGCGCCTGTCTCTTCCGAGACGACCACCGAAATTGCATCCGTCTCTTCCGTAATACCGATGCCTGCGCGATGCCGCGTTCCAAGTTGCGTCGATAGCAGTGGATTCATCGACAGCGGCAGGAAACAAGCCGCAGCCGCAATCCGGTCCTTACGAATGATGACCGCGCCATCGTGCAGCGGTGCGCTCGGTCGGAAGATCGTCGCCAGCAGATCGTAGGAGAGCTGCGCATCCAGTGGGACGCCACTCTCGATGTAGGTGCGGAGCCCGATCTCGCGCTCGATCACCATAAGCGCGCCAGTCTGGTTTTGAGAGAACAGGTTTGCCGCCAGAACGATGTCGTCATACGACTCCAGGCCGTTCGCCGACTGCATTCGTGAGAACGCCAGCTTGCGACCGAGCCGTGCGAGTGCATGACGTATCTCCGCCTGGAAGACCACGATGAGTGAAAAGATTGCGTAAGGAAGAACGTTGGTGACGAGCCAATCCACCGTACGAAGTCCAAGTAGATGCGCCGCGTAGAAGGCGATCACCAGCGTGCTTACGCCGAGCAGCATCGGCGCCGCGCGAGTCCCGCGAATCAGTGACAGGAACTGGTAGATCAGGAATGCCACTACCAGGATGTCAATGACTGCGTTCAGCGAGAGCTGCGGCCAATACCGTCCGAGTTGTTCCAGACCAGTCATCTGCGCGCGCCCTGAGAGGCCACCCCATTGTAATCTAGTAATTGCGCATACTTGCGCCCATTCGTGCCGCCCCTGGACAATCAAAGGTCGTGCGGCATTTCGCGGCTCTTACTTGCGGATCGCGCCGATGATCCAGAAGAGCACTGTGAGCAGGATGCTCACCAGCAGAGAGGTCGCCAGCGGAAAGTAAAACGAGCTATTTCCGCTCTTGCTCCGCCACGCAAAGTCACCGGGAAGCCTGCCCAGTGGCAGGTCCAGCTTGCTGGCCCCAATCAAAAGCACGCCCAGCAGCACGACAAAAATGCCCATCCCGATTAGCGCCTTGCCCAGATCGCTCATGACAATATCTTAGACCCGGTGCGGAGAATGCGAGCTCTTGGTGTCCACTTGCGTACAGCCGCTGCCATCATCGGACACTCGGCCGCTGACCGATACCTGAACGACCGCCCCATCCGTCTGTATTTCGTGCGGCTTACGACTCCCGGTGGCTCGGCACCACAGTTGCAAGTAAAACCTTTAGCCTCAAGAGCGGAGAACGACATGGACCGAGTTCTGCAAGACATTCGCTACGGCCTTCGCATCCTCTTCCGAGCACCCGGATTTACCGTGGTGGCCGTTCTCACGCTTGCAATCGGCATCGGTGCCAACATTGCCGTGTTCTCCGTCGTTCGCGGCGTACTTCTCCGGTCGTTGCCCTACCAGGATCCCGACCAACTCGTGCAGGTGTTCACCGCCCATCCCGCGAGGGGCACTGAGCCCGGGCCGTTCTCGCCCCAGGATCTCGACGACTTCCGCCGTCAGCAGCAGGTGTTCAGCAGCCTGGGCTCGTACTGGTACTCATCGGCATCCTCCGGCAAGACGCTCTCCAACCATGACAACCCGCTCCACATGAATACGGCCTTTGCCGACTCGGCATTTTTCAACACTCTAGGAGTCGCACCCACACTGGGCAGAACCTTCGCGAATTCAGAAGACATTCATGGCAACGATAACGTCGCGATCTTGAGCGACCATGTCTGGCGTCAGTTGTTCCGCGCCGACCCATCCATCGTCGGCCAGACAGTCTCCCTGGACGGTTCGCCCTTCGTGGTCGCAGGGGTCATGCCTCCCTCATTCACCTATCCGTCGCGTGACGTGGATCTGTGGCTACCGCTGGCGCAGATGACCGACAAGGAAATTCCCCATATGCGGCAGCTCCGATGGATGGATGCCGTCGCCCGGTTGAAGCCCGGGGTGTCGCGTGAGCAGGCCGTTATCGCCTCTTCCACCATCATGAAAGGTCTCGAACAGCAGTATCCCGAGACAAATGAGGGAACAGGGGCAGCTGTCGTACAGGAATTGCGACGCTCGGTCGTCGGCGAGGTTCGCCCGATCCTCCTGGCCCTGCTCGGCGCGGTTGCTCTAGTCTTACTTGTCGCCTGCGCCAACATCGCCAACCTTCTTCTTGCCCGCGGAACCACTCGTATCCGAGAGTTCGCCATCCGAAGCGCATTGGGTGCCGGACGCA
>JGI1027J12803_100388823_pt1 | contig 11426 bp, 12 predicted proteins | sample IowNatreferecore_FD_12803 | JGI IMG/M metagenome (IMG submission 12803) | reverse complement strand
GCAGGCCTGGGAGGTACTGCACCGCGACGTACTTCCCAAGATGTTGCGCTCGCTGCGCCCGGGCGACTCCTTCCGTGCCTGGAGCGCCGGTTGCGCCTCCGGTGAGGAGCCTTATTCGCTTGCCATCCTCATCGCCGACATCCTTGGCTCCCGCCTGGGTGAGTTCGACGTAAAAATATACGCAACTGACATCGATGATGACGCCCTCACCGCCGCTCGGCGCGGGGAATATGCGGTCGAACATCTGCGTAAAGTTCGGCAGAATTGGCGAGAGCGGTACTTCAACGGTTCAGATTCGCTGAAGATCAACCGCGATATCCGGCGGCTGGTGATTTTCGGGCGCAGCAACCTTGTGAGCGATGCCCCGATCTCCCACTGCAACGTGGTGATTTGCCGTAACGTCCTGATCTATTTCAACACGGACGCCCAGCGACAGATCCTGAAGAGGCTGCACTACGCATTGGAATCCGGTGGCATCCTGTTCCTTGGTAAGGCTGAGTCCAAGCTCACAGAGTCGAAATATTTCCGGCCTATTGATTCCCGGTGGAGAATCTTCCAACGGATTACGGAGGTGGGAGAAGCCACGCCGCTCCAAGAGCATGCGCGTCTCCAAACGTCCATGGCAGACGAGCCGAAACACGAACAGCAAGTCAGACTGCTCCGACTTCAACAGCGGTATCTACTGGATACGTTGAAAGCCGGCGTGATGATCCTCGACAATCGCGACGTCATCGTCACCCACAACGAGCCTGCGGTCTCGACATGGGGCTTGCCCGGACTGAAGCTCAACAGCAAGAAGCTGCACAATACGGAACTCGTGTTCCGCTGTCCGGAACTGCCCTCACGTCTTGAAACCAGCAAGGCGGAAATCCAGGATTCCGCGACTTTCTCCTGCCGGGTTCGCATCGATTCCAACGATCACACCATCCAGGTGATCCTCAAGCCAATGATCGGCGAAAGCGGCGACCGCGACGGAACGGTGATCTACGCCGAAGACGTCACTGCCCACGAGAAATTGCGAAACACCGTCGAGCAACTCGAGGCCACCGGCGAAGAGTTGCAATCGGCAAACGAAGAGTTGGAGACCACCAACGAAGAGCTGCAATCCACCAACGAGGAGTTGGAGACCACTAACGAAGAGTTGCAGTCGACGAATGAGGAGTTGGAGACGACAAACGAGGAGCTCCAGTCTCTAAACGAAGAGTTGGAGACCATGAATGAGGAGCTCGAGCGGCGCACGCACGAACTGAATGATCTCACTGCGCGCTATGCCGATACTCTACGCGCAATGCAGTGGCCAGTGCTGCTGATTGATCGCGAGGAGCGAATTCAGCTGTGGAATGCTGCGGCTCAGCGACTGTTCGGAGTCGGAGCGACTTCAGTAGTCGGCGTCAGTGTCGACCAACTGCCCATCAGTGCGGAGTTGCGCAAGTCGGTGATCCGCAAGTATCGCGCTGTCCTCTCCAAGAACAAGGCATCGGTACTTCGGCAGGAAAGATTCGTTACACCGAAATACGAGGGCGCTTTCGATCTGCATTTCACGCCCATCGGACGCGATAGTCAGATAGACGGTGTGCTTGTGATGTTCAGCCCGGGAAATTCCGATGGGGCAAAAACCAAGCACGTTGTTCCTGCGAAATCAGTTCGCAAGACGAACTTCAAAGTCAAAAAGAACGGTAATCAGAAGAGATAGCGCGCAGCCCGAAGGTCAGAAAAACTTCAGCAGCGCCTCTCTTCTATCCTGCGGACGCTCCTCAATGACCCCAATACCCTGAGCTCCTCAGGACGATGAAGTTGCGGATTCGCGCATCCGCAGGACGAGTGCCTTGTTGTCTTCGCGCAATTCTCCGAGCATGTCGAGAGCGTCCACGTAATCCGCGTCGTTGTCGGCAATTCGGGTCAATCGGCTAATCTGTCTAATCGAGCGAATCCTGGCGCCTCCGAACCTCGGGACGCGCTCCCCTCAAAATCCTTGTGGATGACTCCACGCATTTGGGAGAAGCTTCACCACTTCTACTAGCAGCCTGGCTACAAAGATGGCACCGGCATGGTCGGGAATGTCCGGTTTAGTAGTGTTCAGAAGCTTAGTGGCTTTTGAAATGGGCGGTCTTCCATGCGTCGGGGTGGTCCTGCGATCTTTCGCCAGGCATGCACGAACTGTCGCATTACTTGTGAGTTACCAACTCAAACTGGTTGTTTCAGCAACTTGCCGCACTCCAGACAACACATTTCATAACGCGACGTTATGAGTCCACAAAACGGGCACATCCGCTGTGACGCGAAATCGCCATTGTGTGGTTCCATCCCAAACATCTTTCTCATCGACGCACCCATGAAGGCACGCAGAATACGAGTCCGGACGAGAACTGAATGCAGGACAGGGGCCTTTGGTTGAAATTCACCCATCTCGTTCACTTAGACCCTCCACTCGCGAAAAGTTCCCGCTCGGCCTGGAGCCAGTCCTGGTCAGCACGGTGATCCAGCTGCCCATTGGATTCGTATATTTGGTAGGCGCGTGCGCGGATCTCATTTTCAAGCGTTTTACTCGGCGCAGGAGGCATCTTCACGTATTTCTTGCCTGCCGTGGAATTCTGCTTCGGTTGGTTGGAAGAGAAAGCTCACAAGTTTCACCTCTTGATTCTGTTTGTTGACTAAGAAAGGAAGACTTCAGAGGAACTGACCTAGTTCAGAAGTTCTGAATGAGCGGCGGGGAAAACTTGCTCTGATTCGACAGTACGCCTCGCGGACTGTTCCGTCAATGTGTGGTCCGACGCAAGTATATGTTAACTGTCGCGAGACCGGGTAAATTCTGGAGTTCCCAACGGCAACCAAGTGCGTCTCATTTGACATTCCCCATCAATCGGCGCACAGTGAAAAAAGAGGAAGTTTTTTCCTCTCCTCTTCCAGATTCTCTGAACTAAGTCAGCCCTTCTGAAGTTTTACCCCTCTTAGCTTCCCTCTGAAGGAGGAATTGCGTTATGACACTATTGACTCGTTGGGAACCTTTCCGTGAGCCTTCCACTATGCAAGATCGCATTTCCCGCATGAACCGTCTATTCCGTGAGTCGTATAGCCCCGAAGGTCCGGAGGACGCGTTAACCTCCACCAGCTTCGCACCGCCGGTGGACATCTACGAAGACGAGCACAAAATCACCCTGAAGCTTGAAATCCCGGGGATAGACGAAAAAGACATTGATGTCCGCATCGAGGACAACACCCTCACCGTCCATGGCGAGCGCAAGGTCGAGAAGGAAGAGAAAGAAGAAAACTTCCGCCGTATCGAGCGGCAGTACGGAAGCTTCACCCGCTCGTTCACGCTGCCCAGTTCCGTGGATCCCGGGCAGGTGAGCGCCGACTGTGATAAGGGTGTTCTGACGATCAACCTCGCCAAGAAAGCCGAAGCCAAGCCAAAGCAGATTAAGGTGAATGTTGGCCGCGAGAAAATCCTCGAAGCTAAGGTTCACGGCAAGGTCGCGTAAAAACCAGTCAGTTGTCAAAGCCAATAAAGGGAATGGGAGGCGGCTTATCTCGCCTCCCATTTGTTTACCCGCTTTCGGGATTACTAGTGAGAAAGCGCTCTCCTGACAGCTATTACGCCTCATCAATTGTTGAAGCTTCACGGAAGCTCTGCTCGACATTGATCAGTGCCCGTTGTTCGGAGTCCGGGCCTCTAGTGAGCTGAATTGCTCAGACGTGGACGCCAAATAACACTATCGTGTTAGGTAATTTGGACGTTCCCGGATGCATAGCCGGATTGACGCGCTTTTTAGACTGCACCGACCGCACAGAGTCGATTGTCCACTCTCCCGCTGTGCTTCCAACTCGACGGGACCCACGGGCGGCAGAGGAGGTATATATGGAAACGATTTCCTACCCGCGATCCATTGCAATACCCTCGCTCGACCATGTTGTAGAAGACGCGGTAGTTCTCGGCTGGAGTGAACTTATGCCACCAACCACCTCCGGAGTAATCCACGTCGAATACCACACCGGGCCAGAACGTTTGCTGGAGTATCTGAAGGCCTGGACATCGACCGAGAGGGGATACTGGAGCCTCATTTGTGAGTACTGGAAGTGTTCACTCTGGCCCCATGTACCCGGATTGAGTTTCGGGAAGAGCTTTCAACCTGGGGATTTCTCTCGCAGTCTGGAAAGCGTGATGCAGCATGAGGACGACTTTGCGAAACTTCCGCAGCAGGACGGTTCGATCTATATCCAAGCGCCCACAGCGGGCGAACGACTGGCGGCCGCTGGCTTGATGACCCGAGTATTTGGGAAACCTGACACCAATAGCATTGTTCTCGTGGCCGCAGCATGACCCAAACATCGGGTCTCCTTAGCTGCCTAGTTGTTACCACATAGGAATGAGAGGAGTCTTCCAATATGACAATACAATTTACGCCACTCCACGACCGTATTCTGGTGCGAGGGACAGAAGAGGCTGGCACGACGCGGGGCGGAATCATCATCCCGGATTCTGCTAAAGATAAACCTCAGGAGGGCGAAGTTATTTCCGTAGGCAAGGGGAAACTCAATGATGAAGGCAAGGTTCATCCCCTCGATGTAAAGGCGGGTGATCGCATTCTGTTTGGCAAGTACTCCGGCACCGAAATCAAGATTGACGGTGACGATTTCCTCATTATGAAAGAGGACGAAGTCCTAGGTATCGTCGCCGGCGCGGCGAAGAAGGAAACCGTAAGAGCGAAGAGGTAGGCCAGATGTTCATTGCGCTCAAGTCGCAACCACCTTCGCACCTGCGAATGTCGACGACTCCAGATTCCTCGACGGTTGAACCGTCCCTTCGTGATGAACAATGAACTCAAGGACTTAGGAGAGCAATCATGGCAAAGCAAATCGTACAGGGAGAAGAGTCGCGGCAGGCAATCCTCCGCGGCGTCAATCTTCTGGCAGACGCAGTGAAGGTGACCCTCGGTCCCAAAGGCCGGAACGTTGTAATTGAAAAGAGGTTCGGTTCGCCGCTCATCACCAAGGACGGCGTCACGGTAGCAAAAGAGATCGAACTCCGCGATGGCCTCGAGAATATGGGTGCGCAGATGGTGCGTGAAGTCGCCTCCAAGACCAGCGACGTGGCCGGCGACGGGACTACTACTGCCACTGTTCTGGCGCAGGCTATTTATCGCGAAGGTGTAAGAACCGTTGCTGCCGGAGCCAATCCGATGGCGATGAAACGTGGGATCGAGAAAGCCATCACCGTGATTTGCGGCGCCATCGATCCCAAGACCGGCGAGCGCGCTAAGGGCGAACTCGACAAGCTCTCCAAGCCCGTCACCGGCGGCATGATCGCTCAGGTTGGCAGCATCTCTGCCAACAACGACAACACCATCGGCAACATCATCGCTGAAGCAATGCAGAAGGTTGGTAAGGATGGCGTTATTACAGTCGAAGAGTCGAAGACGCTTGAGACCCAACTCGAAGTAGTGGAAGGCATGCAGTTTGACCGCGGCTATCTTTCACCATACTTCGTCACCGACCCCGAACGCATGGAAGTTGGCTTCGAGAACGCCTATATCCTGATCAATGAAAAAAAGATCAGCTCCATGAAGGATATCCTTCCTCTGCTTGAGCAGATCTCCAAGAGTGGTAAGCCGCTGCTGATCATCGCAGAGGACATTGAGGGAGAGGCACTGGCGACGCTTGTCGTCAACAAACTGCGTGGGACCTTGCTGGTTGCTGCCGTGAAAGCACCTGGATTCGGAGATCGCCGGAAAGCAATGTTGCAGGACATCGCAACGCTCACTGGCGGGAAGGCTATCACCGAAGATCTTGGCATCAAGCTCGAGAATGTACAAATCGATGATCTCGGCCATGCTAAGAAAATCACTATCGACAAGGACAACACCACCATTATCGAAGGCAAGGGCAAGCCTGGTGATGTAGAAGGTCGCGTGAAGGAAATTCGTGGCCAGATTGAGAAGACAACCAGCGACTACGATAAGGAAAAATTGCAGGAGCGATTGGCGAAACTGGTCGGTGGCGTAGCCGTTATTAGGGTTGGCGCGGCGACCGAGACAGAGATGAAGGAGAAGAAAGCCCGCGTTGAAGACGCCATGCACGCTACCCGTGCGGCCGTCGAAGAAGGTATTGTGCCTGGAGGTGGTGTGGCTCTAGCCCGCTGCATCCCGGCTCTTGACAAGCTTAAACTTGAAGGCGATGAGCAAATCGGCGTCAACATCGTCAAGCGAGCTCTGCAGGAGCCGCTGCGCCAGATCGCCGAGAACGCTGGCGAAGAAGGCGCCATCGTTCTAGGCAAGGTCAACGAATCGACGGACAAGAACTATGGATACAACGCGCTTTCCGGCGAGTATGAGGACCTGGTCAGGGCCGGTGTGCTCGATCCTACTAAGGTCGTGCGCACGGCACTGACCAACGCTGGATCGATCGCATCACTGATGCTCACAACTGAGGCCTTAATTGCAGACATTGCTGAAGAAAAGAAGGGGGCTACTCAGGTTGGGCAGGGTGGCATGGGTGATATGTACTAGGAATTGCCAAGAGCGCTATGTCCTGATCATCTCAATTGGGTGCAAGAGAGTATAGTTAAGACTCCCAACCACGAAAACCCATCGGCACACCCGACCCTTCCTTTTGCGCCTTCGCGTTGAGAATTTGACACGAGAAAGTAGGTACGCAACAGCATCGGCAAGTTCGGTCCGTAAATCGTCTCGCCGGTGACAAGCCATTAGCGACGCACAGTCCTGCCCGCAGAAGAAGGAGTACCAATCTTGATCGCGCTTATCGGAGTCGCCGAACAGGGTCCGCTACAACACGCCGCTGGGAGTCAGCAGTGGTCTTGAGCTGGAAGGACTCATGCCTTCGACCGACGGGAGCGTTCAGACTGAATTCCGCACGTCGCGATTCAACACCGTGGAGTACTGAAGGTGTGGGCTTCCGGTGCGACGCGCGGCAATTGGTCGCTAATTTGCCAGAGCCGCGAAGACAGTCTCTTGGAGGCTGACATGCAGCGACCGCGACAAAATGTAATAGCTGGAACAATCTTAATTCGCAGAGGCACCGAGCTGCCGCCGGGGCTCCGCATCGAAACCACTGAGTATTCCGACGGCTGGGAAGTGATCGACGACAGCGACAATTTAGATGAGCTTCTCTGCGCGTGCGGCTGGAATCTGTTTTTCATCGCCGGTGCCCTGCGATCGATTTCCTTTGGCACTGGCGCCGTAAGCCTGCGCAAAGGGGTGAGCCGATTGCTCAAACAGATTCGGCCACTGAACCTGAACTCCCTGAGCGTGACGCATATCGCGAGCAAGACATTTCTAGGAATTCGCTACCAAGTACTTTTCGCGCATCCCTGCCATATTCAGCAAAGCTGTTTCCTTGCGGACGCGGAAGCACGGAAGAATAGCATCAGCCAGCTTGCCATCAAGCTGACCTCGGCGCATTTGTTGGCAGTCCCGGGCGTCAAAGTAGCGGAGACGAAGTGATGCATCTGATGATTAGAGCTGTACGTCATGCGCCCAGTCTGTTGTTACTCGAGAGCAGCGGAAGGTCACGCGACATGCACGCCGATGATTTTGATGACTCACGGATATGACATCGATTGCACCGCAAGCGCAGCGCAAGCTTGGGAACTGTGGAAAGTGAAGCGTCCGGACCTTGTGCTGGTGACATTGGATATCCTTGACAGGCGGATCTTTGGGGCGGTTGAGAAGATCCTTCGTTCCCACAAGTCGCAACTGGTGCGAGTGCTGCGACCACGTCTGTGTTCACTCTCTCTGGATGGGAATATCGTGCGGTGCGCAATGCCTTCCGATGACGTACTAGTTGCCGCCGAAGCAACTTATCGTGAGATATCCGCAGCCGGCTAGTCGGGTTTTGCGGAGAGGAACCGATGTTCGTACGGCCCGCCATGCCTTCCGATGAGGTCATAGCTGTTGCCGAAGCCGATACTCGTGACATCCCCTCAAGCAATTTCGCCCCAGTGTAGTCGGTAACGAGCAGCTCTTGGAAAAAATCCGAACTTGGATTCCAGCGTTAAGCGTCGCTGTTTCGGTATCTGGTAGGCCTGGTCACAATTGCACAGACTTGTTCGTCCAGATGAATCAGAGTAGCTCTGCAGATCAGGCCACTCGGGCCTACGCGTAAAGTCGCAGTAACTTTCAGCATAAATGTGAAGCCGACCTTGTTGTACTCGCGTCACCTCCCGATGCAATGATCTTGAGAAGGTCTCAATGCAGCATCACATCCTTGTTGTCGACGATGCAAGATCGGTTCGAGAAAGCCAGGCCGCTTTGTTGCGGGCCAGCGGATGCGGCGTGAGCATGGCAGAGAATGGTTTGGACGCTCTGTTGCAGTTGAAAGATACAAACTTGCCGGACCTTGTCATTTCCGATCTGAACATGCCGTACATGTCGGGGTTTGAGCTGCTGTCTGTTTTGCGGCGAAGATTCCCCCAAATCTCAGTCATCGCGAGTAGTGGCGCGTACTTGACCGGCGATGCAATTCCAGGAGGGGTGATCGCGGACGCGTTTCATTCCAAGAACGGTTCCGGACCCGCAGTGTTTCTGAAGACAATTGCCCGCCTGCTGGAGACTTCGGCCCAACGCAACACCGAGCACCAGAGGCAGTCTGCACCAGTTTGGATTCCCCGAAACGGGAAGGACTCTAAAGGTGTGCCTTTCGTCGTCGTTACATGTACGAACTGTCTTCGCTCATTCTCCCTAAGTGTGTTGCACGAGAACTTACAAGAAGTACAAGAGGCGGCGTGCTTGTTCTGCCCCGAAATCGTAAGGTATGTCGTTGATTTCTCACGAGACGTCAATTCGCCCGGATCATCCAAAACGGCCGATGCAAGAGGAATTTCTTCGAACGCGGCCGGTGATCACCAGGCCCACGCGAGGTGAGCAGTTGTGACCAGACTTGACCCGGGATTGTGCTTACCCTGAAACAGTATTGATGATTTAGGGCTTGGGTGCCTGGAGTTCTGCAGGACGCCCGTGGGCTCTTCAAGAAACGGAGAAATACATGAAACTTCTCACTCAAGCGCTGGCCGTGGCCGCTCTCACCTTGCTTACAACTACGTTCGCATCGGGCCAATTCACGAGTGCGCCGCCACGCAATGGCGCCTGCTTCTTCACTGATTACAACTATCGAGGTGAATCGTTCTGCGTCGATGGCGGCCAGAACGCAGGTTCGGTGCCATCGAATTTCAATGACCGAATCCGCTCTATCAGAGTTTACGGCGGCACACAAGTTCAGTACTTCAATGACTCCAATTTCAATGGCGCAAGCGGAGCCACCTCCCGTGACATCAGTGACCTCAGGAGATTGTCGGTACCGGATGCTCGCAACAAGAACTGGAGTGGTCGTATTTCCTCCGTCAGGATTGCCGGATCAGGAATGGGACGCTACGGCGATGATCGTGGAGGTTGGAACCAAAGGGACAACCGTGACCATAAACACAATGATGTTGACCGTGACGATAGGGGAGGCTGGAATCAAGGACAGAACAGGAATCATGACAATGGTGGAGATCGTGATCGGCATGAAGCGATCGGTTCTCAGGATAACAACCAGGCAAGGGTCTTCTGTTCTTCAGGACTAAGCTCAAACCGGGAGTGGTGCAGAACTGCTGTACGCGTCAATAGTGTGCGGCTCATCAACGAGAACGGGCAAAATCGCTGCGAACTCAATCGGACGTTTGGAATCGATGAAGGTCGACTTTGGACAGCGCGAGGGTGTTCCGGATATTTCGAATTTCGGTAGAGTTCATGAGTAACTCCACCACAGGTGCCTCAAGGGCGGCGCCCTCACTTGACTTCCATTCCCAGTAAGCCTACGGTGGAACTTGAGTGAGCAGTTCCTTCCTCGTTCAGGTTCACTGAACTAAGTCAGCCTATCTGAAGTTCTTCCGTCTTAGCCCGCCTCAGCCAGGAGGTTGACAATGATTGCACGCAACGTTTCCATCCGCCTCAAGAAAGACACCGCCGACGAATTCACCAAGCTATTCGGAGAAGTCGTTCTCCCCGCACTGCAGAAACAGCCAGGTTTCCGCGACGCAATCCTGCTCGCCGGGAACGATGCTCTGTATATGACGTCGATCAGCTTATGGGAATCGAAGGAGGAAGCCGATTCTTACAACGCGAACGGTTATCCCGAGATTCTAAGGTCTCTAGAGAATGTGCTCGATGGTGCCCCTAAGGTTCGCACCACCAGTGTCCTTCATTCGACGATCCACAAGCTTGCGGCCGTTGCTGCCTGACATTGACGTGCAGGAGGTGGCGTTGTGCCGTCTCCTGCATCACCATCAACCGATGATCATCGTCTCCGATGAAGTGAAAGGCGATCCCACGAATGCCCTCGAAAAGGAATATCAACACTATGACCACTGACGCCGTTAGGCACAGCCCCGAGAGATACGCAATGAGCAAACTGAAGGTACGCCCGTCAATCGCTGCCGGAACGCCTAAGCGCATTCTGCTCATAGACTCTGATGAAGAGAGCCAACAACGTCGCGCTGCAATGCTCAAGCAACGAGGAGTAGAAGTTACGTGTGCGGACGACATTGAGCATGCAAGACTGCTCTGGCAGGAAGATACGTACAGCCTCGTCATGATCGACGCCACGAATATCTATGATGAAGCGCTGGCTTTTCAAAAGTTAATCAAAGATACACGTCCAAAACAGATGGTGAAGTTCCTCGTGGGCAAGCCTGGACTACTTTCCGACTCACCTCTCGAAAAGGATTCGGCAACTAGCACCGAACAAAAACTTTCTGTGATGAAGAATGCCCAGAAGGTCTTTGCCACTGCTTCCAAGAAGTATTCTCGGGGCACGGGAATCAAGAGCGCTACATCGCAGATAGCCGCGCAGCGGTCCCGGGACCACCTTCAGTGGGCAGACCAGGCTACGGATAAAGCCAATAAGGAGATATCCTTCGGAGAGGCGGTACGTCGTGCTAGCGGCGAGTGAACTTTGTTTGGATCTGGAGTCCGTTGAGCGAACTGCGAGTCAACCTAGTTCTCCTGCAGAAAGGTGCGCAGAGACCTGTGAACGTGCAGGCTTCCGTTGTATTCAATCAGGCCCAACTCGCGAAAGCGATTCATGAAATAGCTGACTTGCGATCGCGTGGTGCCAACCATTTCGGCCAGGGTTCAATGGCTGATATGGAGAACGGCTGTTTCGGCAGTACCGGGCTCACCAAAATGACTCAACCGCAGGAGTAGTCGGGCCAAGCGCATCTCACTTGAATGCAACAATTGGTCCGTGAAGTCCTCCTCAATGCTCCTCATGCGTGATACCAAATCGAGAACCAGAAGGCTAGAGAACCTCGGCTCTCGTTGCATGATTTCATTCAAGGTCGACTTCTTGACCGATGTTATGGAGGAAAGTTGGAGGGCAGTTGCTGTCATCCGCCTCTTCGCACCCTTCACGAAACAACACTGACCAAAGAA
>JGI1027J12803_100770613_pt1 | contig 11478 bp, 10 predicted proteins | sample IowNatreferecore_FD_12803 | JGI IMG/M metagenome (IMG submission 12803) | reverse complement strand
ATAGCGCCTACAATTATATACCAGATGAGATGTAGCATAGGTTTTCGTGGTTAGACCGCCGGAAGTTATCGCGCGCAACTCGGCTGTGGCGATGTGTTTTCGCGCAGGTTAACCGGAAATTCGGCGTTCGCGCTCACCCCCGTACCAAAGTTGGAGCTTCGTGCGCGACATAACGGCGCGCCGCCCGCCCACCAAGAGACCGAGCAGGCCCGTGAAAATCTGCCAACCTGAATAGAGGCGAAGCTTGCGACCTGAGGTGACCGCGGGGTATGGCAGGATCTTAAAAGGCCCAAGTTTTTTCAGCGCGAGGGTAAAAAACACTTCTTCACTCGCAAAATACGTTTCATCGAAGCCGCCGATGACAAGAAAGTTTTCGCGCGTGGTGAACAGGAATGCGCCGGCGCCGAGTCTGAGCCCAAAGTAGATGGTCGCGAAACCGTGAAACAAAATTTTGCCCCAACGAGGAATTTCTCGATCGACTCCCAGACGCGCCCCGCCACCGGCGGCCCCGCGATTGAGGGCCTCGAGGACGCCCCGCACATGCTCTTGGCTAATACGGGTATCGGCGTCAACAAACACCAGCACGTCACCGCGTGCTCTCCTCGCCCCTGCATTGCGAGCAGCCGCGATTTGCCGTCGCTGAATCGTTACAACCTCGATTCCGAACTGCCGGCCAATATCGGGCGTGGCATCGGTCGAGCCGTCGTCGACGAGTATGATTTCATAGTCGCACCCAACGTTCTCAGCCGCTTTTTGGATCGAGGCCAGGGTGGCTGGGAGTTCGGCTTGTTCATTGTAGGCGGGCACGATGAACGACACCTGATGCGCACCATCGATTCCCAGCTGGTTGGAATTCACGGTCATGTCTCAGCTAGAACCCACAGAGAGATTAACGGCCAAGTCGGACCCGAGCTAGGGCTTGGGAACTATATGCAGTCGATAGCCGTTTCAACTCACCCGTTATTCTTCCCCTTCATAATAGTCAGTCGCGTCGCCCTTGAGTATGACGTCGCCACCTCGTGCAGGGACCGCCCACTTGCCGCTGTCGGGGTAATAACACGTATCACCCACTGGATTGTCGGCTATCACATAGTAGACGAAGTCCTCCGGACCATCGTTTGATAGCTGATGTGCCTGATGGGGATGAAAAATGAATGCGTCTCCTGCTGTCACTTTGGTCTTACCGAACTCGTCGCGGACTGTTCCGGAGCCAGAAATAACAACGTAGAACTCAGTCTCGCCGACATGCGCATGGTACGGGCAATAAGATGCGCCCGGCGGAATACGAACTTCTGCCACATCGAACGCGTGTCGCTTGCGCAGATCGAGGGATTCGGGCTCCCGTCCGAGCGCAATTGAGACGTCTTTAACGAATTTCTGATATTTGCCTTTGGGCGACCGCCGTTCGCTCGCCTTGATTTCTGCCAGATTGACCTTTTTCATCCGCGTTCTTTCGGGGGAAGATTTTGATCGAGAGTGAGCCCTTCGTAAGTTTCCCGCACAATTTCGTCCACCACGCTCTTCATGTCTTGCGTTCGCTGCCAAGTCGCGAGTTGGCGATCCGCGCCCGTGCCTTCGCGCAATATCTTCTCGACGTGATTCATCTCCCGGCGACACCCAAGTTCTTCCACTTCGGTTTCGACAAATTCAATGAGCTCGTGAATGAGACTGCGCGTTTCTGTCTCCTGCTCCTTCCCAAAATCGATCAATTTTCCGTCGATTCCATAGCGTGAGGCGCGCCAGCGGTTCTCGTCCAGCAAACGGCGGCGGTAGATGCGGAACGTAATGTTTTGCCGTAGTAATTTGTGCAGTTTGACGATTACCGCTTGAATCAGCGCCGCAATCGCCAGTGTGTCCTCGACCCGCGTTTGCGCGTCGCAAGCTCTGACTTCGAGGGTATCGAAAAAAGGGTGGAGACGAATGTCCCACCAGATCTTTTTTGCGTTATCGATGCATCCGGTCTTTACCAGCAGCTTGCAGTAATCCTCGTATTCCGAAAGCGACTCGAAAGAATCAGGAATTCCCGTGCGCGGGAACCGTTCAAATATCTTGAGCCGGTATCCCTTCAGACCCGTGTCATGCCCGACCCAGAAAGGGGAGTTGACCGATAAAGCATAAATATGGGGGAGAAAATAACGGGCCTGATTCATGACATGAATCGCCGTTTCACGATTGGGAATGCCGACATGGACGTGAAGCCCGAAAATCAAATTGGCACGCGCGAGCAGCTGCATGTCACGCACGATTTCCTTGTAACGCTCTCCTTCAGTGATGAGCTGGTCTCGCCAATGCGAGAAAGGATGAGTGCCAACGGATGCGATCTTGAGGCCATCGCGCGCCGCCAGCGCCGCCAGGTCACTGCGCAAACTCGTGACATGTTTCCGGGCGTCGGTCACATCCCGGCAAATCTCGGTTCCCAGTTCGACTACGGACTGGTGCATCTCTGGCTTGACCCGTTCCTTTAGGGTCACTTTGCCGTCCTCGAGTATCTCCTGAATATGAGAACGCAGTTCGCGCGTGTGTGGATCGATAATCGCGAACTCTTCCTCGATCCCGAGAGTGAAGACGTGAGCGTTGTCACTCATTCCCGGACTTTGTTCCAATAAATGTGTGCTGTCATGCAAAGCTGCCATCTCGCCGGCAAAGAATGCGACAGTTGTTTCCTGCTGCCGGTGAGAACACCGGCAAGCTACAAGCTGCTGCTAAAAGATATGCACAGTGATATTGTGAAAGCCGGTGATACCGGAGGTAAATTCGCGTTCTTCCTCTAACTCTTGGACTTCACCTTCGCCATCTGTTGCGCGAACTACGACCGTATAATCGCCATTGGCATCCGGGCTCCAGTTATAATTCCAAAGCGACCAGGTCAGCTTTGTGCCGGGATAGGTAATGGTCGCGTCATCCCAACTCGATCCGTCGTCGAAGCTCAGTTCCACTCGCGAAATGCCGCGATCGCCACCAAAAGCAATTCCCTTCATCTCCACCCCCTTGTTGGCATCGACGAACTTGATCCACGACTCGTTATCAGGAACATCAATTCGCGAACGTGTCGGCACGATGAAATCCGGCCCCCACCCCTGCTGCTCATAAAAGCCTTTCGCGTCTTCGCGCGCCACGTCAATTCGGGTAAGCCACTTCACATGCTTCTCACCGAAGTAGCCCGGGATCACGACGCGGGCGGGGAATCCATGCCGATGCGGCAGAGTTTGCCCGTTCATTTTCAAGGCGATCAGCGTCGTGGGATTCATCGCGTTTTCGAGCGGAAAGGTGTCACTGTAATTATCGACTCCATACAGCTTGACCTTCGCCGCGCCATTTACCGGACCGGCGGCCTGGAGTAGTTCCATCATCGGGACTCCACGCCATACGGCGTTGCTCATCAGCCCGGCATCCAGTCCGTTGCTGATGCACATCAACGTAGTTTCCTGGTCGACCATCGACATGGCTTTCAGGTCTTGCAGCCGATAGGTCCGCGGGTTTTGCACCAACCCGGTGATCTCGAGGTGCCATAGAGCTTCATTCACGCGCGGATCGACGACATTTTTAGTCACGCAATAGAATTGCTCGTTCGGGGTAATCGGTTGCACGCCTGCTCCCTTGTATTGCGTGCCGTCGTAGCTGAACGTCGCAATCCGAAACAATTTTCGCGCGATCCCTGCGACTCCACCGGCCAGGACAAGTCCACCCAGGCTCAACAAAAAAGCGCGTCGGGCGAGAGGCGGCGAAAACTCTGCTGGCAGACTCGCGGCTGAGGGGCTGGTCAAAAATCGCAATCCCATCACGAGAACGCGTTCAAAAACAACGAAACAAAGCGCAAGGCCGAGAAGGGTGATGACTCGCGCCGCATCTGTGGGCAGCCCTGCATAGTGCGTGCCGAGCACGGGCCAGAGCAAAATCGTGGCAACCAGCAGCGGAAGCGCAACAAAGATAAGAATCGATGTCCAAGGCCGCGGTCGTTTTTGGACCGCCAGGGCGTAGAATAAACCGGCCAGCGTTCCGACTGCGATCTGGCCCAGCCCAGTGGAAGCAACGCCGAGCTGCTTAAGGTGATTGTAGCCGCCGACACGGCCCATGATCCAAAAGAATGGCTTGGGCGGAATGAAAACGCTCAAACGATCGCCAACAATCGTTAGCGGGGTGGCAATCCGCAGCTTCCAGGCCAGCAACAACATCGCCAGGGTCATCGCAAGGCTGGCGACAAAGCCCACCAGCAATCCACAGAGAGCGAATTTGGGTCTGCTGAGTGATCGAGCGGGTTCCACCATCAAGTCCTCGTGTTCCGTGTAGTCAAATTCTCAGGCTCTAGCCAGCGCGATCCGCACAAAGGTGGCGATGATGCGAAACCCGGCGACGAAGGTGCCGCGCAAGGTCCCTGAAACCTTCGACACACCACCGATACGACAACGATGATCGACCGGAACTTCCAGGATCCGCAAACCTGCCCTGGCGGCCTTCATCTGCATCTCCAGGTTCCAGCCATAAGTGGTCTCGCGCATGTTCAGCCTTTGTAATGCATCGCGACGAATAGCGCGAAAGGCACACATGTCGGTGTAGCGAACACCATACAGCGTCCGGATCAACAAACCCGCCAGATATCCGGCAAAGATTTGTTGCAGATTCATGCTGCCGGACTCGCGTCGACCACGGATGCGTGACCCAATCACGAAGTCTTTCTCACCGCGTTCGATTGGCCCGACCAGGGCGGACATGAATTGCGGTATGTCACTGCCATCGCCGTCGAGAAAAACAACGAGGTTGCAGTCGTTCGAAACAGCAGCTACGCCCGCGGCGCAAGCGCGGCCATAGCCGCGCGGCGCGCTGACTACGCGCGCTCCCGCGTTTCGCGCGCGTTCCGCCGTCCGATCCGTGCTCTCGTTGTCGACCACGATTACCTCGCGTGGAATTCCGGTCTCAATGACTTGCCGGACCACTTCCGCGATCGGTTCCTCCTCGTCCAGAGCGGGGATGACCACCGCCATGTTCATTTCAATACAATCGACGCAATGGTGAAGTAAAAGCCGAGCGCGGCCAGATCGGTTAGGCCGAGAGCAACCGGACCGGCGGCGATTTTTGGATCCAGCTTCAGTCGATGAAGCAAAGAAGGCACCGAAAGACCAAATACGGCTGCGGTAACTAAGGAGATTGCAACGGTACTACCTACACAAAATGCGGCGATCGGATCGTTCTTCCACAGCCAGACAACTACGGCGACAATCATGCCAGTCGCGCTTCCTAAAAGCGCGGCATTCGCGAGCTCGCGCGTGAGGGCCTGCAGAAACCATGCTCTATCGACTTTCGTGCTGCGCAATGCCTGAATGGTCACGGCCATGGATTGCATGCTCACACTTTCATTAAGGCCGAGCACCATCGTCAGGAAAAAAGTGATCACGAGACTGCTCGACAACGTTGTCTCAAACGCTCCGGCGAGGATGGCGCATGCTGTGCCAGCTGCAACTGTGACGAGAAGCCATGGGAACCGATAACGAAAGACTCGCCAGGGCGAAGCACCCCGAATTTGCGCGAGGCGGAACCCGACTGCCTCAAAAATCTCATCCGCGTGGGGCTGCTCGTCTCCCGCGGCGAGCAGCTCTTCCGCGAAAAGACTGACATCGATCATGCCGACTACTCGCCTCTCCTGGTCGACCACAGGAAAAGCGAGGAATTTATATAGCACGAAAAACTCGCACGCTTCCAGAACGGTGGCGCTGTTTGGCAGCGCTATGACGCGGCGAATCATGATTTGATCCACCTGCTCATGGAGGGAACTGGTGAGAAGCCGCCGCGTCGGGAGTACGCCAACGAGCCTTCCCTCGCCATCGACGGCGTAAAAGTAGATCACGCGCTCAGCCACACCTTCCCGCCGTATTTTTTCCAGCGCTGCCTGAACGGTCATTCCCGCTTGCAGCAGTGGGAAATCTTTACGGGCGTGCTTCAGGACCGCGTCGTTGAAGTCCGGAAGGCTCGGCATTCAAGCAGCCGCACTGACGCTATGAACAATCCCCTTCCGGCGCAAGACTTCGGCCGCCTCGCTGAAGTAATCGCGGACATCAGACTGCGATCGGATCCAATCAAGGTAGCGTGCAATGCCGTCGGCCAGCGTCACCTGTGGTTCGTACCCTATCGCCCGAATCCGGTCCGTCCCGCTGGTCAGGTGACGCATCTCTCCCGGTCGAAATTCACCGCGAATCTCCGGATCAATCCGAATCTCAAGCGCATCCGAAATATTCTGTGCCACTTCCCGGATGCTGACGCCTTTGCCGCTCCCAACGTTGACCGGCAGCCCGTCGAGTTGGTCGGTGGTGGCAGCGAGCAAGTTTGCCCGTGCGATGTCTTCGACGAATGAGAAGTCGCGGGTTTGCTCGCCGTCCTCATACAGCACTGGTGGCAAATCGTTCAGCAGGCGCGTGCAAAAAATCGCGATCACGCCGGTGTAGGGATTGAAGATCGATTGCCGGGGGCCATAGGTGCAGGAATAGCGCAGCGCGACCGCGGGAATTCCCACCTGCTTTCCCCAAAGTAAGACCAGCTTCTCCTGGTCGACTTTGGTTAGCCCATAAACGGTTTCACCGCCAATCGGTGCCGTCTCCGGGGTCGGCACACTTGTGGTTGGCTTGTCACAGATCGGGCAATGCACCGACCAGTCCCCACGCTTCAACTGTTCAACCGGCCGGACGCTCGGAAATACAACTCCATGGGTCGGGCATTTGCCCGCGCCCTCGCTGTAAACGGCCTGCGAGCTGGCCACTATTATTTTTCTTACTGGCAGATTCTTTTCGCGAATGACTTCCAACATCTGCGCGGTCCCAAGGGAGTTAACATGAACATACTTCGTTATCTCGGGCATGTAGCCCCCATAGGCCGCCTGATGGAAAATTACGTCGATGCCGCACAATGCCTCGGTAATCGTCTCCAGATCGCGTAAATCTCCGCGAATAAATTCCGCCCCCGGATTGATCCACTGCGGTTGCCCAAGCTTGTGCGTGTTCGGTTCCAGATTGTCGAGCCCTCGGACAAACCAACCCTCGCGCAGAAGCAAGTCCGTCACATGAGACCCGATTAGACCGGCGCCGCCGGTAACGAGCGCGCGCTGTTTATGTCGGCTCATTTCGCGAACAAGCGGTCGCCGTTCCGATCAGTAATCTGTTGCAGAAATGTCTTTGTTGCCGGTGCGATTATACGATTTTGGACGAGCAGTTCATCGCACAAGCGGCTCAAACTCCTGGCGTCATCGACGTCGAAAAAAGTCGGCAGTGTATGCACGTGGAGACCAACTTCTTTGGCGCGCGTCATCGTCTGCTCCAGCACCCGTTCCGTGCTCCAGTCGATTTGTTCGAACAGCCGCCGGACGAGCTTTTTCATTCCAATCAGATAATAGCCGCCGTCCTCCGATGGACCAAGCACAACGCCGGTGTTTTTGTTTTGCAGGAGATGCACTGCTTTGGAGAACGTTTCAGCAGTTACCGTCGGACTGTCAGAATCGATCAGACAGCATGCGGTGAATCCGGCAGTGAACAGATCGGCCAGGGCGTTAGCCAATCGCTCTCCAAATTCGATGCCACGTTGCGCGAGTAATCGGAATTCGTCAGGCAAAATCGTCTCATACATCTGTTCTGCACCCGTCGGTGTGTAAACCGCCACTGCCAGCGCGCGCTTTGCTGCTGAATCACACGCCGCCATTATCGCCGCGGCGGTGTCCTGCAAGAAGCAAACGTTGAGCGATGCTGCTTGTTCGGGAGTAAGCGGTGGCTGAAGCCGCGTTTTTACTGCGCCGGGTCGCGGCGCCTTTGTCATGACGGCGAGTGCACAAAGTCCTGGTGGAACCTGATTAGATTTATTGTGTGCGAGGACGCGATGCATGCGAGAGAGTCGGGGGAGCGACGGGGCTAACCTTTTTCGCAAAGCGCGTATTGATAGCGACCTTGCTGCCACACGCGGACGGTTTGCCAGGGCTGTGTGCGAAAGAGCCTCTCAAAAACCTGTATCGGAAAAACGGTGACTGTGCTCGGCTCTCGGCAACCGTTTGCCTGCCCGCTCACGCTCGCCAGGACTCGCATAATGAAAAGCGGTATTGCCGCCCAAAATTTAAAACGCGGCTCCGCAATAAAACACCGCCCGCCGGGTTTCAACAGACGAAACATCTCGCTCACTGCGCGATCCGGTTCGGGCAAGACAGTGAACAAACGCGAAGCGAGCAAATAATCGAAACTTTCAGGAGGACGACGCACGTTAAGAACATCGCCCCGTTCAAAGCGACAGTTATTCAGCCCACGGGCTAGATCACACGCGAATTCCAACTGCCGCCGAGAGCGATCGAGCCCGAGGACGTCCAATTCAGGAAACATCCGAGCCAGTTTACGGGAATAAAATCCGGGGCCACAGCCGAGCTCGATCAGGCACGCTAAGGGGCGCGGCCGACTGCTCGGCCAAAGTGACGCAATGATTCGCTGTGTATCATCACGGAAAATCTTTTCGCGGCAAAGAATGTAGATCCAATCAAACTGTTCGAAGAGGCTGTCTGTCTTCGGGATCTCTCCATTTTGCGAAGTCAGGTCAGGCGGAGTCCTGGCGATGGATTTTGCCAATTGGGTCATGCGAAATGGGCGTGCGATCTTACCCCGCGATTTGTCCACACGCTCTTTGAAATTTTATTTTTCACTTCACATTCTTTCTTCACCTTCAACCAGCCAATAACTCGCCTATTAGCCTGTTTTGCTCCGTGCGAACCGAAATAATTCGTGGTGAACAAACCCTGCAACCTACTCGGTTTATTGCGCGCGCTGAAAACGAGACGCCAATTATTACGAGTTATTCGAAGTTGTTGGCTTCTTTTTGCGCAATCGACTAACAGCATGGGCGTGAAAGCTTCGCCACACGAAAAGACATTGGCCGTTGTCATTTTAATCTGCGCGATTCTCGGTGACGGCGGGTTCGCGCGTGAACCGGGCGAACCATCGCTGGCTGCGATTCAAAAAATTCTGACAACCAAAAAATTCGTGGACTTAACGCACGAGTTCGCACCGGGAATTCCGCGATGGCCAGGTTTTCCCGATGAGAAACGGCAAACAATCTACTGGTATGAAAAGCAGGCTGGCCTGATGGGGCAGGGATTTTTTGCCGAGATCTTTACCCATGTTGGGCAATGGGGCACCCATGTTGATCCACCCGCGCATTTTCACAAGGGATTGCGGACAGTCGACCAGATAGAACCCAGAGAAATGGTACTTCCTTGTGTTTGTATCGATGTGCACCAGGAAGCGCTCCAGAATCCCGATTACACGCTCACGCTCGAGCGCGTTAAAAAATGGGAGGCCGAACATGGCCCTATTCCGGCTGGTGCATTTGTCGCAATGCGAACTGACTGGTCGAAGCGCTGGCCAGATGCGGCCAAAATGACGAACAAGGACTTACAAGGCGTGGCCCATTATCCCGGCTGGAGTTTGCCTACGCTGAAGTATCTCTATGAGGAGCGCAAAGTCACTGCTTCCGGGCACGAAACAACCGACACAGACCCGGGAGTGGCAACAAGCAAGGACGACTATTCACTCGAAAGCTACGTTCTCGGTACCAATCATTACCAGATCGAGCTGCTCACAAACCTCGATCAGGTTCCAGAAACCGGTGCGATCGTTGTTTGCGCCTTTCCCAAGCCGAAAGGTGGTTCAGGATTTCCGGCAAGAGTGTTTGCAATTGTGCCGTAATACAGATCTTCCGTTCCATTTGAACTGGCGCCGATCGTGTTATCGCGCCATTGACGGTAACCATTAGCGGCCGTACTCCGCCAACCGCGCATGAATTTGCTGGAAGAGCTACGGGAACGGGTCGTTTGCGGCGATGGCGCGATGGGTACGCTCCTGCTCGACCAGGGTCTGCCGATGGAAGCGTGTCTCGAGCACGTCTGCCTCAGCGAACCCGACCGCGTTGGGGCGATTCATAGTGATTACATTGCGGCCGGCGCGCGCGTCATCGAAACAAATTCCTTTGGTGCGAACGCTGTCCGCCTCGCCCGCTTCGGGTTGGAGAACAATGTCGGCGAGATCAACCGGGCTGCGGCTAGGCTTGCAGTCGAATCAGCGCGGAATAAGGATGTCTGCGTCGCTGGGAGCGTAGGGCCGCTCGGCCTAAGTGCGGCTGAAGCCGAGGAACGCGGGATCGATCGCGCGGAATGTTTTCGGGAACACATCGGGGCTCTGCTCGAGGGCGGTGTTGAGGTAATTTTCTTAGAGACGTTCATGGATGACCGCGAGATGGAAATCGCTTTACGCGCAAAGAACGCGATGAGCGATTGTACAACCATTTGTTCCTTTGCCTGTGAGCCCGAGGGCCGGCTGGCGTCGGGAGTTCCTATCGCTGAAGCGTTTGCGAAGCTACGCAGCCTCGGTGCGCACATCACAGGCGTGAATTGCATGAACGGCCCTCACGCGACCGTTCAGCTGCTCCAGCGCATTCCGATTGAGGGACTGCTTGCGGCTTACCCGAACGCTGGATATCCGCGCTATGCCGAAGGCCGTTTCATTTATCATGCTGCACCGGACTATTTCGCCCGGGCGGCAAAAGAGATGGTGGCTGAAGGCGCATCCCTGATCGGTGGCTGTTGCGGCACAAACCCACGGACCGTCGCCGCAATCGCCAAAGCAATTGCCGGTCTTACACCAGTGAAATCTAAAGCGGTTCGAGTGTTTCCCCCGCCGCTCCCGACCAAGAAAGTCGCGTCTGGTGAAGAAGAGAGTCTGTTGGATAAGCTCGCGACGGGGAAGCGAGTGATCATTTGCGAACTGGATCCGCCGAAGACCCTGGCGCTCGAAAAGTATTTTCGCGGAGCGCAAGAGTTAGTGCGAGCAGGCTGTGACGCAATCACGCTGGCGGATAACTCCCTGGCGATTCTGCGCGTGAGCAACCTGGCCGTGGGCGCGATGCTCAAAGAACGCTTCGGCATCACTCCTCTGCTGCATGTAAGCTGCCGTGACCGCAACGTTCTTGGCCTGCAAAGTGAATTGCTTGGTATGGCCGCGCTAGGAATGAGACACGTTCTCCCGTTAACCGGCGATCCCGCGCGTGTGGGAGATCATCCGGCCGCGTCGTCGGTTTACGATGTTAACTCGATCGAGTTAATCTCGATTATTCGGAAACTGAATGAGGGGTTTACCTATGCAGGCAAAGCACTTAAGGCGCGCACTCAGTTCATTGCTGGCTGCACCTTTAATCCAAACGCGAGAAATCTGGATTCGCAAGTCAATCGCCTCGAGCGCAAAATCGCTGCTGGGGCGCAATACGTGATGACGCAGCCGGTATTCGATCTGCGTCTCGTGGATGAAACCAAGAGGCGGACCGAACACCTCGGCGTACCGATTTTTATCGGGGTTTGGCCGCTGATGAGCGCTCGCCAGGCTGAATTTTTGCACAACGAAGTGCCCGGCATAATTGTGCCAGACACCGTGCGAGCGAGGCTTGCATCCGTTTCGGCCGACGCGGCGGCCGCCG
>JGI1027J12803_100102174_pt1 | contig 11505 bp, 5 predicted proteins | sample IowNatreferecore_FD_12803 | JGI IMG/M metagenome (IMG submission 12803) | reverse complement strand
CCAGCCGATGCCTTGCGCAGCGGCTCGCGCACTACCGCAACCGGCGCCACTTTGCTGCAGCGCGGCCTGGTCGTGCTGCAGGCCGCGCTCTCTCTCGTTCTCCTCGTCGGGGCTGGATTGTTTTCACAAAGCCTCAACAGACTGCAGAACACCGACATGAAGCTCGATTCACGAAACCGTTACATGGTTCACATTAATCCTCAGGCCGCCGGCTTCGCTCACTCTCAGTTGGAAACTCTCTATCGCACCATCGAAGATCGCTTCCACGCCCTGCCCGGTATCGTGAAGGTCGGCCTCAGTTTGTACACTCCGATGGAGGCCAACAATTGGGGCGAACCGGTCCAGATACAGGGCCGGCCTTCGTTGGATTCAGGCGCCTCCTGGGTTAAGGCCAGTGCCGAGTATTTCGACTCCGTGGGAACCCGCCTCGTCATGGGTCGCGGCATCACCCTGAACGACACGTCCACCGCACCCACCGTCGCGATCGTGAACCAGTCGTTCGTCAAGAAATTCTGCACTGGCCTGAACCCCATCGGCCAGCACTTCGGACCCCCGGGGCCCGAATCGGTTTCCGACTACGAAATCGTCGGTGTGGTGGAAGACACTGCCTATACCACCGTGCGCTGGAAGGACCACAGCATGTACTTCGTACCCATCATGCAGCGCCCGGCCCGTCAGCAGCAGCCCCCGATTGAGAAAGACGAGTCTTTTTATGCTGGCGCTCTTGTTCTGCAGACCGATCACCCCATGAACAACATGGAAGCTCTCACTCGGCAAACCTTGGCAGGCATCAATCCCAACCTCACCATCGTCAAGTTCCAAACCTTCGATCAACAAATCTCCGACCGCTTCATCGATGACCGCATGATTGCTCGTCTCACCGTACTCTTCGGCATCTTGGCTCTGCTGCTCGCAACGGTCGGCCTTTACGGTGTCACCGCGTATACCGTCGCGCGCCGCACTAGCGAAATCGGCATCCGTATGGCCCTTGGCGCCGAGCGGTCCAGCGTCGTCACCGGTGTGATGCGCTCCGCCCTTTTTCAAACAGTCCTCGGTCTGGCCATCGGCGTTCCTACTGCGCTGCTCTGTGTCCGCTTCGTCCAGGCCCAGCTCTACGAAGTCAAAGGTCTCGATGCCACTGTCCTGGTCGGTTCGACCCTGACGCTGCTTATCGCCGCTGCCTCAGCCGGCCTCATTCCCGCACGCCGTGCTTCTTCTATTGATCCGGCTCAAGCGCTGCGCACTGAATAGCAATACCGAGGGGCGAACCGTCCTTCGGCCTGGGCCGAATTCACCGGCCCAAATGCGACGGTCTCCAATCCGCCGAAACGGTCGGTTCGCGCAATTTCCAGAAACTAGCCCGTTTCCATGTTTAGCGATGTAACTCGCACCTACCTCTGTCCGTAGTGTCCTTAGAGACGGTTCCAGCGCCACTTTGCCGACAGGTCGCTCCAGATTCGGTAAAGTAATAGGCAACAGGAAGGCCCTCGGCCTAGTGCTTGCTCTCAGTGACAATCTTGCCCAGACGCTTGGCGCCTTGCGCGCGCACAAGCTGCGCGCCTCGCTGACCATGCTTGGTCTCACCATGGGTGTCGCTACCCTCATCACCGTCATGACCATCGTGCAGGGCGCCAATCTTTACGTCGAAAACAAAATCGCCAACCTCGGCACCAATGTCTTCCAGATTGCTCGCACACCCTTCGCGGTGACCGATTTCAACATCATCATCAAGGCTCTCAAGTACAAAAAAATCGAGCTGGACGACGTCCGCGCCGTCGCTGAAGGCTGCCCCGCCTGTCGGGACGTCGGCGCCACAGCAAGCGCCACGGTGCGGGCGCGCTACGGTGACAAGGAATCTCAAGACGTCAGCTTTTACGGCCAAACGCCAAGCATGGCCGACATAGATACGCGCGCCGTCGAGTTTGGCCGCTACTTCAGCTCCGCCGAGTCCGAGCACCGCGCCAACGTGTGCCTGATCGGCGATTCGCTGGTCCAGCGCCTCTTTCTCGGTGTGGACCCCATTGGCAGAAACATTCGCATCGGCAACGACGAGTTCATCGTCATTGGCGTTATGGAAAAAATCGGCAGCGTTCTTGGCCAGGATCAGGACAACTTCGTCACTGTTCCGCTCTCGGTATTTCTCCGCATTCAGGGCATTCATTCCAGCTTGACCATCAATGTGAAAGCCAGGGAAGGCTTCTTCGACGCGGCGCAGGACCAGGCCCAGCTTGTTTTACGTGCCCGCCGTCATCTCAGCGGCCAGATGGAAAATGATTTTTTCATCGGCACAAAAGAAAGCTACATGGCTCTGTGGCGCAGCATCAGCGGCGCGTTTTTCGGAGTCTTCATCCTGGTCAGCACGATTTCCGTCGTCATCGGCGGCATCGTCATCATGAATGTGATGCTTGTCAGTGTGACTCTGCGCAAGCGCGAAATTGGCGTACGTCGCGCGGTTGGCGCAACCCAGGGCGACATTCTGGGCCAATTCATTCTGGAAAGCCTGCTGCAATGTTTGGCGGGGGGAGTTGCCGGCATCGGCCTGGGATTCTTGGTCGCACTGCTGCTGCGCACCTACTCTCCTTTTCCGGCTTCGGTGCAGACTTGGGTTGCTGTCATGGGCCTGGTGATGAGTTCCGCGGTCGGATTATTTTTTGGCATCTATCCAGCGGTGCGTGCCTCGCGCCTCGATCCGGTCGTCGCTTTGAGGTCGGATTAGCAGTGGGCATCGGAGCTTTACTCGTGTATCCGGGTCGGTGGCGGAGACTTAGAGCCGGCGCTCGGCAAGACACTCAACAAGTGAGGCAGCACGCATGTCGTTCATGACCCTCGCCCAAGCCCGCGAAAACTTTGTCGCGGCCATGCAAACGCTGGTCTCCTCCAAAGTGCGCTCGGCGCTGACGGTCCTCGGCATTGTCATCGGAGTTTCCTCAGTCATTTCCATGGCTGCCATCATCGAGGGCTTGAACAAATTTGTGCAGGACCGCGTCGAATCCCTCGGCTCGCGCACCTACTTCCTCACCAGGTTTCCCCCGGGAACCGATCCTTCCCGCATGCCGGAAAAAATCCGTATCCGCCGCTACATCGGCTACGACTACGCCGAATATATTCGTTCCGCCGCACCGCACGTGGAAAATGTCACCACGGTCGGCACGCGCGGGTTTTTCTTCGGTGACTCCAATCGCATCACCAGCGGCGACCATACCGTCGAAAAAGTAATCGTGCGCGGCGCGGAACCTGAGTACACTACGGCGCTCCCCTTGTTCAACGTCGAACACGGCCGGTTCCTCAGTACCTTCGATCAGGAGCACGCTCGTCCCGTCGTGGTCCTGGGGGCAGCCATTGCGGAATCGCTTTTCCCCGATCGCGATCCGCTGGGCCAATCCGTGCGCCTCAACGGATCGATCTACGAAGTCGTCGGCGTGTTTTCCCACGACCAAGGTCTGTTCCTCGGTCCCGGCGTCGATATTTTCGCCATCATCCCGCTCAGCAACTTCAAAAAGCACTATCCCGAGGCCAAAGAGCTGATCATGCTGTTCACCGTCCCCAAGGAAGTCAACGTCGAAGCCGCCCAGGCCGAAGTCATGCAAGCCATGCGCCGCATTCGCAAAATCCCTGCCGACCAGGAAAACGATTTTGAGCTGAGCTCGCCGGACTTCCTCAGTAATTTGTGGAACCAGCTGACCGGCGCCCTGGTAATCCTCACTTCGGTGATCAGTTCGATTGGCCTGCTGGTGGGCGGCGTCGGCGTGATGAACATCATGCTGATCTCCGTCACCGAACGCACTCAGGAGATCGGCGTGCGCAAAGCCATCGGCGCTCGCAAAGCCGATGTGCGCCTCCAGTTCCTGTTTGAAGCGGTGGTCTTGACGCTCATTGGCGGCACCATCGGCATTCTCATCGGAGCCGGCGTTTCCACCATGGTCCGTACCTTCGTGCCTTCCATTCCTGCCACTCTTTCCTATTGGTGGGTTACCATTGGTTTTGCCATGTCCGTTGGTGTCGGCCTTTTTTTCGGCTACTATCCCGCCAATCTCGCCGCCAAACTCGACCCCATCACATGCCTTCGCTACGAATGACACGATTTGACTGCTACGATCCCGTCTTGGTCCTCAAGATGCGCCGCAAGCGATCTTGCCGCCCCAGAATGCTGCAGGGTCCGAGGCTGACGCCCCGCAACACCCAAAGCTAAACCTTACGCAATAGACTCCAGCACTCTTTAGCGATGGCCCAATCTTCCTGCGCCTGCAGCACCAGCACGCGGACCTTGGACTCGCGCGTAGAAATGTCGCCATCGTCTTGAGAGGTTTGGTTTTTCGCTGTGTCCAGCGCGAGTCCGAGAAAACCGAGATGGGCACAAACCGCGGAGCGAACTTCCGGCGAATTTTCGCCGATTCCTGCCGTAAAAATCAGCGCCTCAATTCCGCCGAGCGAAGCTACCATCGCCGCGATGCCCGCGCGCACGCGATGCGCAAAAATATCGAATGCTAATTTTGCCCGTGCGTTCCCTTGCTTCATCGCCTCCACAATTTGCCGCATGTCCGAAGACAGCCCCGAGATTCCCAGCAGGCCGGATTTCTTGTTCAGCAGTTCATCGAGCTGCTCCCCGGTCAGCTTCTGCTCGCGCATCAGGTACGTCAGGATTCCCGGATCGACAGAGCCGGACCGCGTGCCCATCATCAACCCTTCCAACGGCGTGAAGCCCATGGTGGTGTCCACACTGTCTCCATCGCGGATCGCCGCCAGGGAACAACCGTTGCCCAGATGGCATGTGACCAAACGCAGACTGTTCAGTTCTCGTTCCAGCAGCCGCGCGGCACGCTCGGCGCAGTACTGGTGATTGATTCCGTGAAAGCCGTAGCGCCTGATCCCACGCTCCACCCACTCGTACGGCCCCGGATAAACCGTGGCGGCGTCCGGCATCCCGCGATGAAACGCGGTGTCAAATACCGCCACTTGCGGTACCGAACCGAATGTTTCTTCAATCAGTCGAATTCCTTCGAGCCCAGCGCGATTGTGCAGCGGCGCAAACTCCGCCATTTCTTCAATCGCCTTCTTCACGCCTTGCGTGATCGCGGCCGGCCGCGCGTACTGCGCGCCGCCATTGACAATGCGGTGACCGGCCACTCCGATCTCCGATTTGTCCTGGAGAATTGTCGCCGAGCCGGAAGTCAGCGCACGCAACAAATGCCGCATTGCCTCCGCGCGGTCGGTGCTCTGTACTTCTTCGGCTTGCCGGTGCCCGGCAGAAGCGCGGACGCGCAGCTTGGCGCGCCCGCCGTCCCACTCAATCTTGCCTTCCCAAATGGGAGATGGCGGAGAGTCAGGCAGCGCTTCGCCAATTTCATAGACGCACGATTTCTGGCTGCTCGACCCGGAATTCAGAACCAGGATCTTCATTCAGTAGGGCCACTTCCAATCGCGGATCTCCGGCAGATCGTCGCCGCACTCGCGCACGTATTGCGAGTGGTCCACCAGCCGGCTGCGCAGGTGCTGCTTAAAATGTGCGTTGCGCGGTTGCAGACGTTCGGCGCGGTCGGCCGCATCGCCGGCAAGGTGAAACCGGTCCAGCTCGTTCAGCACCGTCATGTCGAACGGCGTTGTGGTCGTACCTTCTTCGCGATAGCCGTGTACGTGAAAATTCGCGTGATTCTTGCGTTTGTAGGTCAGACGATGAATCAGTGTCGGATACCCGTGGTAGGCGAAAATCACCGGCTTGTCCAAGGTGAAAATGGAATCGAACTCGCGATCGGAAAGCCCGTGCGGATGTTCCAAGGAAGTTTGCAGTGTCATCAGGTCCACGACATTCACCACGCGGAGTTTGATATCGGGGAAATGTTCGCGAAGCAGCGCGACGGCAGCCATCGTTTCGAGTGTGGGAACGTCGCCCGCACACGCCATCACCACATCGGGTTCGACCCCATTATCTGTCGAAGCCCAGTCCCAAATCCCCAAGCCGGCTGAACAATGTTCGATGGCTGATTTCATATCCAGCCACTGCAACGCCGGTTGCTTGCCGGCGACGATCACGTTGACGTAATTGCGGCTGCGCAAACAGTGATCCGCGACAGAGAGCAGGGAATTGGTGTCTGGCGGCAGATACACACGCACAATGTCCGCCTTTTTGTTAACGACGTGATCGATGAATCCGGGATCTTGGTGCGAGAACCCGTTGTGGTCCTGTCGCCAGACATGCGATGTCAACAAATAGTTCAACGAGCCGATCGGCCTGCGCCACGGAATGCGTCGGGTCACCTTCAGCCATTTTGCATGCTGGTTGAACATGGAATCCACAATGTGTATGAACGCTTCGTAGCAGGAAAACAACCCGTGCCGGCCGGTCAGCAGATACCCTTCGAGCCATCCCTGGCACATGTGTTCGCTCAAAACTTCCATCACACGTCCATCGGGCGAAAGATTTTCGTCGGTGGGCAGCGTTGGCTCCATGAACACCTTTGCCGTGGTTTCGTAGAGCGCCTCGAGGCGATTCGAAGCGGTCTCATCCGGGCCGAAGACCCTGAAATTCTTCGCGTCCGCATTCAGCTTCATGATATCGCGCAACATCTTGCCCAGAATGCGCGTGGACTCGGCCAGTTCGGTTCCAGGCTTGGGGACTTTCAGCGCATAATCGCGAAAGTCCGGCATGGTCAAATCCTTGAGCAGCAATCCGCCGTTGGCATGGGGATTTGCGCCCATTCGACGGTCGCCCTTAGGAGCCAGTTCCACGAGTTCCGCGACAAACTTCCCGCTCTTGTCAAAGAGCTCTTCCGGTTTGTAGCTCTTCATCCAGTCTTCCAGGATTTTCAGGTGTTCCGGATGAGCCTTGAAATCCGCGACAGGCACCTGATGAGCCCTCCAGGTATCTTCCACCGGTTTGCCGTCCACCTTTTTCGGTCCCGTCCAACCCTTCGGCGTACGCATTACGATCATTGGCCACGCTGGCAGTTCAGCTTTGCCGCCGTCGTCTCGCGCGGCATCTTGAATTGCGCGAATTTCGGCCAGCGTTGTCTCCAAAAGTTCTGCCATTTGCTGATGCATCACATTCGGCTCATGGCCTTCAATGAAATGCGGTTTGTAGCCGTAGCCGGAAAATAGCTGAGAGAGTTTTTCGTCACTCATTCGGCCAAGCAGAGTGGGATTGGCAATCTTGTATCCGTTGAGATGGAGGATCGGCAGCACCGCGCCGTCGCGGGCCGGATTCAAAAACTTGTTCGAATGCCAACTCGCCGCCAGCGGGCCGGTTTCCGCTTCGCCGTCGCCCACCACGCACGCCACCAGCAAATCCGGATTATCCAGCGCCGCCCCATACGCATGCGCCAGCGCGTACCCGAGCTCGCCTCCTTCGTGAATCGAGCCAGGCGTTTCGGGTGCCACGTGGCTGGGGATTCCACCGGGAAACGAAAACTGTTTGAAGAGCCGCTGCAACCCGTCTTCGGTTTGCGGAATCTGCCGGTAGACCTCGCTGTATGTGCCCTCGAGATACGTGTTGGCCACCAGCGCCGGCCCCCCGTGTCCAGGTCCCGCAATGTAGATCGCGTTCAGGTCCTGTTTTTTGATCAGCCGATTCAAGTGGACGTAGATAAAGTTCAATCCTGGCGTGGTGCCCCAGTGCCCCAGCAGCCGCGGCTTGATGTGTTGCTGGTTGAGCGGCTCGCGCAGCAGGGGATTTGCATACAAATAAATTTGCCCGACGGACACGAAATTTGCCGCGCGCCAATAGGCATGCACCTTGCGCAATTCTTCCGGCGACAGTGTCTGCTTGCTCTGTTTTTTAGCTGGGGGCCTTGCCGCAGAGGGGGAAGCCATTTTGCAACTCCTTCCGGTCCATCTTAATCCTGTGGGCGCGCTTCGGAACACCTATCCGCCCTGGTTACAGAGTTTTTATGTAAAACCCGCGGACCACGGATTCCGTATGGTAAGCTCGCGACGCTCAACGCACTTGCAGCAAGACTCGAGGTGATAGCCGCCACAGCGCTGTGTGACCTGCGTCACAATTTGGCGTAATGCTTTCCCATACAGTCGTTCCGCGGAATGGGAACTGCAAGTTTCGAGCCATGTATGTCCTATGAATCGCAGGGAGTCCTCTAGGGCGACACGCCCAAGCCAACAATCGGCCGCGCCGAGTACAAAGCTCCTTACGGACTGAACGTCACCAGCAGCTGCCTCAGCTGCCAGCTCGTCAAGCAACGCGTATTTTGTCAGCTTTCGCGGCCGGTACTCGCGGAGATGGACGCCATCTCATTCTTCGATTTTTCCCAAGGGCTCCATCCTGTTTGGGGGGCCAGGAGCCGCAAAAGACCAGAGCGGAAGCGCGCCACGCGCTTCCGCCCTTCGAAACGAAACGCCGGTTCGCTTAGAAGTCGAAACGTGCGCCGAATTGCAGCTGTCTCGCCCCATACAGCGCTGGAAAAGGTTGATCAGCAGCTCGTGCACCATGTTGATATCCACGCCCATCTTGAAAAGATGCGGGCCCTTTGCGACCGAAAAGTTATCGGAAAATTGGTTGCGGTGTTCGTCTGGAAACGCGGGGCGAGGCAGTGCGGACGTTTCGCCGTAGGAGAAGATGTTGAGCAGCGAAGCCGATGGCCCCGCCGAGTTGGTGCTGGCGAACTCAAAATCGCGGCCCCACGCATAGCGGACCTCGTTCACCTTGTTGCCAGAATAGGTCGACGTCCAGTTGGCGATAAAGAACCGTTCGTGCGTGCCTCCGTTGCCGTTTTGCGTGGCGCCGCCATTGTTAACCGTTGGCGCGGTGTTGTAGCCGTAGGGTTCCTGCCAGTTCTGCCAGTTAAAGACGGCGCTGATGTGGTTGTTGCTGTTGACCTGATAGTCGAGTTTGCCAAGGAAAATGTCCTGCTTGAGGTTGCGAGCGAACGCCCCAAGGTTGTCTTCGGTCGCAAAGGCCTTGGCATTTGCGCAAGCCGCCGGATCCACTGCAGCCGGGCAAACAAATGCGTTAATCGTCGACGTCGGCGTCGTCGACGTGTACAAGATTGGATTCACCTTCCGGAAACCGTCGTACGTGCCAAAGAAAAACAGCTTGTCCTTGACAATCGGCCCGCCGGTGCTTCCGCCGAACTGGTTTTGTTGATGCACGGTCTGCGTGAAAATGCCTCGCGTTTTGCTGAACGGATCGAGCGCGTTCAAATCCGGGTAACGGAGGTTATAAAAGAGGTCGCCGTGCCACTGGTTGGTACCGGACTTGGTAACCGCGTTGACCACACCGCCGGCCGCCTGACCGTACTCGGCGCTGTAGTTGCTGTTGCTCACCTGAAATTCCTGAATTGAATCCGCGCTGTACACGTAGCTCACGATAATTGCGCGGCCGCGAGCTTCGGAGAAAAACGCCTGGGTGTTGTTCGCTCCGTCCACGGAGTTTCCGTTGTACAAACCCGAAATACCGCGGAAGCTGCTCAGTCCGCTATTCCCGTCGGTGGTCACGGCCGGAGTCAGCAGCACGAAGTTTTCCCAACGCCGAGCGGCGATCGGCAGGCCGTCCACAAGAGTTTCACTTACCACTTGCTCCTGCGAAGTCTTGTTGCTTTCAAGCAACGGCGTTTCGTCGGTTACCGTGATGGACGTGGATTGACTTTGTAGGGGCAGCTTGGCATCGAGCGTCAACGTGCCGCCCACGTGCACCACAACGTTTTGAAACGTCACGGTCGTGAAGCCGGACTTGCTGACCGAAACCTCATAGTGGCCGGGCTGCAGGTACGGCGCTGCGTACAGTCCGGCTCCATTGCTGGTGTACGTTGTCTCGGCGCCGGTGTCGGTATTTCTTACCGTCACCGCGGCATCCGCCGTGGCCAACCCGTTGGGATCGGTGACAATTCCGGTGATGCCTCCCGTGGCCGTTTGTGCTTTGGAAACCGGAAGAGTCACAACAGAAACTAACGCGAAAAGGAACAGCGCAAAAACACACTTGCACAACCTAAAACACACCCCATTTGCCATTTTTTCTCCAGAGATTTAGTTCTTACCCCGATAAGAAGTTGACCCAGCGAAGTTAACCGCGCAATATTGCGTCTCGTCCAATTCAGATTTTCAATTCCGAGAATCGGCGGTGCAGAGAGTTGGCGGTCCAGGTCTCCCTGAGGAACGTCTTAATTAACTCGTTTCTATGTTAAGGCAGCGTCAACCATTCGGGAACGGCTTGCGGGAAATTTTCCGTGGAAAGTTTTGCTCCTCCCCGCAGGTTGCAAAAGACACCCGATTTTCATAATTTCATAGCGCTGTAAACGTTTACGCCCGGAGCTTCCTCATGCCTTCCCGCCGTCATCTCGTTCTCTTCGCCACTCTATTCCTTTTTCTTGCTCGCTCGGCTTCCTCCGAGACTCCGATTCGTTTTCTCGACGGCCCCAAGATTTTTGTCCTGGACGCCGGCACCGTCTCCTACGTTTTCGGCGTCAACGAACAAGGCGCGCTCCAACACATTTACTGGGGCGGCCACATCGTACACGACGCCGATTTCTCGTCCGCGCACAGCCTTCCCGAGTGGGCTTCCTTCGACGTCAGCACGACCACCACTCCGCAGGAATATCCCGGCTGGGGCGCTGGCCTTTTCGTCGAGCCCAGCCTCAAAATCACTTTCCCTGATGGCAATCGCGACCTTGTTCTCCACTATGTCGGGCATCAGATCAACGGCGATACGCTCACCGTCATTCTCAAAGACATTGAACGCGAGCTCTTCGTGCATCTCCGCTATACGGTCTATCCGCGGACCGGAATGGTCCGGCGCGAAGCGGTCATCGAGAATCGCACCGGTAAACCGCTCATCGTCGAAAACGCCCAGTCCGGTGTCTTCAACGTTCCGCGCGGCGACGGCTACCGTCTCCGCTATCTTACGGGTCGCTGGGCCGGCGAGTGGCAACTCAACGAAGAGTCCGTTCACGTCGGTGTAAAAGTTCTGGAATCCCGCCGCGGCAGCACCAGCCATCAGACCAATCCCTGGTTCGCGCTTGACCGTGACGGCAATTCCGATCCCGAGCACGGCTCCGTGTGGTTTGGCGCGCTCGGCTGGAGCGGAAGCTGGCGCATCGCCGTCGAAGAAACGCCCCACCAGCAGGTCCGCGTCACCGGCGGCTTTAACCCCTTTGATTTCGGCTACGCTCTCGCTCCGGGTGAAAAACTGGAGACGCCTGCTTTTTACGCCGGCTACACTGACCGCGGCATCGGCGACGCTTCCCGCATCCTCCACCGCTTCGAACGCACGGATATTCTTCCCGACGGCAGTGGCTCACGCACTCGCCCGGTTCTGTACAACTCCTGGGAGGCCACTGAATTTGCCGTGGACGAACCCGGCCAGCGCGCCCTCGCTGAAAAGGCCGCCAGCCTCGGCGTCGAACGTTTCGTGATGGACGACGGCTGGTTTGGCAAGCGCAACAGCGACCATGCCGGCCTCGGCGACTGGTACGTCAATCCACAAAAATTCCCAAACGGCCTCGGCTCGCTCATCCATCGCGTCCACGAACTCGGCATGGACTTCGGCATCTGGGTCGAACCGGAAAT
>JGI1027J12803_100116518_pt1 | contig 11511 bp, 8 predicted proteins | sample IowNatreferecore_FD_12803 | JGI IMG/M metagenome (IMG submission 12803) | reverse complement strand
GCTGCTCGTCCCTGAGCGTCAGGATGCAGTGAAAGTGCGCGTTTACGAAATTCCAGTTCCAGTACTGCTGAATCCAGATGCGGCTGACGTGGTTGCCCCAAAAGCGCAAAATAATCAATCATGCGGCGAAACTTTCGCCGCATGAACAATGCGCCACCGCGTTCGGATTGGTTACCTTGAACCCGCCTTTTTGCAGATCGTCACTGAAATCGAGCAATGAGCCGCTGACAAAGAGCGCGCTTTTCGGGTCGATCACCACACGAACGTTGGATGAGAGAACAAGAATATCGCGCGGTGCCGGACCGTCCACGAGATCCATTTTGTATTGCAGTCCGGAGCAGCCCCCGCCGATTATCGCCACTCGGAGTGCCCCTCCGGGTCGGCCCTGTTTCTCCAAAAGCGAAGTAAGCCGGCGAGCAGCATTCTCTGTCACTTTGATCAGGCGTTCGTTTCCGATCTTAATTTTGAGATCCGACGGTGCAATCGAGCTTGTCATGAGTATCAGGCCGCAGACGCCATAATCTCGCGACCGCGTGTGCGGAGCCGGACGAGATGTGAATGCGCAATTTCTTCGATCTCAGCGACGGTTGAAACGTGCTGGAACTTTTCCCGCAGTAATTTTGCTTCCGGAAAATTTTTCGAATATGCCATGAGCCGTCCGCGCATCGCACGGATCGCCGGTTCTTGCATTCCCCATGCCGTCACTTGCGACCGGCAATGCTCGATAATCACCTGCCATCGCTCCGCAAAATCGGGTGGAGGGAGAAACCTGCCGGTGCTGAGATGGTATTTGATCTGACGGAAAATCCACGGAGCGCTCATAGCCGCTCGCCCGACCATCACTCCGGAAATATCTGCTTCTCTCCATCGCCGTATCACATCGTCAGCCGAGCAGATGTCACCGTTTCCGATCACCGGGAGAGACACTGAACGCGCCACTTCTGCGATGACCTGCCAATCGGCTTCACCGCCATAACCCTGGGCGCGCGTGCGCCCGTGCACCGCCAGGGCGATTATACCGCATTCCGCTAGAACTTTGGCGACCCGCACCGCATTGATTGAATCGCGGTCCCAGCCAATTCGGATTTTTGCGGTAACCGGAACCGGAGTAACGGCTCGAACAACCGCCGCGGCGACGCTGGCGAGCGTAGGACAGTCCTTCAGCAGCGCCGAGCCTCCATTTTTCGCCACCACTTTGTTGACCGGGCAACCAAAATTGAGGTCGATAAAATCCGGGCCGACCCAATCAATTACCTGGCGAGCGGCATCCGCCATGTGGGCTGGGTCCGCGCCAAACAGTTGCACGCCGAGTGGACGCTCGAGTTTGTCGAAATCGAGATAACCCCGCGTCCGTTCATTGCGGCGAAATACTCCTTCGGCGGAAACGAACTCGGTAACCAGAACGTCGGCTCCGTAGCGTTTGCAAATCTGCCGAAAAATTTTATCGGTCACTCCCGCCATCGGGGCGAGATAAAGAGGAAACGTTGCTGAGGAAAAAGGCAGCGGAAACATGGAAATCAGGTTGCTGGACTTTGCCCTAACAGCTGCATCACATCCGCCTGCACCTGTTCAAGGTCGTCCAGACGAAGGTGCGGATCGGGAACGATAAAGACGTCCCCGTTTTTGGCGTGCTCGTAGATTAGAATATCGCGGCCGTCGATCTTTTCGGCTCGGACTTGCCTGAGAATTCTCTTTCGCTCCAGCATTACTGCGAGCACGTAGCAAGGGTTCCGCGGCGGTTCGGGTTCCATCATTAGACGCCGGAACAGATCCTCCGCAGTCTCTTGCTCGAGAGCCTCGGGCGCAGATGGCGGCTCCGGCTCGAATTTGGTTCTCCAAAACGAAAACGGCTGGATATTTTCATTTCGGTTTGCCCACGCTTCCTCACTGAGATCTTCCCGGCGAAACCCTTCACCATCGCGATAAAGCAAAGTGTAGAAAACCTCGCCGGCGGCGAACGGCCGCTGCGTGGCATGGCAGTTGTCCGATCGCTGTTTAATGGGCCAATCGCTGGCGAGCGGGTTCATTGGGCGACTATACGGCGCGAGAATAAGCCGCGAAAGTCGGAAGCCTCGCGGTTAGAGGAGCGCAATCGGAGAAGGTAGAGCCCAATCGTGCCAAATACGACGACCGGCGCCCAACCCGCGAGCCAAGCGGGGATACGGTCTCCTTCGCCCAGCGCGAGAAAGAGGTGAGTCGAAAAATTCAGAGCAAAAGTTAGGAGGATGGCAGCAGCGACACTGGCCAGCACACCTCGGCGCGAAAATCCCACGCCCAATGGGGCTGCGATCAATCCAATCACGAGGCACGTCCAAGGCAATGCCATTCGGTAATAAAAGTGGGTGCGAAATGGGGCCAGGAGTGTCTCGGGAAAATCCGAATTGAATTCAAGATAATCGCGCAGCTCAGGCACGCTCATCAATTCAGCGCGCATGTTCGCGCTCTGGAGGCGATATGGTGTTTCGCTCCAATGTTTGATGATGAGAGTCGGCTGCATCTGCTCAGAGATAATATTCCCGGCTGTATCGTAGTGAACGACACGAGCGTCTGACAGTTTCCAGGAACGATCCTGTGGCTCATATTCAGCAACCCGGGCAAGAAAACTTGTAGTGATGTGCTCGGAGCCGTCCTGCTGAAGGACCTGAATATTGTGAAAAGTGTTCGAGCCGTGGCGGAAAGTCTGGATAAACCAGGTTCGCGAGTCGCGTCGATTGCGAAAGATCTGTCCCTGAATGTCGCTCGCCTGACGGCCGGAAAAGAAAACCTTTCGCGCCATTTCAGCGTGGGGGGCAAAAGAATAATTCAGAGCGAAGCAAGCTGCGGTCGTAAGCAGGGCAATGCAAAAGAGCGGTGCCAAGACGCGCAGCAGGCTCGTCCCGGCGGTCAACATGGAGACGATTTCATTAGCCCGCGACATGCGCGCGAGAACGAAGAGCAGGGCAAGGAGGAGGGCGATGGGGAGGAGAATGACCAAAATTTGTGGAATTTGCGTTGCATAGAATGCCACAACACTTCCCAGACCAAGATGTTGATCGAGATAGGTTGAAATGCTGTCGCTAACGTCAAAAATCAGCCAGATCGAAATGAACCCAACGATGCAGTAGACATAAGCCTGCAGGAAATTGCGGATGATGTATCGATCAAACAGTCTCACAAGAAATTTTCGATCTCGGCGAATTCAGAGTAATTTTGGCGACCATTCAAGTGGATGATTGCTCTGCGCGAAACTCTCAGCTCCAACCTGGTCGAGCGCGTCGACGCAATCTTCTCACCGAATGGTTTGCTGGCCAAGGCCCGTAACTTCGAGGTACGCCCTCAGCAACAGGCAATGGCCGCGGCGATTGCTCTGGCTCTGGAGGAGGAGCAGCATTTGGTCGCCGAGGCCGGGACGGGCGTTGGAAAATCGCTGGGCTATCTGGTTCCGGCCATTCTTTTTGCGCTCGAGCAACATAAAAAGGCGATCATTTCAACACAGACAATCAATCTCCAGGAGCAGCTTCTCTACAAGGATCTGCCGATTCTGAAAAAGATTCTGCCGGTCGAATTCGAGGCGGCTTTGATGAAGGGCCGCCAAAACTACATTTGTCCCCGCCGACTCGAGCGCGCGCTGTCGCAGCGCGGCGATTTGTTCAGCGGACCTGAGCAGGAAGAACTCGAGCGCCTCTCGGATTGGGCATCGCGGACGGATGACGGTACCCTGAGCGATCTTTGGTTCGAGCCGGAGGCGAAAGTGTGGGCGCAAGTTTGTAGCGAGCCGCATGTTTGCACCCGAAAATCTTGCGGGGAAAGCGGCAACTGCTTCTACCAGCGCGCGCGAAAACGGCTCCTGGCTGCCGACATCCTGGTGATGAATCACACCCTGCTCTTCATGCTCCTGAGCGGGGCCGAGCAGTTCGTCGAGGAGGACAGTAGCTACATTTTCCCGAACGACTTTCTCATATTGGATGAAGCTCACACGATCGAACAAATCGCATCACGCCAGCTCGGACTTGGCGTTTCGCAATACGGTTTACGAGCGACAGTGCAGCGTCTCTATAATACGCGCACGCAGAAAGGATTATTTACCGTCACCAGGGACGGCGCTGGTGTAAGCCTGGCATCCGAGCTCGGCGAGGAGATTGATAAATTTTTTCAAACGATCGATTTGCGATGCGATTTCAGAAAGGGCAGAGAGCAGCGAATCCGTAAGCCTCATGTCGTGCCCGATACGATAACGACCCGACTGCTGGCGCTGCAGGCTCGCGTCGCCGAGGTCGCGAAACGGCAGGGCGACGAATTGCTGAAATTAGAACTGCAGGAGCTCGGCCGACGTCTCGCCGACGCTCGTGCCGGGATTGAAATCTTTCTCGGCCAAGCGGAACCGGAACATGTCTATTGGGTCGAGCGTACCGGGAAGGCGGCACAATACCTCACCCTCAACGCTGCTCCGGTCAATATGGCGCCCAAGCTTAGGCGACTCCTGTTTCGTGATGGGAGCAGCTGTATCGTGACAAGCGCGACCTTAAGCGTCGGCCGGAAAGATCTTGCCTACTTTCGGAATCGGATCGGTGCGGAGAAGGCCGAGCCGTTGCAGTTGGGCAGCCCGTTTAATTTTGAACGGCAAATGAGAATGTTTCTCGTCCGTAACATGCCCGATCCGCGGGAGCCGGACTACGAAGACGCGTTGGTCCGCTGGATTGAGCATTTCGTCCTTCAAACGGATGGCCATGCATTCGTGTTGTTCACGAATTACCGAGCGATGCAGCAGTTGGCCGAGCGAATGAGAGATTTTTTTGCCGAGCGCGACCTGAACTTTCTTGTCCAGGGAGCGGGGCTACCGCGAACGAAAATGCTGCAGCGTTTTAAGGAGATGCCCCGCAGTGTCTTGTTTGGAACCGACAGTTTTTGGATGGGCGTCGATGTTCCTGGGGCCGCGTTGCAAAACGTTATTATTACGCGGTTGCCATTTGCCGTGCCCGATCACCCGTTGATCCAGGCGAAACTCGAAATGATCATCGCTCGCGGTGGAGACGCCTTCACGGAATATTCGTTGCCGGAAGCGATTCTGAAATTGCGTCAGGGGGTTGGAAGACTCATTCGGACCAAGAGCGATCAGGGGATTATTGTTATTCTCGATAATCGGATCGTAACGAAGCCGTATGGGCGCGCGTTCCTGAGCGCACTTCCGCAGTGCCCGGTTGAAATTGTTTAGGGGCCAAGGCGGCTCGCACGCCATGGGTGCTCATCGGGTGCATTTGTCCTTATATGTTCAGTTGAACATATATCAACCCGGACCTAATGTAGCCTCGTGTCTGGATCTGTTTCGCCAATGGTGCCGGCTATTCCGCTCGCCCAAACAGCAAAGGAAATTGAACGCGCGAAGGAAATTCAACGCATTCTCAGCATTCTCCATCAATGGGGAATACATACCCTGGGCCAACTTGCGGGTTTGGATCGCAATGACCTCGCTGCACGCCTGGGAAACGTTGCCGTAAAGTTATGGGAGCGGGCGAAAGGTCGTTCGCAGCGCTTGCTCAAATTGGTCTCGCCGCCCGAATCCCTGATCGAGAGCTTCGAGTTCGAAAATGAAATCGAAACAGTTGAGCCGTTGCTTTTCATGTTGCGGCGATTTTTGGAGCAACTGGCGCAGCGATTAAATGCGATTTATCTCGTTGCCCGCGAACTTCGATTCCGCATTACCTTTGCCGATAAGTCGCATTACGAGCGAATTTTCAAAATTCCTCAGCCGACCAACAATACCGAGGTCCTCTTCCGAATGCTGCATACGCATCTGGAGAATTTTACCTCCCCGCAGCCGATTGTGACAGTGGAATTGGAAGCACAGCCTTCGCGGCCGACACGTCAACAATTCGGACTTTTCGAAACGGCATTGCGAGATCCGGCCCAACTACATGAGACCTTGGCTCGATTGATCGGACTACTCGGTGCCGATCGAGTTGGCCATCCAGTGCTGGAGGAGACACATCGGCCGGATGCGTTTCATATGGAGCCCTTCGCCTGGGAGTTGCCTGATAACGCCGAACAAGAGCAACCGCTCGCAATTCCGCTTCGCCGTTTTCGCAAGCCTCCCCCGGCCACGGTGTTGCTCGAGGAGAATAAACCAGTCCACATCCGCGCGGGAAAAATTGAGGGCGGGGCAATCGCCCAGGCGGGTCCTTATCCGCTTTCGGGAAATTGGTGGGATGAGAGTGCGTGGTCTCGAGTGGAGTGGGATGTGCAGATCGCCAATGGATCTCTGCTGCGCTGTCATTCCAGTGAGGAGAAATCCTGGGTGATCGATGGCGTTTATGACTAACAAAATCACTTCCTATCAGCTTCTTTTGCGGGAATGACTCGCTCGGCGCATTCGTCGCATGCCTTACGTCGAACTCCATGCCTGCAGTGCCTTCAGTTTTTTGCGCGGCGGATCTTTTCCTGAGCAATTAGTAGAAGTTGCGGCCGAACTGGAGATGCCGGCGCTGGCATTGGTCGATCGAAACGGTGTCTATGGCGCGCAACGATTTTCTGTTGCCGCGCGCGAACACAAAATCCGACCAATCATCGGTTGCGAATTGACTATGGAAGACGGCTCTCTCTTGCCACTGCTGGTGGCAAATCGAATTGGCTACCAGAATTTATGTGAGCTGCTGACGCAAGCGCATCTGCGCAGCAGTGTGAAAGGGGAATGCGCGGTGCGATGGGAGGAGTTGCCCGCGTTCGCGCCAGGATTGGTGGCGCTGTTTTCGTGGCGTGACCAGCTCGGTAAGGACGTAATCGGGTCTAATCGTGTGGGTGGTTCGCGCCAAAACAGTTCACAACCATCCCAAAAGCTTCAGGCCGGGAATATTACCAAACAGGCAGAAATTTTGATTCGGGCGTTTGGTCGCGAGAACCTTTATATCGAACTTCAGCGGCACTTTTTGCGCGGCGAAGACCGAATCAACAAGACGTTGGTTGATTTGGCCTCAAAACTTCGGTTGCCGCTGCTTGCAACCAACGGGGTCCAGTACGCCAAGCCTTACGGACGTCAGGTCCTCGACGTTTTCACCTGCATCCGCGAACACACTCATCTCGATCTCGCCGGCAAATTACTGACTCAGAACGCGGAGCGTCACCTCAAAGCGGACGCCGAGATGCAGGCAATTTTTCCCGATTTACCCGACGCGATCACGAACAGCGAACGACTGGCTGAGCGTCTCGAATTTTCCCTCGAAAATATCGGTTATGTCTTTCCTGATTTTCCGGTGCCGGAAGGCCACACCATGAATTCGTTCTTGCGCACAATCGTCTTGTTTGGCGCGCAGCAACGCTACGAAGCCATCACAAAAAAAGTCCGACGTCAGCTGGACGAGGAACTGGCCCTCATTACGCGGCTCGGATTCGCGGGGTATTTTTTGATCGTCTGGGACATCGTTAATTTTTGTCGCGAAAACAACATCATGGTGCAAGGACGCGGAAGTGCGGCCAACAGCGCGGTTTGTTTTTGCCTTGGCATCACTCCGGTAGATCCGGTGAGCAATCATCTCGTCTTTGAACGTTTTCTTAATGAGAGCCGCAAAGGCTGGCCCGATATCGATCTCGATTTGCCCAGCGGCGACCGGCGCGAGCGAGTGATCCAGGAAATTTACCGGCGTTACGGGAAACATGGCGCTGCCATGACCGCGAATGTGATCACGTATCGAGGCAAAAGCGCGGCACGCGAGATCGGTAAAGCATTGAATTTTTCACCGAGCATTATCGATCGCTTTTCTCATTTATTCGCCAGCGGCGATTTTCCGCACACGCTCGAGCTCGAATCGCACATCGAACAGGCCGGTTTACCAAAAGCACATCCACGCATGCCGGCCTTTATCTCTCTTTATCGCGCGATTTATGGCCTCCCGCGCCATCTCGGCCAGCATTCCGGAGGCATGATTATTTGCCAGAATAAACTCAGTTCCTTCGTGCCCCTGGAAAATGCCTCGATGCCGGGCCGAGTAGTGGCGCAATGGGACAAGGACGATTGTGAAGATCTCGGGATCGTGAAGGTCGATCTGCTCGGCCTCGGGATGATGTCCGTTATGCAGGACGCTTTCGAGCTTTGCCGCGAACGCGGCCGACCGCTCGATTTGGCCCATATTCCCAAAGACGACGCGCCGACTTTCGATATGATGCAGAACGCCGACACCATTGGTGTTTTTCAAATCGAGAGCCGGGCGCAAATGGCGACTTTGCCCCGCCTCAAACCGAAATCGTTTTATGATGTCGTGATTGAGGTCGCCATCATTCGGCCCGGACCGATTCAAGGCGATATGGTCCATCCCTATCTGGCCCGGCGTGCTGGCAAAGAGAAGGTCACATATTTCGACGATCGTTTGAAACCGGTGCTCGAACGGACTCTGGGCGTTCCGTTATTTCAGGAACAGATGCTCAAGATTGCCATGATCATGGCGAATTTTTCCGGCGATGAGGCGGAAGAATTACGTCGGGCGCTGAGTTTTCATCGCTCGGAAGAGCGGATGAATCGTGTCAGCGTAAAACTGCGCGAAGCCATGGCCCGCAACCACGTTGCGCCGGACGTAATCGAAAAAGTGCTGCAATCGATCACCTCATTCGCTCTTTACGGTTTTCCGGAATCTCACGCCATCAGTTTCGCCATTCTCGCATATGGAAGCGCTTACTTGAAAGTGCATCGCGCCGCCGAGTTTTACGCGAGCCTGCTTAATAATCAGCCGATGGGTTTTTATACTCCCGCCACGATCGTGAAAGATGCAAGGCGGCATGGAGTGAAGATCCACCCTGTTTGCGTGAACCGGTCGGAATGGCTCTGCACCGTCACCTCGGATACCAGTGTGCGTCTCGGTTTTTGTGTCGTGAATGGATTTCAACAGGGACATGGCGACGACCTGCTTCGGCAACGGCAAGAGAACCCATTTCAGTCTTTGGAGAATTTTCGACGTCGGGTGCCATTAAATAAAGAGGAGTTGCGCACGCTTGCGCTCCTGGGAGGACTCAACTGTTTCACTCAACATCGCCGCGACGCACTGTGGAAAGTGGAGGAGGAATTGCCGGAAGGTTTATTCGCCGGGGAAGAGGAAACTTCTCATCCTCGCCGAAGCGAAGAATCTCTCCAATCATCGAGGACTTCCCGTCGCTCCTATGAGAATGACAGAACTGGGAATTCACCGTTGGCACCAATGACGATTTCGGAACGCGTGGAGGCCGATTACGAAACAATGGATCTAACCACGGGTCCGCATCCTATGAAGCTGCTGCGAGATAGTTTACCGAATATCTGGCGTGCGACTGATCTCCACCGCGCAAATCATGGATCGACGGTGCAAATTGCGGGTAACGTTATCTGTCGACAGCGTCCCGGCACGGCAAAGGGATTTGTTTTCATCAGTCTCGAAGACGAAACTGGCGTTTCCAATGCCATCGTCACGCCGGATTTATTTGAGAGCACACGGTTGCTCATCACCGAGGAACCGTTTGTTAGAATCGAAGGTGAAGTACAAAACACGGACAATGTCGTTTTGGTGAAGGCGCGGAAAATTTCGCCTCTTGCTCACGAAGGCCTGCTCGGCTCCGCCTCACACGATTTCCACTGAGCGGCCGCGCGACCTATAAGCAAACAGGCATGGGCGATCACGCCAACGCTCGGCAGGACGATTGAGGTCGATCCCCTACCATGCCCCGATTGGTTCGCGCCAAATTATTCTGCGGCGTGTCGCTTCGGAGCTGCTTTCGGCTCAGCTGCTCGTTCCGTCGGCCGATCGCCCGGTTCGGTCCATTCGGTATGAAAAACGCCCGGTTTATCAATCCGCTCATAAGTATGCGCGCCGAAGAAATCGCGCTGCGCCTGCAGCAGGTTTGCCGGCAAACGCTCCGAACGATAGCTATCAAAATAAGCGAGTGAGGCGCTAAACGCCGGGATGGCCACACCCTGCTGGATCGCCGTCGAAACCGCGATCCGCCACTTCTGTTGCGTTTGCGCAATGATGTTGGTGAAATAGGAGTCGAGCAGCAGATTGTGCAGCGAGGGATTACGCGCATAGGCCTCGGCGATACGGTTAAGAAAGCGTGCCCGAATGATGCAGCCTCCCCGCCAGATCGTGGCGATATCGCCAAAGTTTAAGTGCCAATGATAAGTGGCGCTGGCAGCTCCGAGCAGCTCCATCCCCTGGGCATAGGAAACAATTTTCGAAGCATAAAGAGCGTCATGTACCGCTCGAATCAGCTGTTGGCGGTCGCCTGTAAACTTCGGGATGTCAGGTTGCGGCAGGATTTTTGATGCCGCCATGCGTTCCTCTTTTCGAGACGCAATCACCCGTGCCTCAACCGCAGCGTTGATGGTCGAGATCACGACCGATTGGGCGAGGGCCGATTGCAGCGTCCATAATCCGGTCCCCTTTTGCCCGGCCCTGTCGAGAATGACGTCGACCAACGGCTTTCCCGTCTCAGGATCTTTTTTGCGAAAAATCTGCGCAGTGATCTCGATAAGGTAGCTTTCGAGTGCGCCACGGTTCCATTCGGCGAAAACATCGGCCAATTCGTCGGCTTCCATGCCGAGAACGTTTTTAAGAATCGCGTAAGCCTCGCAGATTAGTTGAATATCGCCGTACTCGATGCCGTTATGCACCATTTTGACGTAATGGCCGGCGCCGTTCGGGCCCATGTAACGGCAGCACGGTTCCCCATCCACTTGTGCGGCGATCTTTCGGAAAATTGGCGCGATCAAGTCGTAACCGACGCGAGTTCCGCCTGGCATGAGGGACGGCCCGTTCAAGGCGCCTTCTTCACCACCTGACACGCCACAACCGATGAAATGAAATCCTCGGGCCTCCAAGTCCTCCGTGCGCCGCTGCGTATCGGTGAAAAGCGAGTTTCCACCATCGATTATGACGTCGCCCGGTTCCATCAGTGGCACGAGCTCACTGATTACCTGGTCTACCGGCGAGCCGGCTTTCACCATGATCAACGCTTTGCGCGGCCGCTTTAGGGCGTCCACGAACTCCTCAACCGTCTTTGTCGGCGTAATTTTTCGCCCTTTCGCTCGCGTGGCCGCGAATTTCTCGGTTACCTCCGTTGTTCGGTTAAAGACCGCGACTGGAAAGCCCTTCGACTCCATATTTAAGGCGAGGTTTGCGCCCATTACTGCCAGCCCGATCACTCCAATATCCGATTGCGTCGTCATGGGTTTGCGTATCTGCTTTTGGTGCGCCCGAATGGGCGATTCAGGCACTTAACGAGCAACTTTAGCGTATGGCAAATTGCGTTTGCGATGTCGCCTTGATCGACGGTCCTCTGGCGCTAAACGCGCCCTTCGAAATCGCCGGCGCAGGCGGTGTCGTGTTTTTTCACGGCATCGTGCGTCCGCTGGAAACGGGAAAGCCGATTGTGGCCCTCGACTATGAAGCGCACCAAGACATGGCTTCGCATCAACTGCAAGGTGTGGCCGAAGCAGCGATTAAGCAGTTTGGCCTACTTGCCGTGCGCCTTCACCATCGAATCGGTCATGTTCCTGTCGGCGAGACCTCGCTGGCGTTACAC
>JGI1027J12803_100068547_pt1 | contig 11511 bp, 9 predicted proteins | sample IowNatreferecore_FD_12803 | JGI IMG/M metagenome (IMG submission 12803) | reverse complement strand
GCCCGCCACCGCGCCGCCCGCCGCGACCCCGAGCGTAAGCTTTCCGAGAATCGTGCCGGCAAAATCCTCGAAGAATTTAAGGATTGGTTTCCAATCGCGCTCATTGGCGGCGAGGATGCGGTTGCCTTCCGCGGAATTGGAAAATTGATCCCAGAGGTACTTGCCCAGCTCAGCTGCGGCTTTCAGTCCGCCCGTCTTGAGCTCCTCTTTAGTTTCATCCTCTTTCGCCTGACCTTGTTTCGGCTGTTCCTGCGCGGGAAATTGCGTTGGCTGTTCGCGCCGCTTCTCCGGCTCTTCCTGGCGTTGGACGGCGCTTCCGTGGCCTAACGAACTGATCGACGGACGGCCAGACGTCGCTCCGCGCACGACCGCCTCAGCCACGCGATCGGCCTCCTGCTCGTAACGGTCGCCGGGCTTGTTGACTGCGAGCTTGGACTGCAGCGAAAGGCGTTTGCGCGTACACTCAGCGCATTCGCCGGAGGGTCCGGCCCTGCCGCCGCATGCGCATTTGTATTGCAGCAAGGGGCCGCGCAAGGGGGTGAACGACGACTTCGATGTTGTTACCCCGTTCACTTGCGACCGCATTCCTGCTTTCATCGTACCTCGCCTTCTAGGATCTGTAGGCATCGACTGCTCGTAGGCGGCTGAATTGGTTGTGTCACCCGGGTGCTCATGGTTTCGCCGTCGCGCCGGACTTGCCGGTAAAGCGCAGCGCGGTCGCCTTGTCCGCCGTGGTGGGCTGCCAGGTCTTGGGGTCGAAACTGGGATCGTCGACCTTGGCGTCCCTCACGGGCATCTGGACGTCACGAGTGGCCATGGCGACGCGATGCCCCATATCCGGATCCGCGGCGAGTTTCGCGCCGGCGCTGTATTCGGCTGCGCGGCGGTACGCCCAATACTCAGTCCAGGCTTTCCATTTGTGAACAACGGCAACGACGGCAGTATCAGTCTCGGGCACGCCCGATCGCAGTCCCTTGGCGTAGGCGGCGGCTATTTCAGGGTTGGCCGCGGCATGGACGGCATGAATCGCCTCGTGGACGAGAGTATTTTCGGAAACGCTGAGGTCGGGGTAGCTGTAGTTCAGACGCAGCTGACCGGAGCCGTTGTCGAAGCCCGCATAGGCCGGTGGCGTGGTGATCATCTTCCAGACCGCGACCTTGCCGCTGGCGCGCAGCGACTTCAGCCGGGCCGCCGCCGACGTAAGGTCCGCCATCTGGGGACCGGTCTGGGTCTTCACGTTTTGTTCGATCGCCGCGACGGACTGATCAAACTTGCTAAGCATCTGAGCGGCGGTGGGATCGGTATCGGCGACCTGCTCAACGTATTCCACGGCGCGCTGCACGAGACTTCGGGTGCCGAGCTGGCGCTGCTGGACAACGTGGGCGAGTTCGTGCGCGAGCAGTTTGCGTCCCTGTGGAGTGTGTGGTGCGTACCTGCCCGCGCCAAAGACCAGATCTCGTCCGACGGTGTAAGCAGACGCATTCAAAGTGTGTGCAGAGTCCGCCGCTCGTGTATCGGCATGAACCCTCACCTGGCTGAAATCATGCCTAAACCGTCGCTCCATGTACGCGCGGGCGGGGGGATCCAGAGCTTGTCCGGGGGAATCAAGCACGGCACCCATGGCTGAGGTCTCGGCGCTATTTGCTGAGCGTAGCCCATCCGGACAAAGGTGAAACGCGTCCAATGATGAATTCACAGACGCGGCCTGATTGGAAGCAACTGCATTCGCAGTCCGATCCGCCTGCTGCTCGAATGCGTCACCCGGCTGGTTGATGCTCAGTTGGGTTTGTGCGACAAAAGGATCCTTCAGCGAGCGGTCTGCACGTTTTTGTTTGCAGTTTTCACACTCGCCGCTCGCACCGGATTTTTTGCCGCGCGCGCGTTTCCGTTGCAACCGGGGGCGATTCTCTGGCTGAAAACGGGTTTGAGCAGCCGGCGCACGCGTAACTTGCGATTCGAAAATCATTTCGTGCTTCCTCGATAAATGGCACCCGCTATCTCGGCGCCAGCTTGCGCGGGTTTCGTTGGGCTTGTTGTGCGGGCGGTATCAGCATCGATTCGTTGCGGACTCGAGAGCCACGCAGAAGGAATGCCTTTGGCCGTAAGCAAGCCGCGCAGTTCGTGCTCGAGCGCGTCGCCAATCTGCCAGCGCGCATTCGGTGTGAAGCCGTGCAGCACCAGTTCCTCGATGTGCACGTCGATCTCGCGCGGGCTCATTTCCAGCCTCCCAATTCTACTTCAGTCAGCGGTTTCTCGAGTTTCTCGTATTCGAGACGGGCCGCGCTTAACAAATGATTCATCCGCACTGGCTCGTCGGCGCCCGCCGCGGTGAAGGCTGCGTTGAGCGCGATGCTACGGATGTTGCCACCCGAAATCGAGAGACGCGAAAGCCGCTCGATGTCGAGAGAATCGGTAGGTGTTTTCGCCGGGAAAATTTTTCTCCAGATTTCTGCACGCTGCGCTTGACCGGGAAACGGAAATTGCACGACAAAACGCAGCCGGCGCAGGAAGGACGGGTCGAGCGCTTCCTTCATATTGGTCGTTAGGATCGCCAGACCGCGGTAGGCTTCCATCCGCTGGAGCAAATAGCTGATTTCGACGTTGGCGTAGCGATCGTGACTGTCTTTGACCTCGCTGCGTTTCCCGAAGAGCGCGTCGGCTTCATCGAAGAGCAGAACTGCTCCGCCTTCTTCTGCGGCATCAAAAACACGCCGCAAATTTTTCTCCGTCTCCCCGATGTACTTGCTGACGACGGCGCTAAGATCGATGCGGAACAGATCGAGCCGCAGTTCGTTGGCGAGAATTTCTGCCGCGAGCGTTTTGCCCGTGCCGCTCGGTCCGGTGAAAAGCGCGCTCAGGCCGAGGCCGCGGTTGGATTGTTCGGCGAATCCCCAACGATCCAGAACTTCGGCCCGATGCTTGGCGTGCATTCCGATCGTTTGCAGCGTCTGCAGCTGCGGATCGGGCAAAACAATGTTCTTCCATGTCGCGGTGGAATGAATGCGCTGCGCGAGATCTTCCAGTCGCGGCCGGGCATGGAGACGACAGGCGTCCCAAAGCGTGGTTTCAAATTCTTCCGGCCGAAGGTCGGCCCCAGCGAGCTGTCCTGCCGCGGTGCGAATGGCACTTGCGCTGAAGTCGAACTGCGAAATCACGCGTTCCAGCTGTCCGTTGAGATTGTCGCCCTTTGTTCCGAGCGCTTGTTGCCAGGCTTGCCGCTGCTCTTCGCTCGTCGGTTTGCTGACCTCGACCGTGAACAAAGGCCGCTCGATTTGTCGACGCGGTTCACGCGCGGCAACGAGCAGCGGCGTATGCGTCAGATCGATCCAGCGGTCGATTGCAAGCTCGCGCAGCGCGTCCGTCTGTTCGTATCGGTCGACTTCGAGCAGGAGAGCGACATTTTGCAAAATGGCTTCGCGTTCCCAAACCCGGTGCAGCGTCTCAAGCTCGGCCGCGTTTGCAGGGAGCGAGGTACCGTCGAGCCGGAACAAGTTAATTGTTAGGCGCTGAGCCAGCTTGGCGGCGATCGCCCGTTTCCCGCTCACGTCCGCCCCGCAAAGTTGGAGGACGGGCAGCGTGGTCTTCGACTCGAAGGCTGATTTCCAGGCGACTTCCAGTCGAACGAGGATTGCCACCTGGGAAACGGAAATCGCCCCGATTTCCGGCACGGGTTCGACCAGACTAAAGAGTCGTTCATCGAGGTGGCGGACAGCCGTGAGGAAGAAAAGGATCCGCTCATCGATCCGCAGCCGGCTTGCGACCAATGCACCGTCGCCGCAGATCTCGATGAGCCGCCAGCGCCGCAGTGGTGCGTCGTTGCCCAGTGCGTCCCAATGCGCTTCTGGAAAAGAAGCGAGCGCGAGACCGAACGACGGCCATGGATTTGCACCCGAACCGGGCGCTGCTGCACAACGATCCGCAAAATCGCCTTGCAACTCCATGCCCGCGCACAGCAGCACGATGCGGCGTTCGAACTCGGACAACCCGAACATCGCGCAGAGCATGTCGAGCGCGCATGGAGCCGGCATGACTCCGTGCGCTTCGTTGAGCCCTGCGTTATCGGCAGGCTCGCCCCGCAGAAGGCGGCTCAATTCCGCCAACTCCGCCATCAGACGACGCTGATTGGCCGCCGCCCAATCCTCCACTGTTGCGTTGGTATTCATGGGGTGATCTCGATTCTGGGGTCGACGTAAAGGCCGTTTGCATCCGCTACGAGCGAGCTTTCGGCGCCATCGATCTGCACGCGCAGTAACTGGTTGGCGCCTGTAGGAAAATTATCAGGGATGGTAACATGCAGATCGGTAGCGGGCGGGTCGCCCGGCAGGCGCGCGGGAATCGGGATTGTCCCGCTGCCGACTAGAAGGTTGACGCGCTGGGCCCGACCGACCGCTGGGTTAATCGTTAGGGTGAGAGTGCTGCCGCGCGCCGCGCTAGCCGGCGAGGCAACGATCTGCGGCGCCAGCACGAAAGCGGCGACGTTAGATTCCACTCCGCGCCGCAGAATCGGAGTCGTTTGCGTCCCGAAATTCGCTGGATGGGTCACCTGGACTGAGTGCAGGCCAGCTTGCAGATTCGCGGGCAACGCGATAATGATCCGGGTGGCCGTGAGTCGGTCGTCGTCAGGCACGATCTCGTTTCCATCGATCAACACTCGCGTGCTGGCGCCGCGCAAGCGCTGGCCGTCGATGACCAGGTTGTAACCGGCGAGAATTGGTTGATCGGCGACAATCGGATCGCCATCAGCAGCCTGCGATTGAATCAGCTCAATCGCCGGATGCTCGAAAGGTACGACGAGGAGATTACGTACACGAACCGGCAACCTTGGTCTAACGGCTTTCTCCGTCTCGATCAAAACTACCGAAGCCTTGTAAACCGCGGTCGGCCGATACTGCGATTGGAGGGCGGACCAGATTTTCGAGATTTCCTCTACCGACATCACCTGTGGCACGATCTTGATTTGCTCGATCTGGTCCGCCAGATTGGCGTTCGTTAGGGCGTTAGGCAAAGTCGGCGGCGGCGGCGCTGGGATGGCGGCCCGGATGGCATCGCGTGTGAAGACCGGCATCTCGTGAAAGACAGACATCGCATAGCCAAGCAGGACTTCGGCGTGAAAATCCGCCGACCCGTATGCAGTCAGCAGGTAGCTCAGATCGAGGGCCAGCGGCGGATTGGAGATGCGGTCGCCGTTAGGATCGCGCACTGGGAGATCATTGTTGCGCCAGCCCTGGTTTTCAGTCGCTTGAAAGAGGAAAAGATTGAGCCGGTCGGGCGAATGGGCTCCGTTCTCGATCCGGTCGGGCGCTTCCGCCGAGACCTTCACTGCCCCGTTGAGCATGCCGTCGAGACCGTGGCTCGCGACGCTATTCTGCAAAAATTTTTGCAGGACGGCAGTGACCGCAGCGATGGCGAGCGGACTACTCATCGCCGGCCTTCCTTTCGTTCTTTAAGGTAAGCGTCAAGCGTGAGTGTCGGACCGACTTGGCGGACGGCGTCGTGCCGCTGCGGCGCAGGCGTTGGTGTCGCACGAACATCGATCCGCCCGATCGTGACGCGAACAATGGGAGCTTGATAGCGTGGTTCAGGAGCAAAGGAAAAGGCAATATGCTCGCGCTGGAGCAGCTGCTGCGCCGGGATCTGCGATTTCATACGACGCGTCCTCGGTTTCGCCGGTCGTTTTTCCAAGAAGGCCGGTCCCGGAGAGTGTTCGAGAACCTGACGCCCGATCTGGGTTTGCCTGACGACTAATGGCTGTGAGTGTTTTGGGATCAGCCGGACAAGCAACGGCTCCCGGACGATTTCCGTCTTCCCCTCTCCTGCGTGCAGCGTTTCCGCCGGAGGAGACAGTGGAGTGTTCTCAACCACCGTTTGTTCAGCCCGAGGTGGCACCGGTTTCGACTCCCTCGGAGTCGCTGCCGCCGATTTCGACTCGCTCGCAGGAGTCGCCGCTGCCGGCGCTTCAATTTCGGTCGTAATCTCGGAAACCGTATTGCCGCCTGACAAATCCGACCGTGCAAAACGAGAAACAATCAGCGGCTTGACTCGCGGCGCCGTGCCGCGAGCGCGCTCGGCCAGCTGTGCGAGAAAATGCGTCATGCGGCGATGACCTCCAAATAACTCTGCCGGCGTAGCGCAGAGAGGCCGAGGATTTCCCGCTCGCTCCACCCATAGGCGCGGGCGAGCGCGTCGATCTCACGCAAAAGCTGGCGCGCTTGCGCCGTGATTTCATTCCAAAAAAAGTGCGCTATATCAAAAAGCATCTCCCAACGCCGCCCGCAACCCGGACAGGAGAACGCGACGATAATTTCCGCCTGCGGATCGGCTTCTAGCATCGCGCGGCTGAGAGCTTCCACGATTTCGTTAGGCAATTCGTTAGCCGAGCTATCCTCGATCACACACCGCTCAATCAGCCGGCAAAGACCCTGCGATGCATCCGGGGCGGCAACAACTTCTGCCAGATCGCGACTTGTCGGCAGTCGAAACCGGACGCGCGTTCCGTCTACTTCGATTTGGTGCGGCGCGGTCGCCAATTCCTTCGGCTGCGCGAGCACAGAAGTATCGATCGGAAGCTCAACTCGCTCGCCGCATTGCGGACATTCGGCAAATCCGGTCGCCGACGGGCCGAGCACGAGCGTCCGCAGCTGTAATAAGCGGGCATCACGCTCACCGATGCTAAGGTCGGCGAGTTCCTCCCGGGTGCGTCCTGGCGATGCCGCAGCAAGCAGCGTCAGTGCCCGATCAAGTTCATGTTGCTGCTGGCCGGCCTCGCAGGCTGCGAGGATTTGCTCAGCGGAGAGACGTTGCATCGGTTGTTCCATGACCGACCCCGCATAGCGTATTTACGCAGGCTCAACGAAAATTGGCTCACTCGGCTCCGTTACGTCGTAATCCCGCTCCCAGCCTTCGTGCTCCAGCTTGATGTGCTGGATGGCGACAGCGTTGGCATTGGCGTCGAGATCCGAGAGAGCCTGGAATTCGGAGACCCACGAGCGATAAACCTTGTAGCTAATGGCAAGCTGGCCCGCTTCGTTATAGACATCGATAATGATGTCTTTGCGGAAGTCCTTGAGCGAAACCTCCGCGCCCAGACCAGAACCAAAGTTCCAAACTTTGTTTGCCCATTTCTCGAATTCGGTGTCGTGGGTGACACCGCGCTCGAGCGTGACAGCCTCGTATTCAGTCCTCCCGGGTGATTTGCGGCTGCTGCTCGGATCGCCGCCTTCACGGTGTTTCACGACTTCGGTGGTGCGCTTGAGTGCGCTGCACTTGCTGACACCGGCGACATAGCGCCCGTCCCATTTCACCCGGAACTTGAAGTTCTTGTATGGATCGAAACGTTGCGGATTAACACTAAATTGGGCCATGAGATTTCCTTTTGTTAGGTTTCAATTTGTCCAGCCATTTGCTGGATCTTGATGACGACGAATTCAGCCGGCCTGAGCGGGGCGAAGCCGACCAAGATGTTAACGACCCCGCGATTAATGTCGTCCTGTGTCGTCGTCTCCTTGTCGCATTTGACGAAGTAAGCTTCGCGAGGCGCTTTTCCTTGAAATGCGCCTTGTCGAAAGAGGCTCTGCATAAACGCGCTGATGTTGAGCCGTATCTGTGCCCACAGCGGCTCGTCGTTAGGCTCAAAAACAACCCACTTGGTGCCACGGTACAAACTCTCCTCAATGAAGAGCGCGACACGCCGCACAGAAACATATTTGTATTCGTCAGCGGCCGTGTCAGCGCCGCGCATTGTGCGCGCGCCCCAGACGACTGACCCGAATATGGGAAAGGTACGGAGGCAGTTAATGCCAAATGGATTGAGCAGACCGTTCTCGGCGTCGGTCATCTCGAGTTGCAACCCCACCAAGCCATTAAGCGATGCATCAATGCCGGCAGGAGCCTTCCACACCCCGCGTTGAGCATCGGTGCGCGCCATAACGCCAGCGATCATGCCACACGGCGGGAACGTCTCGATCTGACCGTTGAGCTTGGAATCCGCCTGCTTGATACGTGGGAAATAGATTGCGGCATTGCGAGCCGCGTCTCCGTTGAGGTTCATGCTGCTCACACCCGCGGCAACTGTGCTCAGCAACCAGCCATTCTTTGGATCTACGATGAGCATCGCGCGACGTTCCGCGCAGAAACCCAGCGCTTCCTGATAAACGTCGCCTGGCGTATCGCCGCCGCGCGCATCGGGAAGGATGCAGAGCAAATTGAAGAGATCAGCTTTTTTGAGTTGATACAAGCTCGTCTTGGCTGATGGACTGCCTATATATGCTGCCGAATCGAGCGGCGCGCTATCGACAGCCTCAGCGGTTGCTGGTGTGGTTTTTGCAGGTGTGGACTTCGTATTGCTAGTCCAGACATCGGCGTCGGTGAGCGCCCCGGCGTGCGCCGCGGGTCCTGTGGCAGATGGCAGGGAAGTTGTTACGTGCACAAGGTTCGATTCGCTCTTCAGCACACGATCCGCGCGGCGCGCACTATCCTTAGTAGTGAGATTAAGAAAAGTCTCGGTCACCGCCAGTCCGCCATCGCGAACCGTCAAATCGAAAAGGTCGGCCGGCGCCACACCAAGCCGCCCCGCTACTGCCACTAGATTCGGATCGTTGATCGGCTTCTTATCCACCCGCACGCGCACCTGCATCCCCCATCCGCCTTCGGACGCCGCTTCAAGCGTCAGGTTCGGGACCTCGAAAGTTGCCTTCGAGGCTTTTCCCGTCACGTCTTTGTAGAGTCGCACAATGATGGCCTGGCTCCCTCCATTGTTGAAGAAATCGCGCACGGCGTAACCGAGCGTGAAGTCGCGATGCAGCCCGCCGAAAATGCGCTCAAAATCGCCAAAGCTGGTAATGGTGACAGGATCGTCAGTCGTGCCTCGAAGCGCCTTACCAAGGAAAGCGGTAATCGACGTCGCCACTCCGGTGATCGTGCGTACGCCGCTGGGGATTTCTTCGATATAGACTCCGGGATAAGTCAGGGTGGCAGGCATGATTGTCCTTTCTTGTCAGATTGTTTACGGGGTTGCGTCAGGAGTAGGGTTTCGTGGTAACCGTTGTTGAAGAGTGGAGAGATAACGCGGAGAGGCGTTGTAAAATATTTTGCCGTCCGAAGACGGCCTTTCTTCGAGTAACCCTCGTTCGACGAGTTGTGCGACGGTCTTCGCGATTTTCGGAGCCAAGTCTCGAAGGGAAACGTCGAGCACCCGCCAATAAAAGTCGTCGAGCGTGCATCGTTCGTATGGGTTCTTGGCCAAGTAATCCAGAATTTCCGGCGCCGGATATGGAAGTCGTGGGTCGGCAAGCACACATTGGAAGAGTCACCTGACACAGTGTAGCAACTGCCGTACCTCTCATTTTCGGCCGCACTTGGGGTGACCAATTCTATGCCGTCACTGCACAAACTGTGTTTCAGTTCCTCGTCGGAAAACGCACTTTACGAAGACGATTTCTGTGTGCAGCGGGGTGGATCCACCTAACTCTGATGCAGGCGAGCGGAGGATAATTTTATCCTAGAGGCTCGGCAAATGTTCGTTTGCGGATGCGACAAAATGTTGGCGCGGTAGCCGAGGACATTTTTGTCCGCGCTTCGACGCTGATTTGACAATATAGGAGACTGGGTAGCGAGTTTCCTGGCAATACTAGCTGCTGCTCTTATCGCTCGTGCGCATGCTTAGTCGGACTGATGTCAGCCAGCAGATTGTGCTTGCGCAACAGTTCCCAGAACGCCCGACGGTTTTTCTTCACTGCGAATGCAGCGCGAGTGATGTTCCCTTTGTGCACACGCAGAACCGTGGTGAGAAAGTCGTGCTCGAAGCGCCAAACTACTCGAGATTTCACCGCTCGAAATGATTGATCCTCCGCGGGAACTCCCTCTTCGGGCAGATCAAGGTCCGAAGCCTCAATCGAGTCGCGATCTGAGAGCACGATGGCACGCATGAGCACGTTCTGAAGTTCACGTACATTACCCGGCCACGAATGACTGAGCAGGCGGTTGAGCGCGGCGAGCGAGAGAATTTTCGGTCGCGTGCCCATTATCGCAGCCTGCTTCTCGAGAAAATCGTAGGCGAGTAAGAGGACATCGCCGGAGCGTTCGCGCAAGGGTGGAAGATTGAGCGTTAGTACGTTCAGTCGATAGAACAGATCCTCACGGAATTTTCCTGACCGCAGAAGATAGCTGAAATCGGCGTTCGCTGCCGCGACGACGCGAATGTTTGCGCGAAGGATCTGATGCGAACCTACGGAACGATATTCTCCGTCCTGTAGGAACCGGAGCAGCTTCACCTGCGCTTGTGTCGTGAGGCAATCGATCTCATCCAAAAACAGCGTGCCGCCCTCAGCCTCACGTATCAGCCCCGCTTGATCGGAAACAGCGCCTGTGAACGCGCCGCGCTTATGACCGAATATCTCGCTTTCGACTAGGTTCTCAGGAAGCGCGCCGCAATTAACTGGAACGAACGCTCGGTCTGCTCGCGGACTCAAATAATGAATCGCACGACCGAAGAGCTCCTTGCCAGTGCCGGACTCCCCAGAGATCAGGACCGTCGCGTCGCATCGCGCAAATCGCGGTACGCACCGGATCTGGTCAAAAAACACAGGGCTCTCGCCGACGATCTTTTTAAGCCCAATATCCTCCTTGAGTTTCTGCACGAGCGCATCGCCGCGGTGAGTAACTCGCGCCTGACGCATCAGCCGCGGCAACAATTCGGAACGCCGCAACGGAAGCAGCACAAAATCCGACGCGCCCATCTCGAGCACTCGGAAGAAATCGAACGTGGCCGGATGTGTCGTAGTCACCAGAACTGGCCGATTTGGAAAATAGTTTTGGAGCGAGGCTAGGAAAGCTTCGGTGGCTCTCGCTTGGAAAGAGCCGACCGTGGCCACGACCACATCAGGATCGCCAAAGCGTCCTGGATGCGGCTTGAGGATAGCATCGGAGCGATACTCAAATCGCGAGCACGTGAATCCTTTCTCGTTGGCGATTAACGCCTCAAGTGCGTCGGCAAGAGCAGTCGTCTTCACTCCAGAGACGATCGCCACTCGAATTGGACCCTCTTCTGTCGAATGTGCTAGCTCGGGAGGAATCATAACACCGACTACAATCCGGTTCCGCGTGGAACCGAGAACCGTCATCGCCGCGAGACATCTTCCAATTAACGACTCACATCGGAGGGTTCGGCGTTCCAAGCGGGACCTAGCGATCGCGTTAAGCGGCGTTTCGAGCGAAGGTTCAGCGCCCTCGGGCTTCTCAGCTCGGCCGAAGATGCGCTGAAACGTCGGACAACGTGTCAGGAAAATTCTTAGTAAAAATCGTGGAGACTTGTCAAGATGTTTTACAATGTCGGAGAAGGTTCAGTCGTTTTCTTTCGGGTACGCTGGGTGGCGGGATTAGCTTAAGATTGGATCTCAATTTGCTCCGTGCGCGGATCGGTAGCCTATTTGGTAACTACAGCCGTTCATACAGCGGATGACCGTAGTTAAGAGTCACTTGCTCTGCCAATTGAGCTAACGGTGCAAATAGCTGTTT
>JGI1027J12803_100019166_pt1 | contig 11535 bp, 8 predicted proteins | sample IowNatreferecore_FD_12803 | JGI IMG/M metagenome (IMG submission 12803) | reverse complement strand
CGGTTTTTAAAAATAAAACTGGAAGGACCCAGAGAAAATCAGGATGCGATTGGAGCCCGTATCATCATTAAGTACGATGGTAAAACCCAGATGCGTCTGCAATCTGTTGTGAGAGGATTTGAAAGTACGGTGGGAGATATTCTGCATTTTGGATTGGGTAACTATAAAAAGATTGATACGGTCGAAGTCCGGTGGCCTGATGGCAGAGAAAGTATTTATAAAAATATAGCGACGGATCAGCAGGTTATATTAAAATATAGCGACTTGTCCAACAACTATTTCCAGAACCCGCAAATAACTGCTCAGGAATCTTTTTTCAAAACAGTATCCCCTTCTTCACTGGGTATCCGCTATCGTCAGAAAGAGAGCCGGTTTAATGATTTCCTGTACGAAAAGTTATTGCCAAAAAAGTATTCCATGAATGGTCCTGGTATCGCAGTGGCGGACCTCAATGGTGACGGGCTCGATGATTTTTTTGTGGGAGGTGCATTTAACCAATCCGGTGAAATCTATATACAGAACAAAAACGGAAGCTTTACAGGACATATCCTGAGTCAGCCGGACGCAGCATCAGTTGACATGGGATGTTTGTTTTTTGACGCCGATGGTGACAAAGATCCGGATCTGTATGTGGTGAGTGGCAGCAGTGATTATACCAAAGGCCATAAATATTATCAGGACAGACTTTACCTCAACGATGGCCATGGAAACTTCAGCAGGAGTGCAGACGCCCTTCCGTCGATGATAAATAGCGGATCCTGTGTGGCGGCGGCTGATTTTGATGGAGACGGTGATCCCGATTTATTTGTTGGAGGCAGAATCGTGCCCGGCTTTTTCCCTGAAAAACCGGTCAGTACGATTCTTAGGAACGACAAAGGAAAATTTACAGATGTGACGGAATTGGTTGCCCCCGGTCTCAGGAATATCGGTATGGTAACAAGTGCTCTTTGGTCTGATATAGATAACGATGGCAGGCCCGACCTGATCCTGACAGGTGAATGGATGCCGTTAACTATTTTCAGGAATACCGGAAAGGGATTCAAAAACATCACGGCAACGGACGGGCTTGCGCAGTCTTCCGGCTGGTGGCAAAGTATTGTAGCGGGTGATTTCGATAATGATGGTGACATGGACTATGTCGTGGGAAACTGGGGATTGAACAGTCCCTATAAAGCCAGTGAGCAGCATCCTATGATGGTATGTTATAAGGATTTTGATAATGACGGGAAACTGGATCCGATACTTTCTTATTATGAAGATGGCGACGACTATCCTGTGCATAGCTGGGACAATATGGTGTTACAGATGCCATTTGTAAGAAAAAAGATGCCTTATTATCATAATTATGCGGCCACCTCCATGAATAAATTTTTCGGAATGGTGGATACGGCCCAAATGGAAAGATGCTATTGTAACCATTTACAATCGGCATACCTCGAAAATTTGGGTAATGGAAAGTTCCGGCTGCATGATCTCCCCGTACAGGCACAGGTCTCGCCCCTGTTCGGCATGATCGCTCAGGATCTCAATCATGATGGAAATCTCGACCTGATAACGGTGGGGAATTTCTACGGTACCGAAGTGGTGATCGGCAGGTACGATGCGTCTATCGGAGCGGTATTTTTGGGAGACGGGAAAGGAAATTTTATTCCCCAGACTCTGGACAGATCGGGATTTATTGTAGATGGCGATGCAAAGGCTCTCGGAAGGCTTGAAGGAGCAGGAGGCCAATCGCTGTTCCTGGCGAGCCAGAACGGCGATTCTCTCAAAATATTAAAGGATCAGACGGGGATAGCGTGTAAAAGACTTCCGACTTTAGCAGACGAAGTGTATGCAAAAATTTTTATGAAGGATGGACGGGTCAGAAAAACAGAATTTTATTTTGAGTCTGGCTATCTTTCCCAATCGTCCGGAACAATGGTGATTACACCGGATATTGATAAGATAGAATTATATAAAACATCGGGCAGCTTGTCGCGAAGTGTGAAATTCAGATAAATACTGCCTATATTATTCAGATATATCAGAATCTCGCAAATTGTCATATTAACGATTGTCATTCTGGTGGTTGTTTGTGCTATTACATGCGACTTCAGAAAGGATGAAAATAAATCGGCTGCCATTGTACATCCGAATGGGAAAAAATTCGCCGGGTCTGAAGCGTGCCTGAAATGTCACGCATCGATTTATGAACAATTTCATCAAAACGCACATTACCGTAGCTCCGCCGACGCAACTGATAGTAATGTGTCCGGTGATTTTAGCGATGGTAAAAATGTTTTCTTTCTTAATAATTTTCTGAGAGTGGAAATGGTCCGGTCGGAAAAGGGAATGTTTCAGGCCGCGTATATGGAAGATCGTGAATTCGCGCGCGAACCCATCGATCTGGTAATAGGGTCGGGACAAAAAGGGCAGACTTATTTATACTGGAGAGACAGTTCCCTGTTTCAGTTACCCATTTCATATTTTGCCTCTTTAAAAGCGTGGTGCACCAGCCCGGGATATCCTGATGACCAGATTTTATTTAACCGTGAAATCTCTGTGCGTTGCCTTGAATGTCATGGTACGTATGCAAAAACTTCAAAAAAAGACGGAAGGGATATATATGACCGGTCGTCGATGATTCTCAGGGTAGATTGCGAAAGATGTCATGGTCCTGCCGGAGATCATGTAAAATTTCAAACAGAAAATCCGGATACCACAGCGGGTCTTTTTATTATTAATCCCGGAAAGCTGAGCCGACAGCAAAAACTGGACAATTGTGCACTTTGTCATTCAGGACTGCGTGAAAATATACGCCCAACGTTCTCATTTGTAGCCGGAGACAAACTGGAGGACTATTCCAAGCCGGATTATAAACAGGATAGTGCGGCCGGTCTGGACGTACACGGAAATCAATACGGCCTTTTACTTGCCAGCAAATGTTTCAAGAATTCCGTAGTAATGAATTGTTCTACCTGTCACGACCCGCACAGGAAAGAAGCAAATCTCACAGTTTTTTCTCAAAAATGCATGACTTGTCACAAGCCCGGAACTTCTTCATTTTGTAAAGTGGAACATGGGGGAAAGATGAATCTGTTGATGAACTGTATTGATTGCCATATGCCTAAAATGCTTTCCAATAAAATAATGATGCGGGTGGCCGGCATTCAGGGACCCGTACATGATACGATCCGGACCCATCTGATTGGAATTTATCTAAAAGAATCGAGGGCATTTGATACAGATTCAAATATGCGATGAATCAGGACAGAACATGACAGCATGGAGAAAATTAATACATAGTTTTAGTCATTACTTTCATAAACTAATTGTTTGTCATTATGATCGGGGATGCTACTGACTTTAAACATGTCACCTATGCCTGGGATGAAAAAAAGGCTGCAGCACTGGGCGGAGATGAAGTGGCATTATTGATTTACCGTTCCAACCTGTTGGGATCCGATTTACGGTTAACAAATTTTGGGGGAGGAAATACATCCTGTAAAGCAGTTACAAAAGATCCGCTCACTGAAATACCCACTGAAGTAATGTGGGTTAAAGGATCAGGCGGTGACTTAGGTACACTGAAGAGATCAGGTCTCGCCGCATTATATGTGGACAAGCTTCGCGATCTAAAAAAGATATACAAAGGTCTGTCTGCTGAAGACCAAATGGTGGCCCTTTTCAATTATTGTTTGTTCGATCTGGACTCCAAGGCACCTTCCATCGATACGCCATTACATGGATTTCTTCCTTTTCCCCATATTGACCATCTGCATCCGGATGCGGCCATTTCGATTGCGGCTGCCCGTGATGGTAAGAAAATTACACAGGAACTTTTTAAAGGAAAAATCGGATGGGTGGATTGGCAGCGGCCTGGTTTTGATCTGGGTCTTAAGCTCAGGGCCTGTCTTGATGAAAATCCGGAGATCCGCGGAATCATGCTGGGTTCACACGGATTATTTACCTGGGGTGATACTTCATACAATTGCTATATCAATACACTGGAAGTAATTGAGTCCTGCGCTCAATACCTTGAAGACCATTCAAAAAAGGAAAAGACATTTGGAGGGCAGATATTGAAATCATCTTCTAAAGAACAAAGGCTTGCGCAGGCAGCAAAGCTTGCACCCATACTTCGCGCATACTGTTCTTCACAAACAAGAATGGTGGGTCACTTCACAGACGATGACAGAGTACTGGAGTTTATCAACTCCGAAGACCTGGGGCGACTCGGTCCCCTGGGAACAAGTTGTCCCGATCATTTTCTAAGAACCAAGATAAGTCCGCTGATTCTCGATTTCGCACCGTTAACGGATCCTGGTACGCCCGAAGTAAAAGCAAAAATATCTTCTGCCTTTGAAGTATACAGGGAAATGTACACGGAATATTATAATGCCTGTAAACATCCCAATAGTCCCGCAATGCGTGATCCTAATCCGGTGGTCATTCTATACCCTGGCATCGGCATGTTCACGTTTGCAAAAGATAAGCAGACTGCGAGGGTTGCTGCAGAATTTTATATCAATGCAATCAACGTGATGAAAGGTGCCGAAGCCGTTTCTTCCTATACTGCCCTGCCAAGACAGGAGGCATTCAATATCGAATACTGGCTTTTGGAAGAAGCGAAATTGCAACGCATGCCAAAACCAAAGCCGCTGTCCGGGAGAGTTGCGATCATTACGGGCAGCGCGGGAGGGATTGGCAAGGCCATCGCCAAAAAATTTGCTGACGAGGGAGCTTGTGTTATTATCAGCGACAACGATGGAAGCAGACTGGAAAAAGCAGTAACAGAATTCAAAAACAAATATGGGGACGATGTATTTGCTTTCTGTGTGTTGGATGTAACGGACAATTCATCTATCGAAAATGCATTTAAAATCGCCTGTTTAAAATTCGGCGGCATGGATATTCTCGTGAATTCGGCAGGACTGTCTATTTCAAAACCCATCGAAGAACATACCGACAATGACTGGGATTTGTTATATGATGTGCTCGTGAAAGGGCAGTTCTTTATGACCAAGATGGCAGTGGAAATAATGCGTAAACAGACGCTGAGCGGCGATATATTAAATATTGTCAGTAAAAACGGACTGGTTAGCGGTCCGAACAATGCAGGATATGGATCCGCCAAAGCGGCCCAATTACATCTTAGCCGATTGAACGCCGCGGAATTGGGAGCCAGTAAAATTCGCGTGAATGCGGTCAATCCCGATGCTGTTATTTCAGACAGCAAGATCTGGGAAGGTGAGTGGGCCGAAGGCAGGGCAAAGGCATATGGTATTTCTGTGGAAGATCTGCCTGCATTCTATGCAAAACGGACATTGTTAAATGAAATTATACTTCCTGATGACGTCGCCAATGTATGTTTTGCTTTTGTGGGCGGCTTGCTGAACAAATCCACAGGAAATATCCTCAATGTCGATGGTGGTGTAGCAATGGCTTTCCTTCGTTAATTGGTAATAAGCAATACGTTTTATGTTAATTATGCGCCTCCTGTTTTTACAGGGGGCTTTTTTTTGAATTATCAGCGCAATAAGAATCAAGAAGTTTGAGGAGGCCGAATTTGTACTACTAATACTAATTGTGTAGACGATTCTGCCGACGCCATTATTAACGAGTTGCGTATTTTTATGCATAATAATTTTGAACGGAAGAGGCCTCGGAAAAATGACCGACCTGGACCTGGGTAATACCTCCCGCACCTCTCAACAGATCCTCGCCCGCAAAATGGGATACACCAAATACCTGGATTCCCTGAAGCTTAGCCTGCATGACAGGATTAATGATTTTTATTAGGACACAGGGGTGAATTGGCAGGTGGCACAAAATTAGCAACTTAAGATTACAGCTAAACACGTTACGATTGTGAGAATTTTATTTTTTATAATCCTGCTCTTAACTGTACAATCATGTGCTACAAAAAAGTATACTAAGAAGCGACTGCTGCCCGAAGGAATAAAATCTGCAACCGAGGAAAAATATGTAGTGGTAAATGATCAGAAAAAGCTTTTGTCTAAAAAGGAAATGGTCTTTAAAAATGGCCGTATCAAACACTCAAAAACTGTTGATTCTTCAGGTAACCTGGTGCAGGAAACCGAAAAGAGAATGTGGTTTGTAGTGGAAAAGTATCCGGATAAAGAACCTTATTACTGTAAAACGCGTTGGAAACCTAAACAACGCGAACGTATCAGCTGCTATACTAAAAAACGATATAAACAAAACGAAAGCATTTATCATTACAATAAAGACGGAACTATTGATAAAATAGTGGAAAATTTTACAACATTCCACACACAGCATTTTTATTATGCTAACAACGAACTCTCTAAAATCGTTACCAGGGACAAAAATGATAGTCTTGTTGACGAAGTTTTAGTCAACTGTATGGCAAAAGATGAGAAAGGTGCCTGTTTGAAAGAGATTCGAATTTCGACCAAAACAAGCTATAAAGAAGAGATACTTTTCACTCCGGTTTATGATTAATTTAGGTTTACCGCTATGCTGGCTGATGTATAAGAAATCGGATTGCCCTTCTATCAGATAAAATCAGACTTCCGGAATTCCATTGATCTTTTGTTGTTATCTTCAAAATAAGAAGCTCTAATCGGCTTTAGTTGCGGTATATTGTACAATGAGTACTGGCACAGCGTCAGGCCGTGGACGTTCTGCTCATGCGATAAAAACCTTTGATACCTTAACTAACAGAGAAAATGGCAGACATTACAGACGAAGAAAATTTGGATAATCCTGCAAACACTCAACCGGATAACCCTTCAGACCAAATTGTTTCTCCTGATGATATAGAGACCTCTAACCCAAATCAAGACAACGAAAATATGGAAATACACAAGCACCCCCACCATGTAACACATAAAAAGAAATGGCCCGAATATCTGCTGGAATTTATTATGTTATTTCTTGCGGTGTTTCTTGGTTTTTTGGTGGAAAACTATAGGGAGACACTTGTGAATAAAGAAAAGGAACACCATTACATGCAAAATATGGTCGCTGATCTGAAAGCTGATACCGCCGATCTTAGCTTTGCTATTTATTATCAGCAGTTATGGACTGATCACCTCGACAGCGCTTTGCAAATGTCAATCGAACGCCTCAGCGATAGAAAAAGCCAGGACACGTTCTTTTATCATTTTTTCCCATATTATAGCTGGATGCAACCGTTTATTCAAAATGATAATAATATTACACAACTGAGGGCGGGAGGATTTAATCTTATTGGAAGTGAAAATACCATTGACTCTATAAATCTGGTTTACAACTTTTATAGGAATGTTAAGTTTGGTGTTGATTTCAATATTACCTGTTATTGGGATGTTGTACACAAAGCTCAGCAACTAATGAATTTGCCCGCGCCACCTGCAACGATAGAAGAAGTCATTCCAAAACGCATTCTTCAGAACACTCAAATCTTTATACAATACGACAAGCCGGCCATTCAACAGCTTTACAGTATGATGACCAATGCAAAAGGAACTTTGATTAATACTATAGTAACTGAGAAACAATACAAAGAAAAAGCTGAAAGATTACTCAGCTATCTTCAAAAAGAATATCACTTGGACTGAAAAGTTATTACCTATGTCTTATGCAGAATTTCGAAAAAGATTTGAAAATCAACCATCACATTATAATATTATGAAACGCAGAGCATTTGTTAAGAACTCCACATTGACAGCTTTTGGAATGGCAACCTTTGGTGCCATTAATTGGAATGGAAAAAACTTTGAAGGGGACACTGAAACAACCAGTGATATCTTAGGTCCATTTTACCGCCCGGGCTCACCAATGAGGAGCAACTTAATTCCTGCCGGATCAACAGGTGATGTTATGCATCTCAGGGGAGTTATTTATAAAGAAGATGGGAAAACACCCCTGTCAAATGTGCTCATAGAAGCCTGGCAATGTGATGAGCACGAACATTATGATAATGCTTCTGATGATTATTTATTTCGGGGAGCTATGAGAACAGGCAAAGATGGTAAATATGCCTTTAAAACTATAGTGCCGGTACCATACAAAGACGGTAATGAATGGCGGCCTGCACATATTCACATGAGAATTTCCAGCAATGATCATCAGGATCTTATTACTCAAATATATTTTAAAGGCGATCCCCACATCCAGGAGGATGCAGCTGCCAGGTCTCCACAATCAGTGAGTCGTATTTTGGAAATCAAAAAGAATTCTTTAAATGAAAAATCTGTGACGTTTGATGTGATCATGGGTAAGACCTTTCAATTGAATGACGCTGGATATAAGAAAATTGTAGGACTATATAAATTGGAAAGCGGGATGGCTGAATTTATCCGGCAAGGCGATCTGCTCTTCTTAAAAATAAACGGACAGTTTGAAGAGGGTTTAAGATATAAAGGGAACAACTCATTTGAAGGAGGAAATGGCTTTAATAAGGCAAAATTTGAAATAATGAGGAATGGAGAAGTGATGACGACGATTACAATGTGGGATCACTGGAGCGAAGATCAAAAATATTTAAAATTATACAAAGGAGTTAAAGCTTTCAACTATAATGATTAACGTGAAGGAGGATAGTGGCTGTTAAAAATCAAATACTTGATATGACGCCGATAGGAATGAGATTTACTGTCGTGCGGGCCGGTGCGGATACGGGCGGAAGGTCGTTGGACTTGCATTGGGAATTGTTGCCCGGGTGCAACATGAAAGACCCTTTGGTGCATATTCATCCACACGCTATTGAAACGTATGAAATATTAGAAGGTGAAATGGAATTTTTTATAAAAGATAAATGGCTGCAAGCGAAAAAGGGTGATAGTCTTAGCGTACCCAAAGGAGTGACGCATGCTTTCCGAAACCCTACAAACAATATTGTGACGGTTTACAACACGCACCAGCCTGCACTTAGAATGGAAAATTATTTCGAAGACGTTTGTAAAGTTTTGGATAAGATTACAGAAAATAGGGCAAAAGACTTTACAATGAATCTGAAGAGCATGCTTTATATGAGCGTGCTGATGAATAACTATCGGCGGGAGATAGTATCAAAAAAGCCACCCGATGCGGCTATCAGACTACTTGGCTTTATCGGTAAGACCATAGGAATAAATTATTGAACTGGTAAAAGCCTGCCGCTAACATTGCATAGACACAGTGCCGGATGAGGTCAGGTGCAGTACGTTTGTCACAGCTTCTCACATTTATTCCTGAGAATTTAGTTTAATCCGGGGCAATATTTGTCAAGTTGGCTCGCCGGTCGGAAGAAATTGACCTGCGTTTAATTTTAACCAGCTCTACATAAAAACAAGTGCGCCACTGGTGCCAAAAGGCGGCGGGGCTGGTGAATTATTGGTTTATGGCCACAACATCGCTCAATGTCGAATGGATGAAGGGTTGTAATCAGCCTGAATAAGTCAATCCTTTTGTTACCTGGGCCGCCGTTCAACAATTCACGCGAAAAAAGCAGAACATTCTTCATTTCTTCAATTGAAACGGACAATAAGCCAGATACGTGAGTTTGGTTTAAGCTGAAGTTGGCAGATAATGAATTGCTGATCGGTGCGGCCCTGGAGCAGCTAACACCGGTATCACGGTAACTATATTTAAAGACGAAGCGTCCTATATCCTATTTAAGTATTGGTGGCAATAAAAAACCTCAAAATGAAAAGGCTGATTTTAAATTTAGTTTTTATCTCACTGGCGCTTTGCACAAATGCACAGCAGCAGACAACCATAAACTATGGAGACAATAAAGAAGCGGGCGGCTATAAGGAAGTCAATGGAATTAGAATGTACTATGAAATTTATGGCAGCGGGAAGCCATTGGTTTTATTACATGGAAGTGGAGGCTCCATCAGAAATGCAAGGCCAAAGATTGATTATTTTAAACAATATTTTAAAGTAATTGCCATTGACAGCAGGGCACACGGAAAATCCGTTGACTCAACGACAAAAGACCTGACTTACGTTCAAATGGCATACGACATTGATGTGCTGCTTGATTCTCTCAACATTGATAGCGCTTATGTCTTCGGACAAAGTGATGGTGGCATTTTAGGGTTATTGTTAGCAATAAACTACCCAAAAAAAATATCAAAACTTGTAACATATGGGGCTAATATATTTCCCGGGAACAAAGCAATATTTGATGAGATTGTTAACTTAATAGCAGACACGTTAAAAGTCACGAAGAACTTTAATACTAGAAGACTTTATTCGCTACTAGCGTATCAGCCTGATATCACTGACAAGGACTTGAAAAAAATTCAGTGCCCCATATTAATTATCACGGGCGACAGGGATGCAATTAGGCTTGAACATTCAATAGAAATATTCAACAACATAGCGAACGCTAATCTTTTTGTTATGCCGGGGGCTACTCACTATGGGTCCATCGAAAAACCCGAATTGTTTAATCTGGTATTGATGGATTTTTTTAATCGCCCCTTTTCAAAAGTATCCACAGTCGATTTATTTACCCGCAGGCATTAACTGCCAGCAACATTGCATGGGCAATATGACGACAAAACCTGGCTGATTAAGGCTTTTTCAATTCTTTTATGGAAGCCTTAATAAACCCGTCCTTATTCTTATTCACCACTTTCAGCAAAGCCATTCTATCTTCGGTAAAGAAAAATATTTTTCAGCCCATAAATTTATTTCAACCATTATGGGAAGCAGCAAGAAAAATAAAACCAACAATATCGATAACTGGATATTACGATATTCCATTGAGACACGAAATTGAGTTGGAATACGAGCCGTAAGCCTATCCCTATTTTAAGCATTCGTTTCTATTTTCAGCAAAACCGGACGCCCTAACGACAATGCAAAATGTACAATGCTAAACAATAGTGTATCAGGGTAAATATCTTTATGGACGAAGCACCTTATATCATAAATTTGAGTGTTAGCGGCAATTTCAAACAGACATGCAGACAGTATTAATAACAGGAGCAACTTCAGGTATCGGTTTGACTATTGCAAACAGACTTCACAACAATGGCTTCAAAGTTTATGGAACAAGCCGTTTTCCTGACAAACATCAAGACAAAGTAGGCTTTGAGCTACTACCGCTGGACATTACTTCTGAAACATCTATTCATAATTGCATTGGTTTATTTTTATCAAAATCAACGACCATATATGCATTGATAAATAATGCGGGAATAGGTGTTTGCGGCAGCGCAGAAGAAACGAGCGCAGAATTAGCTGACAAACAATTTCAGACAAACTTTTGGGGAGCTGTTCATGTGACAAAAGCTATTTTGCCAATAATGCGACAACAAAGACAAGGTAAAATCATTACCATCGGTTCATTGGCTGGACTTATTGGAGTTCCTTTTCAAAGTTTTTATGCTGCGTCAAAACATGCCTTAGAAGGATTTTTCAAATCGCTTAGGTTTGAAATCAAGTCTTTCAACATTAAAGTTTCAGTCGTTGAACCAGGATTTTTTAAAACTAATCTTCATCATGCTTTTGAATTTGCAACGCCAAGTATTAGCGACTATGATACCACAAGAACTAATGCGTTGGGAGTTTTTTCAAATTCAATCAATA
>JGI1027J12803_100120921_pt1 | contig 11540 bp, 5 predicted proteins | sample IowNatreferecore_FD_12803 | JGI IMG/M metagenome (IMG submission 12803) | reverse complement strand
CGATCGGTTTTGGCGACGTCCAGCAGAACAGTCGGTTCGAGAAAATAACCTTTGCCTGCGAGACGGTTTCCACCAAAGGCAAATTTGCTTCCACGTTTGCGGGCGTCAGCGAGATATTCTTCGACCGAATCGCGTTGGCCAGCCGAGACCAGAGGGCCGAGTTGTGTCTCCGGACTGGCTGGTTCACCGACGACCAGTTTTTTTGTGGCGGCAGTGAATCGCTCGACGAATGGTTCGTAAATGGTGCGTTCGACAAAAAGACGGCTACGAGCGCAACAATCCTGGCCGGTGTTGGCGAAGACGCTCATGGGGGAAGTATCGGCGGCTTTTTGCCAGTCAGCATCGGCGAAAATGATATTGGGCGACTTACCGCCGAGTTCGAGCGAAATCCGTTTGATGTCGCGGGCGGCGAGTTCCATGATGCGCGAACCGATAGAAGTGGAACCGGTGAATGAAACTTTGCGGATCAGCGGATGAGTGACCAGAGCGTCGCCGATGGCCGAGCCAGCGCCGGACAAAACCTGGAGCACACCGGCGGGAAGGCCGGCAGCGTGGGCGATCTCGCCAAGCAGTAGAGCTGTCAACGGCGAGAGCGAGGCGGGTTTGAGCACGACGCAATTGCCGGCCGCAAGTGCGGGAGCTGCTTTCCAACAAGCGATCGGGAAAGGAAAATTCCACGGGACAATTGCGGCGACGACGCCCATCGGCTGGCGCAAGGTGAAATCGAAGCCGCCTTTCGCAACGGGAATGGTTTGGCCATAGAGGCGCGTGATCGCGCCGGCGTAAAATTCGAATACGCGAGCGCCGAGCCCGATTTCGTCGCGGGCATCGCTGATCGGTTTGCCGATTTGGAGCATCTCCAACTGCGCGAGAGTTTCCAGGCTTTCGCGCAAAACGCGCGCAACATTGAAAAGAATTTCAGTGCGTTTGCCCGGAGCGAGATCGCGCCAACTGGCTTCCCACGCTTTGTGCGCGGATTCGACTGCCTGGTTCACATCCGCGACGTCGCCAGCAGCGACTTCGGTGATTGATTGCTCGGTCGCCGGATTGATCAAACTGGTGCGGCGGTTTGATGAACCGTTACGAAAAGCGCCATCGATAAAAAGCTGGTTGGGAATTTTCACAACACCTCCTGGTATAGCTCGCGAAAGTTTTCGCGGGTCACGGGGACAGCGTTTGTTTTGTGACAGGGATCTTCGGTCGCCTGAGTGACGAGCGCGTCGAGTTGATCGGGTTTGACGCCATGCTCGCGCAATTTTGTGTTCAGGCCAAGGCTGGTGAGGAATTCTTTCATGAACGCGATAGTTTGTCGGTCAGCGTCGGCGTCTGAACTCTTCACAACGTCCAATCCGCAGGTGATGCCAACGCGGCGATAGAGTCCCGGTTTGCGCGCGGCGCAGAATTTCATTCCAGCGACGAGGCAGAGGGCGTTGGCGAGGCCGTGGTGCATGCCGCAAATCGTCGAAAGCGGATGGGCCATGGAGTGGACGACACCAAGATCCTTTTGGAAGGCGACCGCGCCCATTGCTGCGGCGACGAGCATTTTGCCACGTGCGTCGAGATCGTTGCCATCTTTGTAAGCACGCGGGAGCGCATCGACGATCAGGTGAATTCCTTCGAGGGCGATACCATCGCACATGGGATGAAAGACGGGGCAGGTGTAGCTTTCGATGCAATGTGTGAGCGCGTCGGCGCCGGTTGCGGCTGTTAATTTTGGCGGCAGGCCGCGGGTGAGTTCGGGATCGAGGATGACGAGTTTGGCGAGCAGTTCGGGATGGAAAATGACGGCTTTGCGTTTGGTGGCGTCGAGAGTGATGACCGAACTGCGGCCGACTTCGCTGCCGGTGCCGGCTGTCGTTGGAATGGCCACGAACGGGAAAAGCCCGGACCAATCGGCCTCGTCGTAGAATTTCGTCCAGTCCAATTGTGGACGCTTGACGAGAAGGCGGGCGGCTTTGCCGACGTCGAGCGCGCTGCCACCGCCGAGGCCGATGATCCCGTCGCAATTATTTTTCTGGAAGACCGCGGCGGTCTCGTGGACATCATTTTCAACGGGGTTGGGATGGACGCCGGAGTAGAGGAACCAGGTCTTCCCTTCCGAGTTCGCGCCAAGCGTCGCCGCGACCGAGCGAAAGGCATCCGTGTTGACGAGACCGGGATCGGTTACGAGCAGCGGATGTCGGATATTCAGCTTCGCCAGATTGGCGGGCAACTCTTGCAATGCGCCGATGCCGAAGAGCGTTCGCGTGGGAAAGGAGAACGTAGTTAGATTCATCTGTAAGCGGGGTGAGAGTATATGCCGTCAGCAGAAGTCACAAGATCTGCAAAAGTGTTCGGCCGCATTTATTGCGATGCAACGGAGGTCAAAGGAGGACCGCGGAAGACTTTTCGGATGCCGCACCACCAGAGGACGGTTATCAGGACAAAGGTGATGGCGGTGACCCACAGGGCTTTCTCGTTGGGTGGTTGGATGCCGATCCAGATGAGGACGAGCACGCCGAGGACGGAGGTGGTAGCCAAAGCTCGGAAAAGGGTTCGGCCCAAAGAAAAAGGGCCCATGCGAGTCCAGGATTTGCCGTAGGTGAAGAAGCCTGCGGCGGAGGGCATCACATAAGAGATGTAGAGGAAAATGACGCCGGCAGTGGTGAGAGTCGAGTAAGCCGGCGCGTAAAGCATCGAGGCGATTACGAGAGCGGCGACGGTCCAAATGGCCGGAACGGGAGTTCGCCATTTTGGAGAGACGGTTTTCAGCAGGTGTGAGAGAGGCAAACCGCCGTCTCGCGCGAAGGCATAGGTCATGCGCGAAGTGGAGGTGATGCAGGCGAGGCCGCAGATGTAATTGGCGAGGACGATTCCGGTCCAGAGAATCTTACCAAAAACGCCGGGCAACACCTGTTGCATGAGCCAGCCAAAAATGTCGTCGCCATGACTTGTGGCTTCAGTGAGACTCGGCATCGCGAGAACGAAGGAAGAGACCATGATCCAGCCGAAGATGCCAGAGAGATAGACAGAGCGCAGCATGCCTTTGGGAACATTGCGATCGGCATGAACGGTTTCTTCGGCGGTATGGGCGGAAGCGTCGAAGCCAGTGATAGTGTAAATCGGCCACATTAGGCCGAGGAGAAACATTACAAACATGCTTTCGTGACGAGGCCACACTTTGCCGCCAGTTTCACCGCTGAAGTTGGTGAATACGAAGAGTCGTGTGAGATCGTGGGTGTGCGCGGCGAAAAGCATCGCCACAGTGAGGACAATGGCGACCAGGAAGATCAGGTAGCCACTGAAATCGGTGAGCAATGTTGTGACGCGGATGCCGAAATGATTCAGCAAGGCTTGTGAAATGGTCACGAATCCAACGCCAATGGCCTGGTCAACAAGGGTAAGTTTGCCAGGATCAAGGCCGAAGAGTGGGCCGAGGAACATGACGAACAGTTTGTAGGTTCCGACGTTGACGGCGGCGGTGGTGAAGATAAGTCCACCAAGATTCAACCATGCTGCGGCCCAGCCCCAGCCTTTTCCGCCGAGAAGCGAACTCCAATGGTAAAGACCGCCAGCGGTTGGGAATGCGGAAGCAATGTGAGCCATGCAAAGGGCGACGAGGAGGGAGAAGAAAACGCCGACCGGCCAGACGACGCCCGCGGCGGCGCCACCGACCGCGCTGATGCCATATTGAAGAGAAGTGATGCCGCCAGCGAGGATGCAGATGATGGAAAAGGAAATCGCGAAATTGGAAAAGCTGCTCATTCGGCGCAGCAGCTCCTGGGCATAGCCCATTTTGTGGAGGAGAGCGACGTCGTCGGCGCTGGGCGAAGGAGGGTTGGGACTGACTTGGGAATCTAATTTCATCTAGAACCTCGTTTCATTTGGAGCGTCTGCCGATATCATGAATCGAGGGTCACCGTATCCGCCTCCTTACGTCGGCGGCTACTTCTTCCACAGGTCGATGGGTTTTGCGGCGTCGGTTTTGAATGGGAGCGGGACTTTGCGTCCGGTCCCGGCGGATTGGTAGGCGGCGAAGATGACTTCCAGGACTGCGCAGGCATCTTCGCCGGTGACGAGGGGTTGTTTGTCGTTTTTTACACAATCCACGAAGTGGGCCATTTCTTGAACGAAGCCATAATTCCAAATTTCCTCGTAGATGGTGAAGGACCAGCCGACCGTGGAACCGGCTTTTTCGACCGCGTAATCGTAGCCGACTGAACTGTAGGTTTCGATGGAGCTGCCATGCAGGAGATCAGCGAAAGCGACACCTTTTGAGCCGTGAACTTCCGCGCGGTCATCCATGCCGCCGAGCTTGGTCCAGCTTTCTTCAGCCACGGCGACAGTGCCATTTGCGAATTCGAGAATCAGGATCGCGTTGTCGTCGCCCCTGGTTTTGGATTTGTGAACGTGAGTGCCCATCTGCGCATAGACGGACTTGATGGGCGGCCGACCCAGCATCCAACGGAAGAATTCGATGGCGTGGCACCCCATGTCCATCGTGACGCCACCACCCGAACGTTCGACATCCCAAAAATGTGGAGCGTGCGGACCGTCGTGTTTCTCGGATTGCTTGAGCAGCACCGGATCTCCGAGGGCCCCGCTGTCGAGGAGCTGTTTGAGGCGCACGTATTTGGGTGCAAAACAGAGCTCCTCGGCATACATCAGTTTCACTTTCGCTTTGCGGCAGGCGGCGAGCATTTGATCGGCTTCGGAGAGATTAAGGCACATCGGTTTTTCGAGGACAATGTGTTTGCCGGCAGCGGCGGCATCCACGGTTACTTGACAATGGACCTGATTGGGGACGCCGAGGACGACCATGTCGATTTCGTCCATCTCGAGGAGCTTGCGGTAATCTTTGAAATGATTCGGGATGGAGTGCTTTTTGGCGAAGTCGCGGGCGTTATTTTTCGACGGTGAGGCGACTGCAAATAGTTCGGCGTCGGCGCACGGTTTGAGCGCGTCGGCGTGAATGGAAGAGATGAATTGGGAGCCGATGAGGCCGACTCGGACTTTGCGATTCATGTTATTTATTCGAGCTTCCAGCCTTTCCGATACTCGTAGTGTAAAAGCTCGTTCGCTTTTGCAACGTTAGTGATTTTGAATTTTTCGCTGTCCCAATGCAGTTTTTCGCCGCCGTTGCGGATGCAGAGAGCGCCGAGCAGGACGGCTTCAGTGAGAGGGCCGGCGAAGTCGAAATTTGAACGGGTTGGAGTGCCTTTTTTGCAAGCCTCGAGCCACTCTTTATGATGCCCGATGGAGCGCGGCAACGTCGGAGCAGGCCGTTTGTATTCCTGGTTGCGGCGCTCGGGTATGAGGCGGGGATGTTCGCCGCCCCAACCGGTGACAAGCATTTTGCCTCTGTCGCCGACGAAGATAATGCCGTCCTCGGGATCGAGTTGGCGTTCGTCTTCGTCGAGTTCGTCGGGCCGCGCCGGAAGAATCCCGCCGTCATACCAGTGAAGTTTGACCGGCGGCATATTACCGCGGGCGGGAAACTGGTAATGCACGGTTGAAGCGAGAGGCACGGTTTCTTTGAAGACTGCCGTGGAACTGCCATATACGCATTCGGGCGCGCCGAGATTCAGCGCCGAGAAAACGGGAGCGAGATTGTGGATACCCATATCACCGAGTCCGCCCGAGCCGAAGTCCCACCAACCGCGCCAACGAAAAGGAGCATATGCCGGATTGTAAGGACGGTAAGGGGCGGGGCCAAGCCAGAGATCCCAATCCAATGTGGCAGGCACGGGCGGGGTGTCGGTCGGACGTTCGATTCCCTGAGCCCACCAAAGTGGTGCTTTGCCTTGATGGGTGGGGCGATCGGACCAGACATGAACTTCGCGGACGGGACCGATGGCGCCATCGGCAATCCACTCGTTGATCTGACGATTAGCGTCGAAGGCCATACCTTGATTGCCCATTTGTGTCGCGACTTTGGCTTCGCGTGCGGCTTTGGCGACTGCGCGGGCCTCATAAACGGTTCGGGTGAGCGGCTTCTCGCAATAGACATGCTTGCCCATGCGGATCGCAGTCATGGAAACGATGGCATGATTATGATCGGGAGTACCGCAAACGATGGCGTCGATACTTTTCTCTTTGTCGAGCATTTCGCGGAAATCTTTGTAGCGCTTGGCCTTGGGATAGCGTTCAAATGCTTTAGCAGCGTAATCCCAATCGACGTCGGCCAACGCGACGATGTTTTCATCCTTCACGGCTTCGACATCCGAACCGCCCTGGCCGCCGATGCCAACGCCAGCAATATTCAGTTTACTATTGGGAGAAGGGCCGCCGCGGCCAAGGACGTGAGGTTTGACGATCATGAAGGTGCTGGCGGCGGCGCTGGTTGTGGCGATGAATTTGCGACGGGAGATCGCTTGGTTGGTTTTCATAAATTTTTGTTTCAGATTGAGGAGTTACAAAAACGAAGCGGCGGCGCGGTCGCAAAAGACGGTTACGTCCGGATGCAAGTGGAGGAATGAAGCAGGTAATTGAGTCGTGACCTCTCGTCGCAACGTGCGTTTGAGGATCGCCGTTTTAGTTGGGCCGCTGACGAGGAGCAGGATTTTTCGCGAGGCCAGGATGTCAGCCATGCCCAGAGTGAAGCCATAGCGTGGTTTGCGTTTGAGAGTGGCCAGCATCGAATGCCTTTGAGATTGTGGCGTAAGTTTGGAAACGTGGGCATGCGGAGTTAACGCGTCCCCTGGTTCATTCAAGGCGATGTGGCCGTTGAGACCGAGCCCGAGGATGCAAATGTCAATCGGACCATTTTTTGCGAGCCATTGTGACATGGCCTTGGGTTCCCGGTGAGGGTCGGCAGCATCGCTTTTGTAACCTCGAAAGCGGGTGGAGTCGATGTGCAATGGCGCAAGGATTTTGGTTTGGAGATCGTAGCGGCAAGTAGCCGGGTGCGTGGGAGGAGGTCCAACCCATTCATCGATTTGAACAACTCGCATTTTTTTGAAGAGCTGACGCTGGCGCGCATAACGGACTGCTAATTGTTCATAGGGGCCGGTGGGAGTCCCACCCGCTGAAGCGCAGAGTAGCAAGTTGGGGCGTTGCTTGAGTTCGGCAACGATGAAGTTGGCCGCGCGAGCGCTCATCGCTTTGTAATCTTTGTCTATTTGAATGCGCATGTTCGTTGAAGCAATGAAATTCGCGTTCGGCTCATTGAGTGGATTGTAGGTAGCACGTTATCTGAAATGCAATCGAGTTGAATACCCCCTAAATCGGGCGTTGCGAGCAGGATCAGATGGAGTAGCCTGTATCCGTTGCCACTGATAAGTCTCTGAATGTGTGACCTGCCCGGTTGTAAGAATGAGAAAAGTTTTCCTGCGCATTGCATTCCTCTTCGTGTGGTTGTGCATGGGAACGATGGGCGGTTATGCAGCGATCACAAACGGGTTGGCGGTATATTTGGCCTTCGACGGAAATTTGAATGCGCAGGCAGGCACAACAAACAACGGCGTGATTTACACCGGCGGAGCGACGCACGGGCCGCGCTACAAACCCGGTGTGATTGGACAGGCTGCCGCATTCGCGAATACCGCCACCGGTGGACAGACGGAGGATTGGGCGGTTTCGCTGGGCAACCTGGAGAGGATTTATTCGAACAGTTTTACAGTTTCGCTCTGGGTGCGAACGACCAACAGCAGCGACGGCGCGTTGATGGGAAACAAGAATTGGACCTCCGGCGCAAATGTTGGTTGGGTGATCTCGAGTCTCGATCCGAAGAACGTCAATTGGAACGCGGTTGGCGGCACGAGGCGGGACGTGGATTTGAATCCGCCGTTCTCGGATGGAAACTGGCATCACATAGTGGTTGTGTTCGATCGCATGGCCAACCAGGTCATTTCGTATGTGGATGGCAACGCGGCCAACACGAGCAATATCAGTCCTTCCGGGACGGCTTCGGTCAACGCGGGATTCAGCACGCTCATAGGCAGCAGTGGGAATGGAACTTACTCCGGGGCCGCAGACATTGACGATTTGGCCGTCTGGGCGCGAGTTCTGCCACCCGATGAAGCGTCAGCAATTTACCATGCCGGCTTGATCGGATTAGCGCTAACGAACGCGGTGCCGGGACAGTTTCCGGTAATTACAAGTCAGCCCTCCAATCTTGCGGTGGGGATTGGGGCGACGGCGACATTTTCAGTGACAGCGAGCGGGACTGGGCCATTCAGTTACCAATGGAGGTTTAATGGCGCGAACATCGGTGGAGCAACCGCCGCGACACTCGTCATACCATCCGCGGCGGCGACGAATCAAGGGATTTACACGGTGTTGGTGAGCAATGGCGCAGGTGCCAGCCTAAGTGCCGGAGCTACGTTGACGGTCTATGAACTCACAGTCACTGGACAGTGGGACTTCAGCCGGGGCAATCTGCGGGCGGCAGTTGGAGCGGATTTGGAGTATGTGGGAAGCACAACGAACATCACCAGCTTTCCATCGCTGAACGTCAATGGGCAAACGACCCGCGTCATGGCGTTTGGAAGCAATAGCACGACACAAGGTTTTTACATGCGTCATGGCGCGAGCGCGAATGGAGGCGGGCATTTTGTGAATCAGTACACGCTGATTATGGACGTAATGTTTCCGGCTGCGAGCAGCGGTCAATGGCGGGCCCTGTTTCAGACTGATCCGTTTAATCACGCCGGCAACGACGCAGAGTTTTTCGTGGGGAACGGGAGCACAACGCCGGATTCGAATGGATTGGGTGTCGAAGGACAATTCAATGGCACGCTGGCGCCCGATACATGGCATCGGGTCGCGTTCGCTGTGGACCTAGCAGCGCCTGCAGGACAACAGCTCACGAAATATGTGAATGGAGCGCTGGTCGGCAGCCAGTCCTTGTCGGGCGGCATTGATGGGCGGTACGCGCTGGGACCGTCGGCGGCGTTGTTTACGGCGGGGATCAGTGGACTTACGCAGCCGGGATTTGTCAGCAGCATTCAAATTGTAAATGGAACCTTGCCGGCGGCAGCGATTGCGGCTCTGGGTGGTCCGAATGCCAACAAACTTCCACCGGGCAATGCAGCGATTCAATTTGTGAAGAGTTCGCGCTCCGGCAATTCGTTCACTCTGGATTGGACGGGGCCGGACGGGCAGTTCCAGGTGCAGGGAACCTCGAATCTGGATCATCCAAACTGGCAACCCGTCGGAAGCTTGACGACAAATCGTACGGCAACGATTGGGATCAACGGTGCGATGACGTTCTATCGCGTGAGCCAGTTTCAACCGGACATTCGCGTGGGACAAACGGTGAAAGGCGAGCAGTCGTTGCCAACCAAACAGTTGCTGCGCGCAGCCGGGCAGCAAATCCAATTCAGCGGCCGGCCGGTGGACCTGGCGATTTCGCCCGACGGAGGAACGGTTTTCATCAAGAACATGAACAACCTGGTCGTGGTGGATGCGACTTCCTGGACGATTCGCCAGACGTTGAGTTTTCCCGGAAGCGGGGCTTCGATGCATGGCATCGCGGTGAAGGGCTCGCACATTTATGCCACGGGCTCGGGGAATGAATTGTACGACTGGATACTGAATGCGAATGGGACAGTAAGTTTTTCTCGAACGATTAGTTTGCCGGGCGGATCGGACCCGTGCGGCCTCGCCATTTCGGCCGATGGGACGAAGGCATACGTTTGTCTTTCGATTTTGAACCAGCTTGCGGTGGTGTCTTTGGCGAGTGGAACGGTGCTGCAACAAATTAATGTCGGCATAGCGCCGTGGGACGTGGTTTTATCGGCTGACGGAAATGCGGCTTACGTCGCGGATTGGGGCGGCCGGTTTCCGACCGGTGGAGATTTAACGGCGACATCGGCGGGGACGTCGGTGGTGGTAGACAATCGCGGAATCGCTTCGAGTGGGGCGGTTTCATTTGTGAACCTCACCAGTGGTTTGGAAACGGCGCAGGTGGCGACGGGATTGCATCCGTCGGACATGGCGTTGAGCGTGGATGGCAACACGCTGTATGTGGCCAATGCCAATTCGGATACGGTCTCCGTGATCGATACGCAGGCGAAGGTCGTGAAAGAAATAATCCTGGTGCGGCCCGATCCGACGTTTCCATATGGGAGCGCTTCTGACGGTATCGCGCTGAGCAAAGACGGGCAGACACTCTTCGTGGCCAGCGGCGGAAATAATGCGATCGGCGTTGTGGAATTGCCGAATGGCCAGCATACGAACAGCATGCTGCAGGGATTTGTGCCGGCGGATTGGTATCCGGGAGCGGTGGTTGCGGATAGCAATTATCTATACGTGGTGAACGTAAAAGGGCTTGGCAGCCGTGACGGAGCGGCGAACACCACGGCATGGCAAATCGGCGCGCATCTTGGGACGGCCAATAAGATTCCGATTCCGGCCGCCGAATCGTTGAGCAAATACACGGCGCAAGTGCATGAGGATGGACGAATCCGGCAGATCCGAGAAACGCAGCAGTTGGCGCAGAATGGCAAGGCGGCGGTGCCGGTCCCGTTGCGCGTGGGCGAGCCATCGGTTTTCCAGCACGTGCTTTACATTTTGAAGGAGAACAAAACTTACGACCAGGTGTTCGGAGATCTTCCTCAGGGAAATGGAAACGCGAGCTTGTGCATCTATCCGCAATTTGTGTCGCCGAATCATCACGCGCTGGCGCAGCAATATGTGCTGCTGGACAATTATTATTGCAACGGCGTGAATTCCGCGGACGGCCACTCGTGGGCGACGGAAGGGAACAATACCGATCACCTGGAGAAATCCTTCGGCGGGTTCGTGCGCAGCTACACATTTGGCGACGATCCGTTGACATATTCATCGACGGGTTTCATTTGGAATAATGCGCTGCAGCATGGGCTGACGTTTCGGAATTACGGCGAAATGGATTATGCGTCGACTTCGCCGAGCGCGAGTTGGTTGCAGGTTTATCAGGATTTTACGAATCACACTGGCGCGATTCATTTCGTGCAAAACATCGGCGTGGCTTCGTTGCGTCCCTACAGTTCGAGCAATGTACCCGGATGGGACCTCGAGATTCCCGACGTCCTTCGCGCGGACGGATTCATCAGAGAATTGAACGCGGCCCAAACGAGCGGCGTTTGGGCGGCGCTCCACCTGCTTTATCTGCCAAACGATCATACTGGCGGTTCGCCGACGCCGCAGGCGCAGGTGGCGGACAACGACCTGGCGTTGGGGCAGGTCATCGATGCCGTGACGCACAGCCGGTTTGGAAGCAACACGGTGATTTTCGTAAATGAGGATGATCCACAGAGCGGTTACGACCATGTCGATGCGCATCGCTCGTTGTGCCTGGTGGTCAGTCCTTATACGAAGCGCGGACAGGTCATCAGCACGTTTTATAATCAGGCGGGAATGCTGCACACGATGGAGCAGATTCTGGGATTGCCGCCGATGAATCAGCAGGATGCGATGGCGCCGTTGATGTTCGATTGTTTCACGAGCGTTCCGGATTTCACTCCTTATACGGCATTGCCGAACAACGTGCCATTAGCGCAAGGAACGAGCTTTGTTGGACCGCCCTCACCCAAACAACAGGCGTGGGAGAAAAAAATCAGGAAAATGGATTTCAG
>JGI1027J12803_101754492_pt1 | contig 11569 bp, 11 predicted proteins | sample IowNatreferecore_FD_12803 | JGI IMG/M metagenome (IMG submission 12803) | reverse complement strand
CCCCCGCCATATCGCGATCATTATGGATGGGAACGGCCGCTGGGCAAAACAGCGGGGATTGCCGCGGATCAAAGGTCACGAAAAAGGTGCCGAAGCTGTCCGCGAGTGTGTCGAGGGCTGCGGCGAGTTAAAAATAGAATATCTCACGCTCTACGCCTTCTCGGCCGAGAATTGGCGGCGGCCGAAGACGGAGGTGTTCGCCCTGATGCAACTGCTCGATAAGTTTCTCAAGGACAAGACTCCGGAATTGATGGAAAAGAATGTGCGGCTACAGGCAATCGGGCGGTTGACCGATTTGCCGGAGAATTGTCAGAAACGCCTGCATGAGTCGATCGAGCGCACGGCCAAAAACACCGGTCTCACCCTCATTCTTGCATTGAGCTACGGCGGTCGCGACGAAATCATTGACGGAATCCGGAGCTTGTTGCGCGAGGTCGAAGCGGGTCATCTCGATAAGGGGATGATCAACGCGGAGACGTTCAGCAAACATCTTTATACACGATATTATCCCGATCCTGACTTACTCATCCGCACGTCGGGGGAAATGCGTATTTCCAATTTTCTTCTGTGGCAACTCTCCTACACCGAGATGTATGTCACTCCCAAGCTGTGGCCCGATTTCACCCGCAAAGATTTGTTTGCCGCGGTCGATGAATTCGGCAACCGGCAAAGGCGCTATGGCAGCGTTTAGGGAATCGCCGGGCAATTTCTCATGGTCGCGCCAGATCCATGTTAACTGTGTTAGAGCTGCACCCGGCGATGTTGAAAGCCATCTTCACCTTTCTCTTTACCGCGAGAGTAGAGTAAAAATTGACGAACTCCGCGCGATCCAGGAGCGGGACGACTAGACGAGACGCTCCGCCACTGAATCCGCGAGTAATTTTCCTCTTCTCGTTAGAACAAGCCGCTCACCGTCGCGCGACAGCAAGCCGGCCGAAGTCAGATCCGCTGCTTCCTGCATCTCAACGAGCTGCTGGCTGATTCCCTCGACCGTCCGCAGGCCGATCCCGACGGCTTCCATTCTTCTCATTGAAGCCGTCAACGTTTCCATGGTTGCGATCGGCGATTCATCGTTTTCTAACCGCCGCGCATAATCGTGATGCTGCGCGATGTTTTGCCAGCGTTGCCCGTTCCAGGTGGAAAAGGCGCTCGGTCCGAACCCGATGTAATCAGCGCCGCGCCAATAAGCCTGGTTGTGTCGTGAGCGAAAACCGGGGCGGGCGTAGTTCGAGATTTCGTAGTGCTCGTATCCAGCCGACTCGAGCATCTCCATCGCTAATTCAAAAAATCGGCCTTCAGGCTCGTCGTCGAACCGGAATTCGCCATTTTGAAGTCGCACGAGAAATTCCGTGTCCTCCTCGTAGGTAAGGCAGTATGCCGATATGTGTTCCGGTCCGAGCTCGATTGTTCGCTCGAGTGATCGTTTCCATTGCGATTCTGTCTGGCTGGGCAGCGCAAACATGAGATCGACACTGATGTTTTTGAATCCGGAATCGCGGAGAATACGAAACGATTCGTCTGCGTGTTCAGCGGTATGGTCCCGGCCGAGCACTCGCAACAAACTATCCTCCCAGCTTTGAACACCCAGACTAACGCGGTTAATTCCACCTTTGCGCAGCACCGACGCTTTTTTTGCGGAAATGCTTCCCGGGTTACACTCGATCGTCCACTCTTCCACACTGGTCAGGTCAAACAGGTTTGCAAAATGCAAAAGGAGCAGCTCGAGTTGATTTACGCCGAGGACTGTCGGTGTTCCGCCACCGAAGAAAATTGTCCCCAAATCAAAGCAGATTTCGCCGCTGATCCGTTCCGCTTCTCTTTGCAAAGCGGTGCAAAACTGTGCCAGATCGGTCGCGTTCCCGCGCGTCTTATAAAAAGCGCAATAAGGACAGATCCGGGCACAAAATGGGAAATGAACGTAAAGGTGCCGGACGGCGTCTGATTTGTGCGCGCGAGCGCTACTCATAAACTCGTTTTCCTCGTGCGTTTGCTCGTCCTCGGTCAAATCATCGCGGCATTTCAAATTGCCGCAGCACAGACAACACCTTCCGGCGCTGCGCCGTCGGTCGTCTACGTCGCTCACAACCCGGCTGCGATCAAGGGTTACAAGACCGATCCGCCGATTGTTCGATCGATGGTGAATCGATTAGTCACGGCTGTTACCAATCAGCCCAATGTCGTTGCTGCCTGGAAGTCGCTCGTTTCACCCAAGGAAAAAATTGGGATAAAAATCTCTGCCACCGGCGGTGAGATTTTTACCACCCACCGCGACATCGTTAACGCAATTGTGGACGGCCTCGCTGCGGCGGGTCATAGGCCCGAAAGTATTGTCGTCTGGGACCGCAGTCTTGAGGGAGCAGCCGCGGCCGGTTACAAAGCCGAAACCTATCGGCTTGCTAGTGTCGCGCCGCGCGATGGTTATGACGCCAAGGCGGTGGTCAGCGCGCCCATTCTTGGCAAACTGGTTTGGGGCGATTACGAGTATGTCGGCGGCACTGCCCTGCCGCTTTCCGATACTGAGAACACCAGCACGATCAGCCATTTCGCGCGCGTGCTTACGACAGATGTGACAAAGGTGATCAATGTTCCTGTAATGAGCGACAGCGAAACCAACGGCATCGCAGGTTGCATTTACAACATGACTGTGCCGAACGTGGATAACTGGCGCCGCTTTACCCAGAGCACGCGCTTCGGCGGCGCGAGCCTGGCGGAGATCTACAGCGATCCAATGATCGAGAAGAAAGTCATTCTTAATATAATGGATGGACTGATTGCGGAATACGCCGGCGGTCCTCAGGCCTACCCGAATTTCCAGCTCCACCACGCAACCATCTACGCCAGCCGTGATCCGGTTGCGATCGATGCCGTCGCGCTGAAAGAGATCGAAGAATGGCGGCAGCGTGCAAAGGTGCCTGCGCTGGGTCCACGCGCGATGCACGTTGAAGCAGCGGCGCAATTGGGGCTGGGGAATGCCGCGCCGGAGCGGATTCAGATTCGAACGGTCTCGCCGTGAACACTCAAGATTGGGATCTACTCCGATCGGTTTCGCGCTCGTTTTATATTTCGATCCGCTTGCTTCCGCGCTCCTTGCGCGAAACAGTCGCGCTCGCATATCTGCTTGCCCGCAGCAGCGACACGATTGCAGACACCGTTGCAATCGATGTCGATCTCCGTATCGCAATGCTCCAGCAATTTGCGCAGGCAATTCAACAGAGCACAAGCGCGACCGCGGAAGAGATGCGCTGTCGATTTGTTCCGCTTCAACAACACGAAGCGGAAAGAGAGTTGATCACGAAAACTGACGGGCTTCTCCGAAATCTCGAAGGCTTGCGCGCTGAAGATCGCAAAGACGTTCGCGCTTTGCTTGCGACAATTATGCGCGGTCAGCTTCTCGACCTGACCCGTTGGCGGAACGGGCTGCGCGCTCTCGCGACTGTCGATGAATTACGCGAATACACGTATCTGGTTGCCGGCTGCGTTGGAGAATTCTGGACCAGCATCGGTTTTCGCAATATTAATGGCTTTGCCGATCGATCTGAGTCTCAAATGCTCGATCTCGGCCGTCGCTATGGATCGGGATTGCAACTGGTTAACATTTTACGGGATGCCGGCAGTGATCTCCGCGCCGGCCGCTGCTATTTCTCTGCAACGGAGCTGGCCAGTGCCGGGCTTACGCCTTCCGACGTGCTGCTGGAACCATCGAAATTCTGGCCGATCTACGGAAAATGGATTGATGAAGCGCGGACCGGTCTCGAAAGCGGCGTCGAGTACTCGGCTGCTATTCGCAATGCTCGAGTTCGCGCCGCGACTTGCCTGCCAGCGCTCATCGGTGCCCGCACATTGCACCTGATCCAGGAGCGCGGCGTCCATTCCCTGTCAGAGAAAGTGAAAGTGCCGAGATCCGAGGTGCGGGCGATAATCGCTTCGGTCGCGATCACGCTCGCCGCGCCCGATCGGGTCCGTGCGACATTTAATCGATTACGCTGAGAAAATAATTCCGCTGCTTATCGCTAATCGGTTTCTCTAGGCGTTCCAGAACGGCCAGCATGTCCTCCCAGACCTTTCGTTTCTCCGCAAGGGTCTGATTTCGCAGCAGATAGGATGGGTGATACGTGACCATTAGGGGCGTTTCACCGAATGAATGCCATCGCCCACGCAGCTCTCGCATCGTTTTGCGTACGCCAAGTAATCCCTCCACAGCCGTCGCGCCGAGCGCGACAATCACGCGGGGGCGAATGATTGAAATTTGTTCGAGCAGATAAGCGATGCATGTCTGCATTTCCTCAGCCGTAGGTGGCCGGTTGCCCATTGATCCCTTAGGCATATCGGGGCGGCACTTCAGAATGTTGGCGATGTAGACGTCGCTTCTCCGCAAGCCCATCGTGTCAATAATTCGCGTGAGTAGTTGGCCAGCGCGCCCGACGAACGGCTCTCCGCGCGCATCTTCGTCAGCCCCCGGAGCTTCACCCACAAACATGAGCTCGGCATTTGGGTTGCCGACACCGAACACGGTTTGGGTTCGCGATCGCGCCAAATGAGGGCATTTTGTGCACGCGCAGACGCGAGAATTCAACGCCGCGAGCCGAGCCTCTTTATCGGCAATTGTCGGGTGCGGGCGGAGTCTCGCGTCAGTCAAGCGCAGCAACGTTTCTCGTGAAGCACGCGGGAGGCATTCGTGCGAATCACGGATTTCTCGCAACCCAGAAAGCACGAGATTGATTGCGGGCTCGAGCACGGCGCGATCATGTCAGCTTTGCGCGCGAGGGCAAACCCTTTGATGATCAATCGCGTGAGCAACAACCTCGCTGATTATAATTATGAGTTGCCCTTGTCATTAATCGCACAACGGCCGCTCCCGCGTCGCGAAAACTCGCGGATGATGGTCCTGCATCGGAAGGAACAAACCATTGAGCACGGTTTCTTCAGGGATTTACCCGGTTTCCTCAGAGATGATGATCTGGTGGTTTTGAATAATTCCCGGGTTCTGCCGGCGCGCCATTTTTCCACGGACAATCGGTTTGAGTTTCTCTTTCTGGAAAAGCTCGCGCCGCGACAATGGAAAGCGCTGGTTAAACCAAGCAGAAAATTCTCGGAAGAGAGGGTGACCTCGATCGAAAATATGGAGGCACGAGCGGGCAAACGTTTCCCGGACGGCAGTAGGGAAGTCATCCTGTCGAGCGATATTGATTTGCAACGTGGCGGAGCGTTGCCGTTGCCGCCGTATGTCAAACGCGCCGCCGAACCTGAAGACGAAGAGCGCTACCAGACCGTGTTTGCGCAAAACGATGGCTCACTTGCCGCGCCAACCGCTGGCCTGCATTTCACGCCCGAGATTGTGGCTGCGATACCCCACGTTTTTGTCACCCTGCACGTCGGTCCGGGCACGTTTCGCCCGGTAAAGACGGAGGATATTTCGCACCACCATATGTCTCCGGAGCAGTTCAGCATTTCGGAGGACGCGGCGGACGCGATGTGTAACGCGCGGCGCCGTCTGGCTATCGGAACTACCACCGTTCGCGTCTTGGAATCAACCTATCGCAAATGTGGTGAAATTTGCGGCGTCGAAAGCGAAACCGACCTCTTTATTTATCCACCGTTTACGTTCCGGGTCGTCGACGCCCTTTTGACGAATTTCCATCTGCCACGATCGACCCTGCTCATGCTCGTGAGCGCGTTTGCAGGCCGGGAGTTTATTCTGCGCGCCTATGAAGAAGCGGTGCGACATCGGTATCGGTTTTTCAGCTATGGAGATTGCATGCTGATCTTTTGAGCGTGCGTCACTTGTGCAGCCGCTGTTAACTCTTGCCCGTGGATCGACCAAAGGGCGAGCTCGTTATTCAGACGATCGCGATGCCGAAGGATACCAATCCGAGTGGCGATGTATTTGGCGGCTGGCTGATGTCGCAGATGGATCTCGGAAGCACGATTCTCGCCGGCAAGACAGCTAAGGCTCGGGTCGTTACGGTGGCAATGGAAGGATTGTCTTTTCTTCAGCCGGTCGGAGTAGGGGATACCCTCGCCTGTTATGCCTGGGTGGAAAAGATAGGGCGTACATCGATGAAGATCCCGGTCGAGGTCTGGGTCCAACGGTTTCGACAACACGCCGCACCTGTCCTGGTCACCCGTGGCGTGTTTACTTATGTGGCGGTGGATGAATCCGGCCGACCGATCCCGGTGGATCGCATCTGACGTCAGCTATTGAGAGGTCGAGTCTTCGCCAGCCGTCACTGATTGCGGACCCGTGCTCGTGGCGATAGTTGGTTCCATTTGCATTTCCGGCGTCGGCATCTTTACACGTTTCGAGAACTTCTTTTGTGTTTTCGCGCGTGCGTAACTCGATCGCCGAACATACCGGGCGTAAGCGGCCTGCTGCCGGCCACTCTTGGTCAGGTGAGAGCAACCGCTGTCAGCCAGGGCGACCACGATTAATAAGATCAGAGTTTTTTTCATGATGCTTTTGCCAAGTGAGCTGTTTCATCGACGATCGCGATCTGTCCGGTGCGCAGCATCTCCGCGATCAGGGTGTAAATTTTCAGCTCGCACACCGAATTCTGCCGGAACAACTGGTCGATAGTGACGCGGCGGTGATCGATTAGCCGCCAGACGCGCTCTGCCAGGGGCCTGAGCCGTTCGTCCACGTCATTCGGCCATTCGAAGTCATTGGCGAATCGCTGAAGCAGAGTGCGTGGAGTAGGCATGCTCTTCTTTAATTCCGCGAGCTCGTCGCGATATTGCATCGCCGACAAAAGAAGGTCGTGCGGACTCTGTTGGATTTCGGCTGATTGCAGGCAATCTGTAATTGGTCTCGCGCCGGCGGAAAAAGAAAATGTGCCTGGAATGTTTTCGCAAAGAAACAATTGCCAGAATGCTTCTTCTCCGGTCAGATGCTGAAATTGGCCGCTCCGAGGCGATCCATTTTCGAAGAAGAAGGTCGCGATCCTTTCACCGCTCTCATTTAATACACAGAGCTCGCCGGTCTGACCGGAACTGATTATTGTCTGGTGGACGGTTACCAGGTCGAAGTTCGCCAGATCGCCGCGCAATTGCTGGCAAACACTCGTTGCCGCGATTGCGCTGGACTGCTGGAGACGTAGCGCCATTTGCTCGCAAAGGAACAGAAAAAATGTCGGCACGCGCCGGGCGATGGCAGTAAAATTCTGGGCTTCAAAACACTGCACGCTGACCAGTTCCTGCGCGCAGGCGGAGTGAGAGCGTTCCAGTCCAGCCAGCGTTTCGGTGAGCCCAAAAATGTCGCCGCGAGACAAGTAGGTCCGCTCATCGCCGGATTTGGGTGTGACATAGGTCAGTTCAACCACTCCACGGTTGACGCTGTAGATCGCATCGGAAATGTCACCGCTTTGGTAGATCATCTCGTCTTTTTGCAAATGACGCACCCGCGACAATTCCCCAAGTGCCTTCAACTCCACCGGGCGGAGCGTGGTACAAAAAGAGAAGAAATCCCGACGAGGCATCGAGGCCTGTGAAGCAGGAGTCGTGCAGAGCGTCCCCGAATCGCGGAGAAGAGCTGTATTCGCGGCTGCCGCGCGTTGGCAAACCGGCTTCTCAAGCTTAAATCCAAGGGTGCTGGCCTACCTGTTCGAGAGGTTCCCAAAGTTTTCCCAGACGTTCTGTTACCGGGAAATTGCCGAGCTTTTTCGACAGGGAGAACGGCCGATGATCTTTTCGCTCCGCCGCCCTGATACCGGCCCGGAACAAGAGTGGAACAGGGAAATTTTGGAGGCTGTCCATTGTTTACCGGAAGGAGATGAATTTGCCGCCGCAGTGGATGCGGAGTTGCCAGACATCCCAAAGCAGGCACGGAAGACCCTGCGCGAATGGCGGGGTAGGAACGATTCCCTCCGACTATATCAGGCCGTCTACGTAGGTGTCCGATTAGGTGAACTCGGGATCAGCCATATTCACGCACATTTTGCCGGCATGGCCGCCCGCACCGCGTATTGGATCCGCAAATTTTTTGGCGTGAGCTACAGCGTGACGGTTCATGCCAACGACATCTTTGCGCCAAACAACTTCCCCATCGATCTCGCGCAAATCCTTTGTTCAGCCGATCAAATTGTCACCGTCAGCGACTTTGGAGTCGGCTACCTGCGTGACAGGTTTCCGCACACTGCCGATCGGATTCACCGCGTCTATAATGGAATCGAGCTCCATGATTTTGAGCCCGCCGGTTTTGAATCGCCACCGTTGATCGTTTCCGTCGGCCGCTTGATCAGCAAAAAAGGCTTCGATGTGCTGATCGACGCTTGCGCGATTCTGCGTGAGCGTGACTTGGAATTTCGCTGCGAAATTATTGGCGAAGGTCCCCTCGAACAAGAACTTCAGACTCGTATCCGACAGCGCAATGTCACTGAGCAGGTCCGGCTCAGTGGCCCGAAGACGCAGCGCGAAATTATCAAAACGTTATCTAACGCCACGGTTTTCGCTTTGCCTTGCCGCGTCGATCCAGACGGAGCGATGGACAATCTGCCGACCGTCATCATGGAAGCGATGGCCGCTGCGCTTCCTGTGATCTCCACGGACGTCGGTGGCATTCGTGAAATGGTGGTTGACGGCGAGACCGGTTTTCTCGTCCGGAAAAATAATCCAATGGCGACGGCCGAAGCAATCAGCCGCTTTATTCGCGATACCGATGTCGCCCGCTTATTCGGACAGCGTGGTCGCGATCGTGCGACGCATCTTTTCTCAATTCAGGACAATGTCCGTGCGCTTCGCCAGATTATTGCTTAGACCGCTGTTTTTGCTGCAGCTGATTTGCTGAGCCGATGCTGACTCACAGTAGCGGTCGAATTTTCTGAAGCGCGGCCAGGTAAACGTGATGCGGGCCGCCGCGCATCAATTCCTCGGAGACTAATCGCACCAGGGTGTTTTCTCCCATGGGCAGCAGCTGATAACCGTTTCTTTCGCCGCCTGCTCGGCGCGAGACCTGAAGTAAATCGCCACAACTGGCGACCGCGACCGAAAAATCCACCCCATTCGATCGCGCGGTAAACGCCCCGATGGGTGACCCGGGTCTTTCCTGCAATTGCACCTGAAGCGGCTTGCCTGCTGAATTCCTGAGCGAAATGGATCCTGCCTGGTCGGATTCGGTGAGTTCCCAGCCCAGTTGCGCGGCCAGCCAGCCAATGAACAACAGAGCCGTGGAACGACATGTCGGATCGTGGTCCAGGCTCACGCTTTCAATCTTGCCGAAATGATGGTGCGAAGAGGGATGATCGAAAAATTGGGCGAATGCGAGACGGTAATGAACCAGCCGGGTCCAGTTCAGATCGCAGAGTACCATGCGCTGTTTTGATGTCCGTCGCGCCTTTTCGATCAATTGCATTTGTTGATCAAAATCGCGCCACGGCTGGCTGTCATAGATCAATCGATCAACCCATGCCCACAGCTGCGGATCCATCTGCTCGGCAAAATTGGCTTGCCACCACAAATAGAGCGGCAAGTCGGAGTCGAGCTGCGAAAATAGGATGCTCGACAGAAACTTCGTCGAGCTTCCTTCGAGTAAAAACGAGATTTGCTCGGAACAAACCTGTTTGCTTCCGCTTTGGCTGACGTGACAGTGCGCGCTGATCCATGCTTCGAGGCGATCGTTTTCCGCGGATGGATCGGCAGCGATCACAATCGCGCGGCAGGCGCGATTCTCGGTAATCTCCGCGACCGACTGCGTATTGCGCGCGAGCGAGCCGGCTTCCTCGCTGTAAACCACGAGATTGATTTGCGACGCCCGCGTCATCGTTCCCTCGCCGTCTGCCCAGAGCTTTTTCAGCTCCCGATCGATCCGGCTGATCTTGATCGGTATTCCGACAGAATACGTTTCGGTCGCCATTGTTAGAATCGTCTCCAAGCGCGTCCGTCGCGGGCGAGCAACTCATCAGCCTCATCCGGCCCCCATGATCCAGCCGGATAAAAGCAAAGGGGTGGCGCATTTTGCTTCTGCGCCCATGCGTTTTCGATCGTGTCGATAAAGGCCCACGCTTCCTCGACTTCATCGCGGCGCGCAAAGAGCGTGGGATCTCCACTCATGGCATCAAGCAGCAGACGCTCGTATGCTTCCGGGCTCGGCTTACCGAAGCTGGTTCCGTAATGAAAATCCATTTTTACCGGCTCGATTCGCAGACTGGTGCCCGGAATTTTCGCCATCATCCGCAACGAAATTCCTTCATCGGGTTGAATCCGAATCACGAGAACGTTCTGATCAGGCGCCGTAGATTCGCGATTGAACAACACCATGGGCGCCCTTTTGAAGTGGACGGAGATCTCCGTGCCGGATTTCGGCAGACGTTTGCCAACACGAATGTAGAACGGGACCTCAGACCAGCGCCAGTTATCCACCAACGCCCGCAAAGCAACATAGGTTTCGGTTTGCGAATTCGGGTCTACATTTTTTTCCTCGCGATAGGCGACCACCGGTTCGCCATTGATTGCGCCCGCGGTGTAATGGCCTCGCACAACGAACTGCCGCGTGGTCTCGAGCGAATAGCGTCGAAGTGAACGCACCACCTTCACCTTTTCGTCGCGAATGCTGTCTGCGCTGAGATCTGTGGGGGGTTCCATCGCGACCAGACACAGCAATTGGAGCATGTGGTTCTGCACCATGTCGCGGAGCGCGCCTGCGGTCTCGTAGTAGCCGGCACGACCCTCCACGCCGAGCGTCTCCGCCGCGGTAATTTGGACGTGGTCGATGTAACGAGTGTTCCAGATCGGCTCGAAAATCGCGTTTGCGAAACGGAGCACCAGTATGTTCTGCGCCGTCTCCTTCCCGAGAAAGTGGTCGATACGATAGGTTTGGTCTTCACTGAATACTTCTCGAACGATCCGGTTCAATTTCCGGGCGGAAGGCAGATCGCGCCCAAAAGGTTTCTCGATTATGACGCGTGCCCAGCTGTCGCTTTGTGGTGTATTCAAATGCGCCGCCTTCAGGTTTTTCAGGATGGGAGCGAATTGTTCCGGCGCGACCGCCAGGTAGTACAACCGGTTCCCGCGCGTTCCGTGTTTTCGATCCAGCTCGGTTAGCCTCTTTACCAGCGACGAATAGCCACTCTCGTCCTGGAACTCGCTTTGATGATAAAAAATCGACTCCGCAAACGTTTGCCAGATCTCGTCCCGGACCGGTTGCCGCGAAAACTTTCTGGTGGTTTCGGCAAGCTCCTTGCGAAACTCGTCGTCTGTTTTCGGACGACGGGCGAACCCAACGCCGGCGACAGCGGGAGGCAGCTCGCCATCGGCGGCAAGGTTATAGAGTGCCGGAATTAATTTGCGATGAGTCAGATCGCCGGTGGCGCCGAAAATGACGATCGCGCACGGTTGCGGCACAGCGCGAGTGGACAGACCTTCGCGCAACGGGTTCGCCTGCGGTTGCTCGGCCATTCTATTCATCCTAACCGCAGGTTACGCATTTTCGCCAACTAGTAATCTGAATCTTTCGCAGCGGAAATTGATCGCCTTAATGTTGGACGTCACAACGGAGTCATGGGCAAAATCGCTCGACACAGTCCCAGCCTCACGAAGCTATTTGGCGAGCGGGAACGGTTACGATGGCAGGGGAAATCGG
>JGI1027J12803_100191535_pt1 | contig 11586 bp, 12 predicted proteins | sample IowNatreferecore_FD_12803 | JGI IMG/M metagenome (IMG submission 12803) | reverse complement strand
TCCAGCTAAACTGGCGGGGTCGCCACTGGAGGCTTTCCTTGGGAGCCACCCCGCGGCACTCGCCTTCGTCCAGGTGCCGAAGCCCGCTCCATCCAGCTTTGCGCGAGAAGCATTCTTCGGTGTCATCGCCATGCGTTTCACCAACCAGGCAGGCGCCACGCGCTACGGACGTTACCGGATTGTGCCGGAGGCAGGGGTCGATCATCTTACCGACGCCGCGGTCGGAAGCAAGGGCGAGAATTTCCTCTTCGACGAGTTGTCGGAGAGAGTTGCGCGAGGTCCCATTGCGTTCCGCATTCTGGCTCAGCTGGCGAACGAGGGTGATACGGTAGACGACGCCACCATTCATTGGCCAGCGGAACGGACGGTTGTGGACCTTGGCGGCGTTACATTGACCGAGCTGGTCGCGGACAACCCGGCGGCACAAAAACACATCATCTTCGATCCGATCCCGAGGGTTGATGGGATCGATCCCTCGGCGGATCCGTTGCTAGAGCTTCGTGCCGCCGTGTATTTGATAAGTGGCCGCAAGCGACGAGCAGCCACGTCGGAAGGGTAGTCCGCTTAATCTTTCGAAATGCCGGCCCACTGGGCACTTTCCGCGATAGCTTGCTCGACGAGCGGCGTATCCGCATCGGCTTCCTGCCAAAGAGCCAGGAGATCCTGATAGACGCTGGCCGCTCCCGCGCTGTCCCCGCAGGCGGCCAACGCCCTTGCCAGCTCGAGACGCGCCATCGGTCCGATCGGATCATTCAATGTGATTCCTGGATGATCCAGAACCTTTTGAAATTCAGCGGCCGCGTCGCGATAGCGGCCCAAGCGAGAATACGCGAGGCCGCGTACGTAGATCGGGTAGAGAGCTCCGAAGAAGGAGGCGCCGGTAAAGTATGCGGTGCCGGGAACCGCGAATTCGTACGGAACGGCTGTTCGCGTCCGCTCGAGTGCTTTCGCAGCGTCGCCCTCGTTAAGCGCGTCGAGCGCGCGCAGCGCAGGCAGATAACTGAATTGGACAGAGGTGTCCTCCGGATACCGCTCTTCGAGTTCCGTCGTGATCTTGCGAACTTGCGCGAAATCGTTCAGAAGGGCGAGCGCGAAAGCAGGTCCATAGTCCGTGTCGCGACCTCGAAAGAGCGATAACGCGGATGCCGCGCTCCTTTGCGCTTCCGCCCGAACCCCGAACAGAGCATTCCACACTGCGCGAGCGCCTTCAAACATGGCGGCCCGCTCCGGCAAACCTCCCTGGCGAGCTAAGGTTATCGCGTGATCCGATAGCCGATTTGCTTCTCGCAGGCGCCCGTGATACGCCAGCGTCATGGCCTCCTGATGTTGGAACCACCCCTGGGCTTCAAGTTTTCCCTTGCGCTGGGCCATTTCCGTTTCCATGGCCGCAGAATCGTTGCGTAGAAAGGCGATGAAGTATCGGCAGAGTGAGTACTCCACTACCTCAATATTTCGTTCCGACGCGGTACGAAGGAGCGCTTCGGCTTCCGCCAGGCGGTTCAGGTACAGGTAGGCAAACGCTGTGTTGAAGTACCCAATGGAGAAATCGGCATCAAACGCGATTGCTTTTTGCCCTTCTTCCGCAGCTCGCTCGTGGCGACCCGTCCCCGGACAAGTCATGCCCGATAAAAATCCGTGAGGCAAGAAATCATCGGGGTATTTTTGCACCCAGGATTCCAAGGTTTGTCGCGCCAGATCCAGATTTCTGGTAACCTGCCGGTCGTAGTTGAACGTGATATAGAGATTCTCGCGATCGCTGACCTGATCCCTTAATTCATAAGCCCTGGCGATCATCTGTGCCGCGAGTTCGGACTGGCCGAGGGAATCGTAAGATCGGCCCAGGGCCGCGTAGGCCATCGCAAATTTGGGATCGATCTCGATGGCTCGCTTCAAGAGAGAGAGACGCTCGGTGTGCGCTCCGCTACGCATGACCGTCTTCATCCCAGTGGTATAGGATCTCCAAGCTTCCAGGGACGGGGTGGTTATCTCAGCGGTCATGGTCGTCTGTTTTTCCATGCGGGGCAGCGAACCGGTCTGGGTCGCCAACCGTTTTGCCAACTGGCCAAGCGCCTTGAAGAGGTCTTCCTTCCGGGTTATGGGCACCTGTTCTTCGTTGAGAATCTCTCCCGTTCGGCAGTTCCTGGTGCTCAAGCCCAACACATACTGGCGGCCAAGGCGCGAGATCAAGCCCTCCACGACCGCGGCGCAGCCGGTTCGCTCGCAGATTTCGGCCGCAACTTCGGGCGTCAGTCTCGCATCCGAAGGACGGAGCATCAGCCGCAAGGTGTCCCTTATGCGCGCATCCGAAAGCACGCTGAGGTCGGGAGACTTCCCCAACTCCACGGTCAGCATCGGGCGAAGCGTTCCGTCGAACTCCGCATCGCCCGTGGCATTCACCAACTCTCCGAGAACGATGGTGCTCTTGTAAGGGGGTGTGCCCACCAGAGACGTGGCGCCTGCGGAAGGCACAGCGCGTGCCCCAGCGTTGCGTTTCACGCGGCTTCCCACCTGGGACAGTTCCTGCGCCAGTTCGGCGACGGATTGCCACCGGCGGGCAACCTCTTCTTCCAAACAGCGATTCACAATTCCTTCCAGTTTGCGTGGGGAGATGCGCCTCTGCTGATAGCCGACTCGCGCACCGGTTAGCATTTCGTAAAGGACGCAGCCGAAGGAGTAGATGTCAGAACGAGTATCGGCAGGCTTACCTGCCCTCTGCTCCGGCGACATATAGGCGGGCGTGCCCATCACCATTTGACTGTCGGTTACGGTTTCATCCTGCTTCGATTTTGCGAGTCCGAAATCGAGAACCTTCACGCCGGATTTCGCGATCATCACGTTGCCGGGTTTGAGATCGCGATGAACGATACCCTTGGAGTGTGCTTCCGTTAGGGCACTCGCGATCTGCGCGGCATACAGAAGCGCGGTGGTTACGGGCAGCGGCTCGCGTTTCAGCCGCGCCGCGAGCGTTTCCCCTTCGATCAATTCCATCACCAGGTAGTTGGGGCCTACGTCGTAGAGGGTGCAGATGTTCGGGTGGTTTAGTGACGAAATCGCGCGTGCCTCGCGTTCAAAACGGGCGCCAAACTGTTCGCGGATGGTCTTGATGGCCACAGCGCGGCCTAAGCGCGTGTCAACGGCCCGAAAGACCTCGCCCATGCCGCCCTCGCCGAGCTTGCTTTCGATAGCATAGGGCCCGAAGCGCGCATCTGCCGCGAAGGCGGTTACGGTCAAGTCTTGCAACTCCGCGGCATTCTCCACCGCAGCGCGGTTCAGAAAATCGGCGCCCGCCCGCTCCACCAGCAACGACTCAACCTCGCGTCGAAGATCCGGATCTGCCTTCGCCAGAAGTTCTGCTCGCAGGGCTGCGGTACCCTCACGCGCCGCGTGGTACAGGTCTTCAATTTGCTGAAAACGTTCCGGAGTCATGAGGGCGTCCGCAGTCTATCCGTTCTAACGGGCCAGTTCCCGCGATAACCAAGCCTTGGCAAGATCCCAATCGCGTCTTACCGTACGCGGCGAGATTTCCAGCACCGCGACGATCTCCTCCTCCGTGAGCCCGCCGAAATAACGCAGTTCAACCACTTTCGCTTGCCGGGGAGCTACCTTTGCGAATCTCGCCAGTGCCTCATCCAGATCGAGAATGGAGCTGTCCGGAGCACTGGGCAGTACGGCGGTTTCTTCAAAGTTTACCCAGGTGGCCGGGCCACCGCGTTTTTGCGCCTTCCGCGCGCGCGCCGCATCCACCAGGATACGCCGCATCATCTGCGCTGCCATCGCAAAAAACTGCGCGCGCTGCCGCCATTCAACCTGTGTTACGTCGACCAGCCGCAGATAGACCTCATGGACCAATGCCGTCGCTTGCAGGCTGTGGCCCTGGGCTTCGTTCCGCATGTACCGGCGTGCGATCCGGCGCAATTCGGGGTACACCTGCTTTGCCAGGCGATCCAGCGCCGCTGCCTCGCCGGAGCCCCAGGCCTTCAACAGATTCGTGATCTCGATCGAGCGTGGTTCCGTGGACAGCTGACCTTCCTGGTGCAAAGAAACATTACACACCATGGCCGGATTGGAAGGGAACTTCCGCCTGCACCAGTGGAAAGGGGAGCAGCCATTAGATGCGCTCCTCCCGAAATGCACTTGAATCAAAGGAGATGCTCATGAAACACGGTAATACTGTACGAATGCTCAGCGGGCTCGTATTGCTCGCCTTCAGCCTGTCGCCCGCAGCGCTGGCTGACAACAAAGGATGCTCCAACACCAGCCTGAAGGGGACGTTTGCCTTCACCGGGACGGGATTTTTTGTGTCACCGCCCGCATTGGCAGGACCCCTTGCCGAGGTCGGCACGCAAAACTTCGACGGACGAGGCGCCACCACCTACACTGCCACGTTAAGTCAAAACGGCAACATCGTTCCGGTGACCGCGACCGGCACCTATACTGTCAATCCCGATTGCACCGGCACCATGACTGTGCAGGTTGCGCCGTTCGGGATCACCCTCCATATCTCTTTCGCGATCGCAAGTTCAGGCAATGAATTTCACGCCATCGAAACCGAAGCAGGTGCGGTCATCACCCGCATTGCGCGAAGGCAATTCCCCGACGGCGACTGGAGACAATGACAGTCACAAGTTCCTGGGGCATCTAGAAGTGGATACATGTTGTCTCGCGGGTGGGAAAGATGGTCCACATCTGCCCGCCCGCGCACTTCGAGACCGCTGCCGGTCGATCGAAGTTTCACGGGCGTTCTTCCGCATAGGCCGGGAGACGTTCCGCGCCAAGGCTAGGGGGCTCAGTTTTCTATGGGAACGCGCTCCACCCGATCGACGACGACGACCGGCAAGGGCAGTTTCTTCCGTTCGAGCTGGAGTCCCAGCTGAACCTCCACGGCGTCAAAGATGGAAGGACCGGTTTCCGGCGAGGCGGCTGAGGCGGGTGCGTCGTCGGCTGTGGTTGTAGCGGACGGCCGTGCGCTGGGAGTCCAGTCCAGCTTAAAGTCGAACGCGCCGGTGAGACCGGTCTGATCGACCACAGGGACGGTGAAATCCCGCGGCGCAAGCTCCTGGAGATAGTCGGCCAGTAACGGAAGCGTGATGTGCTTACAGTCCACGTGGCGTTGACCCGGCTGGCTCGGTCCAGGGACGCAGCGTTGCTCGCGCAACAGTGCGGTCTCGGACGCTTGCAGCTTCGGTCCCGACTTCCCCAGCACCAGCGCGTAGGCCGGCATAAGCTTGGATTCGGTGTGGACCGCCAGCTTGAAGCGCTCGCCCAGCAGGGTCTGGAGCATGCGGCGAAGATCGTTCGGGGACGTGGTCTCCGGAGCCTTGGCGACCAGATCGAACCGTTCCGATTCGATCCACGGCGGGCCGCTAACTGCCTCCGGTCGCAGATGGTAGGCGAACATGATCATCACTTTCATCGGCACGTTGTGCATCACCAGCCGTCCACCGGGCTGGAGATCGACCGCCAGTCGAACTTCGCCGGACTTGTTCGGCTTCACCTCCGCAACTTCGAACGACAGCGGCGGCGCCTGAGGGAAGGCGCGCAGGCAGAGCAGGAACAGAACGGCAATCGCCCTTTGCATGCCGGTTAGTGTAAGCCAATATCGGAGTATTTGTTCCGGGACTTTGAAACTACTATCCTCTTCAGAGTATGCAGGCCACATTCGCCAAGCCGCTCGACGCGACGGATCGTCCACTGCGGATTTATTTGTGGCTCGCGTTCGGAATCACCTGGGGTGTCGGCGGACTGGCCCTGCTCGCCGGTGAGATCCGGCCGGGCGGTGCTTCGCCGCTACACCCGCTGCATTACGTGGCCGCCTTCGGCCCGTCCGTCGCCGGCTTCGTCATGGCAGCTCGCACCGACGGTTGGGCAGGTGTCCGCGGCCTGCTCGTCCGCTTGGTTCCGAGTTGGTCCGCTTTGCCGTGGTACGTCGCCGTCCTCATCGGCTTCCCCGCATTGAATTTGGTCGCCGCCCAGCTCCTGGCTCCCGACTCTCTCGCGCGCCTTCCCGCGTGGGACCGGCTCCTCTTCCTTCTGCCCCTCACTCTCGTTACCGATACCGGCCCGCTAGGCGAGGAGTTCGGGTGGCGCGGCTTCGCCCTGCCGCGCCTGCTCCATCGCTGGCCCCCGCTCGCCGCGGCCCTCATCCTCGGCGTGATCTGGTGGGCCTGGCACCTGCCGACGTTCTTCATCCCTACGCTGTCGCAGCATCAGCTCTCGATCCCCATTTTCCTCGTGAACAGCCTGGCGTTGAGTGTGATGATGTCGTGGCTTTACGAGCGAACGCGAGGCGACTTGCTGCTCATGATCCTGGTCCACGTCGCAGCGAACTATTGCGGCGGGATCGGCGTCCCCTTCAACGTCGAGGTGGGGGTGGAAGTCGCGTGTGCCGCAGTCATTTTGGCCTTCGGAGGGCTGCGTTAGTTCGATTTCCGGGCGGATCGCAGGCCCTGAACGCGTCCGGCAGGACTTCGCGGGCCTGGCGTATGAACATCGCCGGGCCGCCCGCCAAGAAACGATTCTCCGACAGCCTTCACAATGCAACATGGCCAATGGCACCAAATTAGTCGTAATTCTATTTGCCTTGCCGCTTGTAATGCAGGCAGGCCATATGTATGGAACCTTGAGGAGGGGCAACTCACCCGTCTCCGGCGCCGACTTGAAGATCACTTGCGGCGCCAACACGCGCCCCTACGTCGCGCGTACCGATGGTGAGGGGGCCTACCGAATCCGTGTCGCCGAGAACGGCCGGTGCATATTGGAGGTCTCGTTTGACGGTCGGTCAGGCAAAGCCGAAGTCTTCTCGTATAATGACCCGGTCAAATACGATTTCGAGTTAATTCTGCAAGGAAAAGAGTATATTCTCAGACCGAGGTGATGTCTGCCGGAAGACGGCCAAAACCGCGTGAACAAGGTCCTGATCCTAAGTGGCCTTGCGTTTCCACTGACGATCGCCGTGGCTGGCTACTTCCTGAATCAGCGCCTAAACGATAGCCAGATCGCCGATGCCCAGGCGCGCGTCTATGCGGATCTTCTCTCCAAGCGCGAAGAGGGTGAAACTGCTGTGCGCAAGGACATGTTCAGCTCGGCGATCAAATCCTTCGTCGGCGAAAAACCTAGCACCCTCGACCAGCAAATCCTCAACCTGGAGATGCTGGCGTATAACTTTCATCAATCGCTCGACCTCGGGCCGCTCTTCAAACACATCCATCGCCAGTTTAAGCCCGGGGCTGACGAGAGACTTCGAAAGAGGGTGGAGAGTCTCGCCACCGAGGTCGCTTGGCGACAGCTCAGCGATCTGAACGAGGCCGGGGGCATTGCCGAGTTTCACATTGATCTGGAAAAGTTCTCGAGCGACCCATACTACATCCTTCTGGAACCCAAGGAATTGAAGCTGAAACAGAAGCCGTTGGATTCGCGGACCCCTGAGCAGACTACTCGCCGGTTCAAGATCGAGGTGTTGGACTACAATCCCGCGGTACGTGAATTGCGATTCCGTCTGCATGTTAGTCCGGCCGGACTTCCCCGGGGCGTCGACGAAGCGGACCGCTGGTTTTGGGCCGGGACTTTTGATTTTCCGTTGATCGATAACACGCGGTTGTCGGGCGGCGATCGCTGCGCGATTGTGGTTAATGAACTGGAAGCCACGGTTGGCAAGGATAAAAAGGTTTCCGGATCGGCAAGAATCTCGCTCACCTACTTCCCGGCTTCCAGGGCCAGCCTCAAGGAAAAGCGTTATTACGATGAGGTCATCGAAGAGATGCTCAGCAATCTTAAGCGTGTAAAGGCGCGGTAGCAGGATTAGAAAGGCGGTAGACATGCGCATTCTGACTTGGGTGTTCATGGCGGCGATGTGCGGATTCACCGTTGGGTGGTCTCAAGAACCGCCCACTACGCCGCCCCCGGCGAAACAAACTGAGGATAAGAAGAATGAAAACTCCCGGCGCCTGACGCAACTAAAGATCGAAGTGAAAGAGGAGGGCGGCGGCCCCGTTGTCAACGCCGAAGTGCGAGTGAAGAACGCGGATGGAAGCTTCGACAGGAGGGTTGTCACGGACGCCAACGGAACGGCAGCTTTTCCCGACGTGCCTCGTGCTTCCATTCGCATCGAGGTTCTCCACCTGGAATTCGAGACGAAAATCAAACGAGAGGATCTCTCGCAGGCTGATCAGACGGTGACGGTCTCCTTAAGGAAACCTCAAGACCTGTAGAAGATCCTGGCTACGGGGATGCCGTTCTCAGCGGCCGCTGTATCGTTTTCGAGATTCAACGGGAAGCCGCTGATCGCCGCCACGGACATCGTCAGAAGTTAGGATCACGGAACGGGCTATACAGAGCTGCCATGCCCGTCAACTAACACCACATTGCTGAGGATGCGAAACTCAGTCGTGGCGCGATTGCGAAACCTGAGACCATACGCCCGGTGGCTGTATGAACTGTTGTTTGCCGCGTACTGCGCCAACTTCTATGCGACCAGACTGGGATTCAAACTCGGATTTTCACTCGCGGGTGGATTGCTGTCCTTGGTCACACGCCATGGCGCGGTAAATGCTCGCCCGAGTGTGGCGAATATGTATCTGGCTGCGACGCTGCTAGTGGCGCTTTTCCTCTTTGTGTGCCTCCGCCTACTTGGGCGATTCCGCGTCTCTGAATGGTTTCTCCGGTATGTATCTCCGATCATCGTCAGCGCCGGCCCTCTGAATATTGCTACATTCGAAAATGCTCCCATTCTAAAACTGGACCTTCACCTGCGCTGGTTCGAAGTTGCGGTCATGGCTGCCATTCTGCTCGCGTACCAACTTCGAAAGCGTAGCTTCGCAGTGACGGCAGGGACCCTCCTCGCGACCGTATTACACCAATGGTTGTGGGGATGGATCATGATCCACAAATTCTCGCCGGAAAAATCGGATCCGTGGTGGTGGTTCCGACCCACATTTACGCTCCTTCCGTTTTGCACGATTCTGGCGTGGGTCCTTTACGTCCGGTTGTCAACGAACTCAGGCTCGCGCCTTTCCAATGAATGAAGACCCATCATGCGCACTACGACAATCCTTTGTATAGCAGCTTGCGCTATTGAAATCGCTGTCGGCCAGTGTCGGCCGGTGCATTTTAAAGTCGGCGCCACCTCCCTGGATGAAGGGAACATGTTGATTCAAAGTATCAGCCTACCCTTACAGGCTTATACGCCGAGGAACTTGATATGCTTGGCGAACAGCTTTCAAGAACGCTACAAGGATCGAAGCCACATTCTCGTCTATATCTTCAGCTCATATAGCGAATCCAAGGGGTCTATCGCGGTGATGGAATTTAGCGAGGAGGATGCCAAAGCATTTCGACTAATACATGCTATCTATCTTTTTGACGCTGCCAAGCAAGAGAACTACGTTCGGATCCTCCCGGCTGGAGCCACGTTCCGTCCGGTGCCAAGGGACGGGTACTACAGCACGACAATTAATCTTCCGGCAATCGGGACACCTCACTGCCGGCTTGAAGTCAACAACCGTTGTTTAGTCGCCATGGATTACGTAGCCTATCCAGGCGAGGCGCTCAGGCTGAATGAGTCAGGCACTATTGTTCTGTCAGCCACCATTGGTCGCTCCGGCAAGGTTGGCAACGTGCGCGTAGCACAGGCGGAATCCGTTCCAGGCGGAGCGAAGAGCCGGTTGGCGAGCGCAGCCGCTCAAACTCTTTCGAGTTGGACGTTCGAACCCGGATTGAAGACGGACGCAATTCAGATCACGTTTTCATATTCGATCGACAATTCGCTGCGTCACGTAGACGGCACGCAGGTCGAGTGGGACCTTCCAAGGAAGGTTACGATCAGGGCGGCGCCAGAGTGAGCGGCCGCGCTGTAATCGGCGTCGGAAAAAAGGCCGAGTAATGGGAACGGGGAACATTTCCTCTCGTCGAGATGTCCAATCCAGGGAGATGCTGCGCCCTCTTATCTTCCTTGCCGCCGCCGCCGCTGCCGCTTGGATGCAAACCGCCGACCCGAGACCCGTCCAGGCCGCGTCTCCGACGACACTCGTGGAGCTGGTCAGTGCAATTCGAGCCAACGCCAAAGCGCTCGAAAGCAGCAGCGGTATGAAGGCCGGGTTCCAGTCCTTCACCTCGAAATTCGCACTGCAACCCGGCACGGTCAGCTATTCCGATTACGCCGTAGCGCGCCTGCTGTTCGAGGCGACGCGCGACGCGGGATTCTGGAACCTGCATTGGGTGATCACCAATCGCCCACCGAATTCAGACAATATCTGGCATCAATGGAAGACCGTCGTCGCGCCTTCCGCGTTGTCGCCTACCGCCTCGGCGGAATGCGATGAACTCTCGGCTCTCTTTGCGTTCTTGTCGGCCCGGGCCGGAATCCGGGGCGTCGGCCTGCTGTGGCCCACCGAAAATCACACGGTTGCGGCCTGGGTGCTGGGTCGGTCTCCGAGCGTTGTCCGGGTGGTCATACCCACCACGCAGATCTTTTTGGACGATAGCGACTACTGGGGTACGCGCAAATTCGATCCTTGGCGTCAGAAAGCAATATACGAGTATGTTCGGCGTGATATTCCCGATTCGTTCGAGCTACCTGGGCCTCTCTTTGCCTTTTTCCTTCAGCAAACATCCAAATACGGAGGCGCTTCGGATCCCACACTCCAACTGATTAGATACTGGCGAGAGGCCGTGTTTCTCCGAGCTTGGACGCCGGAGGCCGCCGCTCGTGAAGCGTTGAGAGTCCGAAGGAATCGTGCTGGAGCACCGGCAGAAGATCTAGCGGCATTCCAAAACTTCGCACAAGACATGCAGTCCGGACCTGTTCGCCGATGACGCGATGCGAAACTCCGTCACAGCGCGATTGCGAAACTTGAGACCATACGCCCGCTGGCTGTATGAATTCCTGTTTGCAGCCTTCTGCGCCAACCTCTATGGGAGCAAGATGTTGGCTTCCATATCAGGATTCTGGCTTGAGAATTGGTTGCTGTCATTGGTCAAGAGCCCACCGATCATAGAACGTGGGAGGGTAGTTCGACCTATTGACACGATGCCTAACCCGCCGGTGTTTCTCGCAGCGTGGTTGCTATTGGCGATTCTCCTCTTCGTGTGTCTCCGGCTACTCGCGCGATTCCCCGTCTCCGAGTGGTTACTAAGATATGTAAGTCCGGTTATCGTCATCGCCAGCCCGCTGTATGCTAGTGTGCCCTTCGCTCCCATTTTGCAAATGGGACTACTGCGGTGGCTGGAAGTTCCAATGATGGCTGCCATTCTGCTTGTGTACCAGCAACGAAAACGTGGCTTCGCAGCGACGGCAGGGACACTCGTCGCGATCGGGATACACCTCTGGCTATGGGGCTTTGCAGAGATGTGGACCTGGGGATGGAGGCTGGACCCAGAACGCTCGAATATTTTGTGGTTATTGACTAGGGAATTTGCGTTTCTTCCGGTCGCCACGATTCTGGCGTGGGGCCTTTATATCCGGTTGTTAACGAACTCGGGCTCGCGTATCGCCGGGTGAGAAGGGAGACCAATGAAAGCCATTCTCGTGGTTGTTCTCGGGCTGGTAGCGGGCTTCGCTGGCGGAGTCTTAGGATCCCGCCTGACGCGTAC
>JGI1027J12803_100062002_pt1 | contig 11608 bp, 8 predicted proteins | sample IowNatreferecore_FD_12803 | JGI IMG/M metagenome (IMG submission 12803) | reverse complement strand
GCTCGCCGGCGACGTCGGACGCGGCGCCGTCAGCACGGCGCGGTAGCCGACGTGTGCGAACTCGTCCTTGCGATGTTGCCAGCCCCCCGCGGCGTCCGACGGAAGCTCCGATGCAACCGCTTGCCACGGCCGCCATGCAACTTCCAAACCGTGGCCGACCGCGAAGGGAACTTCCGGCTCCGGAGTCTGGTACTGGATCCACAGGCTGGCGACGGTTTCGATCAACTCGAGCGCCGAGGGAATCAGTGCCGGTGTTACGTCGAACAACTCAAGGTCCGGCACGCCGACGCGCTGCAAGCCGTGGGTGTGCAGCCAAAAGCGATCGAACTCCGGACGATGGCTCGGATTGTTGTTAACGACCCGCACGCGATGGACCGTGTAAAAGCTGCTCGTGCGCGGCGGCGTGCGCGAACCGATGATTTGGCGCGTCTGCGCCACGGTGCGAAACTGAAGTGCGCTGGCATCGTAGACGACCGGCGCCCAATCGCGAGCAATGGCATCGGCGATCTTGAGTTGCAGTTGATAATCGACGGCCGGGTGTCGCAGCGAAAGCGGTCCTTCAAGGCCGACGACCCATCGACAACCCCGTGTCACTCGCTCTTGATCGGCGTCGCGAAACGACACCAGGTCCAGCAACCGCAAGTGCGGACCCGCCACTGGTTCGCACCAGAGCAGGTAGGAGACGGGACGGTCGCCAAGCTCGAACCAGAAGCTCCAGAGGACATCTTCAGCGCCCGCTTCGTCCGCCTCGGCGCCGCCCTGACCCCAGTCGGCGAGGCGACAGCGAATCTCTTCCGCGGTCGGCGGCTCGTCGCCCGGCCAGAAGACGAAAAACGTCGATGGCGGGACGACGGCGTCAGTGTCCGCTGCGTTCGTGGAGGTCATCGCCGGCGTTTCCAAATACCTTGCGGAAGTCGGTCTGCCGCCGGGGGCGGCTGCTCCACCAACCTACCACCCGCGCCCGTTGGGCTTTAGCAAATCTTACCCCGCTGGGGGCCGTCCAGTGGGCGCCTCACGTTACAACCGTTGCAGTTTGCCGCCGGCCTCCAGGATTATCCCGCCGCCGCTGGGTTTTTCTGTAAAATCACTACCGAATCGACTCGGGAATGTTCCGCCTCACCTAGATTGGTTCGATGGAAGAGGTCTTCACCGAGTTCCAGCGCCTTAACGGCACAACGTGGTTCTACCTGTCCACGCTGCTCGCCGTCGCGGTTTTTTTTCGCTTCAACCGCTTCTTTTGCCTCCGTAACTGGGACCTCGTCACCCTCTGCCTGATGGTGCCGGGTCTGCTCGCGACTCAGCGCGTCGACCGCCGCATGCTGCAGATCCTGGACGAGGCAAGAACCCAAAGCCAGATTGTTTCGGTGCCCAAACTGGAACCTGGCCCCGACGTCCTACGCGAACTTCAGTACGGCTACTTGTGGCTTTTTGCCGCGACGGGCTACCTTTGCATCCGCTGTTGCCTCGACCTCTTCCTGGCGCGCCGGCCGCGCTTGCCTCCCAACTTGGATGTCGCTGGTCTTTGCTGGCTCGGGGCGTCGCTATTGGCGTTCTTGTTTTTCGAAGCGGTGACGCGAGAGCCGGATCCGGCGGGCCGGGCGAGTGCCCTGGTTGCTGCTTCCCTCCTCGAAGGCAAGTCGCCTTCGGCGGTGGACAAAACCGCGCCCGGAGTTGGGCCGGTGAATCCAAGCACGGCGCTCTTCGTCGGCGCCGTGCGCGTTGGCGTCGATTCAATGCCGCGCCTCAATCCGAAAGAGCGATTGCTTTCGCAGTCGGACCTCGCCATTGGCGTGGCTCGCAGTGCGGCGATCATTGCGCATTTGCTTATTCTGACGGGACTGGTCATCGTCGGGGCGAAGCACTTCGGCAGCTTGCCGATCGGCGTCGGCATGGCGACGCTCTACCTGCTCACGCCCTTGACCGCCATTGACATCGCCAAGATCGATCAGTTGCTCCCCGGGGCGCTGCTCCTTTGGGCGGTTGTTTTCCACCGGCATCCGCGCATTGCCGGCGCGCTGCTTGGCGTCGCCTGCACCTTCGTCTTCCCGATTTTTCTCGTCCCTCTCTGGTTAGGCTTTTACGGGACGAAAGGAGCGCTACGCTGCCTCTTTGGGATGCTCGTCGCCGGCGGCTTGATTGCCTTGCTATTCGCCGTGAGCGGAACGGCGCGGGACTTCACGGACGCGTGGGCGTCATCCGTGGTGTGGCGACCGGAACAACTCGGGTGGCCGGGTCAGACGATGTCTTTCTGGACGGAAACGACCCAGTTCTATCGGCTGCCGATCTTTGTTCTCTTCATGTTCGTCGTTCTGGCGGTCCCTTTCTGGCCGGTCCAGAAAAATCTGGCGGAGTTGATCGCCCTCTCCGTGCTGATCATCCTCGGCGTGCAGTTCTGGTATCCGCACCGCGGCGGCACCTTCGTTCACTGGTACCTGCCGTTGTTCCTGCTCATGATGTTCCGGCCGAATCTCCAGAATGCATTGCCGCCGGATCCTGAGAAGTCATGACCGACGTCGCGGACTTCGGCGCCGCGAGCACGGAACCTGAGCCCGTCATTTCCGATCGTCAGAAGACCGCTCTGAAATTGGTCGTGTTGGCGGCGCTTGCGGTTGTGCCATTCCTGCCTTCGATGCGCGGGCCGTTTTTCTGGGACGACGCGGCGAACATCGAATTCAATCGGGCCTTGCGCTCGCCGTCCGGACTCAAGGCCATCTGGATGGACCCGCTCGCGAGCTTCCAATATTACCCGCTGACGTACTCTCTGTTCTGGGTCGAGTTCCAACTCTTCGGCGAGCGCCCGTTCGGATACCACGCCGTCAGTCTGGTGCTGCATACGATCAATGCGCTTCTTGTCTGGAAAACGCTCGCCGTCCTCCGGATACCCGGAGCGTGGTGGGCGGCGGCGTTGTTTGCAGTTCATCCAATCCAGGTCGAGACCGTCGGCTGGATTACCGAACAAAAAAACCTGCTTTCGACGCTGTTTTCGCTGCTCGCGATGCTGGGGTGGGAACGCTACATCGGCCGTGGTGAATCGGCAGGCGTGGTCTGGGCCGCGATTGCGTTCCTTGCTGCGCTTGCGTCCAAGACGGTGGCGGTGGTCCTGCCGGTTTACCTCCTACTCTGCGAAATCGTGCTACGTCGCTCTCCGGTTCGACGGTGGCTGCCGCTGCTTCTCGTCTGGATTGCCGTTGGGATCACGGCCGGGTTGCTGACCTCCTGGCGCGAGACAGCGACCTCGCTGCGGACCGGTTCCCCGGCGGACACCCCGCCAAACCTTCGTTTCGACGAGCGCGTCCTCGTCGCGAGCCAGAGTTTGTGGCGGTACCTCGAGTTATTGCTCTGCTTGGAGCCGTTCGTGCCGATTCCGGTTCGGTCTGTACCGTCCTGGACCAACCCCTCGGCGGTGGAAGCGCTGGTTGGCATCGCCGTCGTGGTTTCGGGATTGCTTGCGCTGCTTAGGCGGGGCCAGCCGGGACCAATACTGGCCGCAGCGTTTTTCGTCATCCAGCTTGGGCCGACGCTTGGGTTTTTCCCGTTCCAGTTTCAATGTCATTCGTTTGTCGGCGATCACTTCGCCTATTTCGCGTGCGCTGGGGTCTTCGCCCTCGTCTGCGGGCTGTTGTTTTCAGAAACGGCCGCCTGGAAGAACGTTGCAGCCGTTTTGGTCATTGCGCTTTTGGTTAACCAAACGTGGAAGCAGTCATCGCTTTTCGCCGATCCGGAAAGCCTATGGGCCGCCAACGCACGGGCGAATCCCAACGCGTGGGCGGCGCACACGAATCTCGCCGACCTACAGCTCAAGCGACAGGCGGTGCGCGAGGCGCTCGAATCGGCCCGCCGCGCCGTCGAAATTGAACCGGCCAATCCGATGGCGCAACAGAATCTCGGGACGGCGCTTGCTCGTGCGGGCCGACCTGCGGACGCCGAACGCGCCTTTCGGGAGGCCTTGCGTCTGGCGCCGGGCGATCCGCGGTTTCAGCACAACCTGGGCAACGTCCTGTTGCAACAAGAACGCTGGCGCGAGGCGATCGAAGAGTACCAGCGGGCGGCGCAGACGGCCCCCGATTTCCCAATGACGCATTTCCTCATGGGCAAGGCTTACGTCAAAATCGGTATGCGCGAGGAAGCGCGACGTTCGTTCCTTCGGGCGTTAGAGATCGAACCGCAGATGGACCTAGCGCGGCAAGCGCTCGACGAACTCGACCGCGGTTTGCGCGATCAATCGAAGTAACGAACGGCGTTGCGGAAGAACAGAAAGCCGTCGCCGTGTTCCGGCTGAATTTCGCGCCGCGTCCAGGTCGGATGCTGGTAAGGAGTCAGGTGCCGTTCCGGGTGAGGCATCAGGGCGAACACACGTCCAGTGGCGTCGCACACGCCGGCGATCGAGTCCGATGATCCGTTGGGGTTGATGGGATACTCGCCGGGTTTGCCAGCGGCGTCGACATAGCGACAAACGACGCGGCGTTGTTCTTCCAGTTCCTTAATCACGGCTGGAGACTCGGCGATGAAATTGCCTTCACCATGCGCCACCGGAAGGATGATAACGCGCTCTTCCGTCACGAACGCGCAGCGACCGGGAATCAAGCGCAAATTCACCCAGCGATCCTCGAAACGGCCTTGGGCGTTTTGCGCGAGCGTCGCGCGCGGCTGGCCGTTGGCGTCAGGTTCGATGAGCAGCCCGGTCTGCAGAAGGACTTGAAAGCCGTTGCAAACGCCCAGAATAAGTCCGCCGCGGTCGCGAAAGCTCCGCAAACGATCACCGAGCGGCCCAGCGAGTTTCGAAGCGAAGATGCGTCCCGCGCCGAGATCGTCGCCGTAGCTGAATCCGCCCGGAACGCAAAAGACCTGGCAGCGTTCCAGGACGCCTGGGTCGTCAAGGACTTCACGAAGGCGGCGCGTTTCGACCTTGGCACCGGCGGATTCGAACGCGAACGCCGTTTCCTCGTGACAGTTCGTGCCCGGAGCGCGAACGATGACGGCCAGCACCTTCGCCATTAAGGGATCAATCTCCACGCCCAAGTAGGTTTGCGAAGGCCGGCAGGGCGGTGCGGCGGCTTTCCTCTTCCCTTGGAATTGTACTTAAGCCATAATTCGGGATGAGATTCAAACGAGCTGTGAGGAAGTTCTTTGAGCGCGGGTGAACGGGGCGCCGAGTTCGTGACGACGGCGGAAGCAGCGGCCGTGCTGGGCGTCGGCGTCTCGACGGTCAAGCGATGGGTCGACGACCGCCGCATCCAGGCGGTGACGACCGTCGGCAAACATCGCAAGATTCCGTGGTGCGAACTCGTTCGTCTTGCTCGTTCTTCTCAATTCCCCAAAGCCAACCTTGCCGCTCTCGAACAATCCGCAGCCTTTCGAGAAAAGACCTGTTGCGAAGAAGCCCTCGCCACCTACCGCAAGGCGCTCGTCGAGGGAGACTGCCGGACGGTTCGGCACATCACCTCGGCGGTGCTCGACAACGGCTATTCGGTGGCGGAGCTTGGCGACCAACTCATCGCGCCGACATTTCGATGGATCGGGGCCGAATGGGAAGCCGGTCGGGTTTCCGTGATGCACGAGCATCGCGCGGTGCAGATCTGCATTCATTCGCTCGCGGACGTCGCCGCGCGAATCGAGAAGGAGTTTTTTGCGCTGGACGACCGTCCCGTTTCGCTGGGCGGGGCGCCGGAATACGAATTTGCAGGGCTGGCGACTTTTCTCGTGCGGTTGGTCTTGCTGGAGAACGGCTGGAACGCGTTCGACCTCGGCGCCAATACGCCCGTCGCCGCGTTTGAGACGGCGCTCGACGAGTGCAAGCCGAAACTGCTCTGGTTGACCGTCACCCACCCGCCGCCGCGACCGAAACAATTCCTCGCGCAAGTTTCGACCCTGGCGGTGCGGTGCCGCGACAGCGGTTGCAAGTTCGCGGTCGGCGGGGCGGCGGTCGACGCCGAATTCCGGAAGGCCTTGCAGTTTTCGTTCTTCGGAGATTCCTTGTCCCACCTGGCGTCCTTCGCACGGGAAATCCATCCGCCGCCAGTTCGCCCGCGGCGCGGGCGTCGACCAATTGAGACGTCCCCGGTGGCCGCCGCCGCCGACGCAGGCGATTAACCCGGCTCAGCGGCTTTCCTCTTTCACATCCAGCGGCAAAAAAGTTTTCGTCTCCCAGTCGAAGTACTCCGTGCCGCGGAAGCGGCGTTTGTAGTCGTAGAAGGACGGCCGGTCGTAGCAGTAACCGGTGTAGAGATATCGGTATCCCTGGTTGCGCGCGTGTTCGACTTCCTTGAGGATCAACAGGATGCCGAGCCCGCGCCGGTGTTCGTCCGGGTCGAACATCGCATAGACGGCTGAAACGGCTTCCGCGCCCACGTCGAAGTAGCTCGTTGCGAGGAGGCGTTCCCCCAGATACGCACTGCACATTTTCGCTTGGCAGGGGACGTGATCGGGTTGAAACGACAGAAAGTCGTAAAGCGTGTCCGGGACGTTGTCACGGAACCGCGTCTTGTGCCTTTGAAAAAGTCGCTCGCGCGCGTCATCGACGAGGGCGGGGGCGAAGACGACGTTGAGATCGGCGTTCCGCTTCAGCGTGCGCTTCTGGCTGCGGCTCAACTCGAACCTGGCCAGGTCGATTCGCAGGGGGAGGACGCGTACCGTCCGGCCGTTCGACCAGGCCGTGGTGGAGCAGAAGAAATAGGTGCCGAAATGGCGCCAACCCATCGACCAGAGAAGATCCATCTTCGTCGGCGAGCAACGAAGGATTTCTCGAAACTCGTCCACGGCCCGCGCCTCGTGTCGCCTGAAGTAGTTTAGCGACTCAATCGACGCGGCGGAGGCGTTTGCCTTTCTCTTCAAAGAGCCAGTACGCTCCTCCGACCGGGCTGTCGACGGCGACCTCCGGCCCGCCAGGAATCCTGGTCCTGAGCTTCTTTTTCTCGCCAAGCGACGAATGGGTGTAGATCAGCCAGCGTCGTTCAGGGGCTTCTCCCAGCACCATGGCGAGCGCAAAGGACGGCAGCTCGGTTTGCAAGCGCCAGCGGCCGGTCGGATCGTCGCTGGTGGGCAACCGGAACCAGCGGTCTTCGTTGGCGATCAGTTCCGGGATGCCGATGTCATACGGATGCTTGCGGCTGTGATCGGCGACGATCTTTCCCTTCCGCCAGAATTCCGCGAGCGTTTCGTTTTCATGGATGCGATCGACGGCGTCCATCACCGCCAGCGTGAAAGACTCGAAATCGGAACGGGTCTCGCGATAACCGCGAAACTCACGCACAACCCGCGGGCGCAACAGCCAGAGTCCGTACTGAGCCATCCCGGCATAGCGTTCGGGAGAGTAATCCTGGTTGCGATCCGCGTAGTAGCGGCGTTTGCTGTTGTCCTTTTTCGGCGTCGCTCCGTCCCACAGCGACATCTCGAACCAGAAATCGGGGTTGTCCTTGTAGGCGTGCTTGAGCATCGGCCGCCAGTTCATGCACTGCACCTGGGGGCTGAAGACGGTGTAGTCGGTCGCCATCTCCCAGTTGTTCGTGTAGAAGGAGGGGGCGCCGCCGTCCCACGCCAGCGGCCATGGGGACATGCGCTCGGCGGTGTGGAGCGAGTGCTGGACCCAGTTCGGCCATCGGCCCATCGTTTCCGGGCCGAACGCGTTGTACGCGACGAAGCGCGCTCCCTTCTTCCACGCTTCCGACGGCAACTGGCTGCGGAAACCCTCCTGTAACGTTCGGTAGCGTTCGATCCAAGCGTCGCCGACGACCTTTCGCTTGAACTCGTCGTCTTTGTCGGAGCCGTATTGCTCGGTGAATCGGCGATCGTCGTCCGCCTTAGGCCAGGTCAGCTTGGCATGTTCATTATTGGAGAGGAACAACACCAGCGGCGGGTTCGGATAGATCCTGGCCGCCTGCTGAAGCAACGCGCTCGAACCCCACCGTTCGCCGACTTCTTTCCATGGCGGGAGAGCGCCGAAGGGCGAAATTCGGCGTTGCGGAATGCCGTCGCCGCCGATGACATTGGGATTCTGTTCCGGCGGCAGCGCCAGAATTCGCTTGTCGGTCGAGAGCAAGTGTTCCCACTGGGTGCTGATGAATGCGATCGGCAGGCCAAGCCGTTTACATTCTTCGAGCGCCTTCACCTGCTGCGGATCAAGGCGTGAGTCCGGCCTCTCGAAGGCGAACCAGGGCAAAAGCCGACGTCCCTGCCGCAGCATGTCCATTTGCCAGGCGGGCGTATAACCTTCGCCGACGCCTCCGGTGTTCCACGACGCAAAGAGGGGAAGGGGGCGGCCCTCGTCGCCGCGATTCGGCGCCGTCGCCGCTTTTTGGACGTCCGCCGCGGTGCGCTGCAGCTTGTCGCCGTCCTGCGGAGCGCCAGTGATCAGGGACGAAAGGCAAAGAGTGAGCAACATCGACGACTCCGGCGCTGGTTTGGATGTCCGAGTATCCCGCGCCGCGTGGAACTTGGGAAGGCGAAAGCGGCAATTCCCGACGACGGTCCGCCGTCGTTCGGCCCGTGCGACTTGTGCAACACCGACAGTTTTGGTATTCGCCGCTATTGGAATCAAACACATGAACGCAGCAGCGAGCGTCGCGCGAGCGATGGTGCGCCGGTGAGCGCCGCGTGGGTCCATCGACCGGTCCTCGCCGCCGAGGTGATCGCTCACCTGGCGCCAAAGGCCGGCCAGACGATCGTGGACGCCACCGCCGGATTGGGGGGGCACACGAGTCTGCTGGCCGAACGGGTTGGAGAACACGGCCGAATCATCGCGATCGATCGCGATCGAGAAAGCGTTGAGGAAGCGAGACTGCGCGTGCCAGCGGCGAACGTGACCTGGGTGCATGGAGAGTTTTCGGAATTGACGCTCATCCTCAGGCGGCTGGGTGCTACGAGTGTTGACGGTCTGCTGGTCGACCTTGGCGTCTCATCGCCTCAGCTCGACCGAGCGGAACGGGGGTTCAGTTTCATGCGGGAGGGGCCGCTCGACATGCGAATGGACCCCTCGTCGGGCGAGCCGGCCTCGTCGTTGATCTCCCGACTGCCGGCAAACCAGCTTGCGGACATTTTTTGGCAATTCGGGGAAGAGCGGATGAGCCGGCGCATCGCACGCGCCATCGTCGCCGAGCGTGAGCGGACTCCAATCGCAACGACGACGCAGTTGGCGGACGTCGTCCGCCGGGCGGTTCCACCGTCGCGGAAACCGGACCGCATCGATCCCGCGACCCGCGTCTTCCAGGCGTTGCGAATCGCGGTGAACCACGAACTCGAAGCGCTCGACGCATTGCTGGCTCAGGCGCCGGGAGTCATTCGGCTAGGCGGGCGAGTGTCAGTCATTTCGTTCCATTCGCTGGAGGATCGCCGCGTGAAGAACGCGTTTCGCGGTCCGGAATGGGAAGCGATCACGAAGAAACCGGTCGTGGCAACCGACGACGAAAATGCAATCAATCCGCGGGCCCGCAGCGCGAAGCTGCGGTCCGCCATTCGAAATCCGGCGCCGGTCGCTTAACGGCGGAGGGGAAGGAATGCCTCACCAATCGTGGATGATTCTGGCACTGGCGATGGGCGTTGCCATGCCTGGTGCCAAGGCGCAAGACGATCTTGGCCCGCCGCCGAAGGCCCCGACGAAGAAATCCGCTCTGCCGCCGCCGGTCGAGGACTCGCTCGATCCGCCGGCCCCCAAACAGTCCGGCGCGTCGAGCGCTTCCAACTCGTCCAAGAAAACAATCGATTTCCCTGGCGTCGACCTTCCGGACGAATCGCTGCCGCAAGCTCCGAAGGCGGCCGCCAAGGCGAAGCCGGCGCCAATGTCGACCCTGGAATTACCCGCAGTTTCGAAGACGGATGCTGCAAAAGAGTCAAGCGATGCAAAGGAGATCCCGGGTCAGATCGCATTGCCAATGACGGCCACCGAGAAAAAGAGAGTCGCCATCGAAACGCCAAGGCCAGCCGCCGCCACTACTTCGGACAGTCGAACGCCAGACGCACCGGCTATTCTCGACGATACGGCTCCTCCGACTCCATCGATTACCATCAGCGCCCCGGTCGCGGCTGAGTCGACGCGACCGAAGAAGACTGCGGTCCCAAAAGAGTTGGTTTCGAACGCCGCCATTGAGGAAAATGCGATTCCTGCGCCAGGCGCAGCAAGGCGCAGCAACCAAGACGGCCCCGTGGCGGAATCCGAATCGCCGCAAAAGCGCCGCGAACGGCGATCGACGATCGAAGTGAAAAAGAAGCCGGCGGTGGAAAAGGAAACCAAAGACGAAATCATCCAGGCGAGCGCCGTCTTACCGGCGCCGAAGCCTCAGGATCGCTTCGAGTTGGTGCAGCCGCGGGTGCCGACCTACGACGTCATTCACTCCAAGAGCGATTTGCTGCGCACCGACGACGCAGTGGCGACCATCTATGAGACGGCCGACGAGATGCTGAACAACGATGGGCGCGTCATTCAAGTCGGCGCGACGTCGCCCGATGCGGTGCGTTCGACAGTGGAGTCTTATCCGGTCAAAATCTGGAAGATTGACGGGTGGGAGACGTTCGCCGAACTCGCGCGGATGGAATACCGCGAGGAGTCGTTGGCGTCGGCGCTGGCCAAATACAACCGCTCCGCTCGTCGCGCGGCGGACCCATTGCCGGCGGGACTCAAAGTGCGGCTGCCGCCCAAGTGGGTGCTGGAGCGTTCCGGAACGACGGTGGCGCGGCGCCCGGCGCCAATCAAAACGGAGTTCACGGCGCCGCCGGCGACCTCCGTGCAGGCACAGCCTGGTGGCAGCGGCGTCGTCGCCTCCTCCGGACGAAACCGGCCCGGCGCGCTGGTCAAGAGCGACGACGCGTCGCCGTTGCCGAGCGAGCGCACGCCGGTGCCCGACGACGGCAAGGTCTTCGTCGTGAACGAAAAAGACATGACGCTGTACAAGGTCGCAAAGCGCGTGCTGGGCGACGGCTCGAAATGGCAGCGGATCTACGACTTGAATCGCGACCGGCTTTCGAGCAGCCAGGCGGAACTGAAGATCGGTACAAGACTGAAGTTGCCGGACGACTCAATGCTTCGGTAACGACTGTGACTGCGAGACCTCGTAGCCGTTGCGGCGATAAAGTGCGCCGGTCTCGCTTCGCTTGATGCACCGCCAATCACGCGACGACGCGAGGTAGCGGTCGAAGGCCGACGACTTGTCGGGCCGATCGGCGATGACGAGCGCGAGGTCGTAGCCCCAGCGATCGGCCCACACATCGATCAGGGAGGGATCGCGGTTGACGGCGACGTATTCCACGAGCCCGCGGTCGCCGTAAAGCTCGCAACGGTCGTCGATGAAGACTTTCAGCTTCGGCGTGAAGTAGATCAGGAAGCCGCCGAAATTCATGTCATTGAAGATCGGCGTCCCGGGCGGCACGGTGCGTTCGTACTCACGAAGTTCGGGCAAAAGCTCGACGGGTGAAACGTCGTTGGCCACGGTCGCCCATCCCCTGCCAAGCACCGGAGCACGAACGCCTGTCGATTGAAGCAGCATTGCGAATGAAGCGAGCAGCACGGCAGGCGCCCAGACGCCGGGACGAAAACGCCGCAACGGGGCGGGCAGGAACGATGGAGGCGTGAACCAGTCGGGACGCTTGGCGAGCCGCCGCATCCACGGGTGGCTAGGCAATT
>JGI1027J12803_100113690_pt1 | contig 11614 bp, 8 predicted proteins | sample IowNatreferecore_FD_12803 | JGI IMG/M metagenome (IMG submission 12803) | reverse complement strand
AGCGCCGCGTCGGCTTCGTCGAAAACAGCGGCGGCCTCGGGATACGATTCGGCCAGCGATTTTCCCATGCCCGCAAACTGCGAGCCCTGGCCTGGAAATAGAAAAGCGGTCTTCATGTGGATTGGCTGCCTGTCGGCAAATCGCGATTGTATCAGGCGATACAATCAGAAACGTGGGACTTTCCGAACTCTGCGTACGACGGCCCGTGTTCGCCTTCATGCTCATCATGTTCCTGGTAGTGATGGGCGCCTTCAGCTTCGCGCAACTCGGCGTCGACCTCTTCCCGAAGAGCGATCCCGCGCAGGCGTTCGTGCGCGTCCGAATGCCCGGATCGAGCCCCGAGGAAATGGTCTCGCAAGTCGTTCTGCCGCTCGAGGAATCCATCGCGTCCGTCAGCGGCATTGACGAATTGAAGGCTTACGTGTTCGAGGGTGAGGCCAATATTCAGGTGACCTTCGTGCTCGAACGCGACATCAACGAAGCGACGGAGGACGTTCGCGAAAAAGTCAGCGGCGCTATGCGGCGGCTGCCTCCTAACGTGCTTCCGCCCGTCGTGATGAAAGCCGACCCGGATTCGGATCCCGTGATCACACTGGCGGTCAGCGGCTCGCGGTCCGTTCGCGAGCTGACGGAAATTGCAGACAAGCAGATCCGTCGCGCACTTGAAACCGTCGACGGCGTCGGTGGCGTGGATCTGTCAGGTGGTCGTCCGCGGCAGATCAACCTGATGCTCGACTTGAACAAGATGAACGCCTACAACATCACCGCGCAGGACGTGGCGAATTCGGTGGTGTCGGAGAATATCGAGTCTCCTGGCGGACGCATCGTGCGCGGGGCCACCGAAACCGGCGTGCGCACCATGGGGCGAGTTGAGAACATCAAAGAGTTCAACGACATCATCATCAAGAACATCAAGGGCGCACCCATTCGTTTTCGTGACATCGGATACGCGGAAGACGACGTAGCCGAGCGGCGCACATTCGCTTACTACCAGGAAAAGCCCGCCGTGACTCTGGACGTGCGCCGGCAGGTGGGTGTCAACACCGTCAAAGTAGTCGAGCAGGCGCAGAAGAAGTTGGAAGCGCTCAAGTCGTCACTGCCCCCGGGCGTCGAAGTATTCGTGCTCAAGGAGCAGGCCACCTACATTCGCAACTCGGTCAGCGCCCTTGAGGAACACCTGATTCTGGGCAGTCTGCTGGCGTCGTTCATCGTATGGATCTTCATCCGCGATTGGCGCACCGTGCTGATCAGCTCAATTGCGATCCCGACCTCAATCATCACCACCTTCACTGTGATGCGCGCCATGGATATGACGCTCAATTCGATGACCTTGCTGGGACTGACGCTCGCGGTCGGCATCGTGATCGACGACGCCATCATCGTGCTCGAAAACATCCATCGCTATATCGAAGAGAAAGGCATGTCGCCCTTCGAGGCGGCGATTCACGCCACGCGGGAGATCACGCTGGCCGTGATCGCGACCACCATCTCGCTGGTGATTATCTTTATTCCGATCGCGTTCATGACTGGCTACGCCAAGCGATATCTGAACCAATTCGGTTGGACCATGTCGATCTCGATTCTGGTTTCGATGCTGGTCGCGTTCACGCTCACTCCAGCGTTGAGTTCTCGTCTGCTGCGAAGAAGTAAGACCAAGAAGTCAGAAGTCAGTAGTCAGAAGTCAGAAGCCGAAGGGGAACCACAAAGAAACAGGAGTCACGAGCATCGGGATACGTTTCTTGATCGCATCTACACCCGCATGCTGGGCTGGTCGCTGCGGCATAGCTGGGTGATCTTGCTGGTCGCCGCCGGCGTGTTCGCTTCGACCTTCGTCGTAAGCAAGTACATCGGCCGCGACTGGATGCCACAGGAAGATCAGAACGAGTTGGGCATCTGGCTCGAGCTGCCCGAAGGAACTTCGGTGGATGAGACCGAGAGGGTCACACTCGAGATGGCCAAGAAGCTGGCGAAGATTCCGGGAGTGATTGCCGTGAATCCGCAGAGCTCTAACGGATTCGTCAGCCGCGTCAACCAGTCGCAAACCACCATGCTGTTGAAGCCCGAGGGCGAACGCGCCAACATTCAGGAAATGGGCAAACTGGTGCGCGCCGTGGCAGCGCCCTACGCGTATGCACGCCCGCGCGTGACCTTCCCCAACGTGCTGGGCGGACGCGATACGTTTTCGCCGATTCGCGGACAGTTACTCGGCCCCGATATTCGGGAGATGGTGGACATCGCGCGAAAGATCATGATCGACATGCTGAAGGAACCGTCGCTCACGGACGTGAAGGCGAATCTGAATCTCAACGATCCGGAACTGCGCGTGGTGATCGATCGTCCGCTCGCGAGCGATCTGGGCGTGCGCGTCTCCGACATCTCCGGCACGGTGCGGCTCCTAATGAGCGGCGATGATCAGATCTCGACCTTCAAGGAAGGGCCCGAGCAGTATCCCGTCACCATGCGGTTGCTGCCCGGTCAGCGCGACGATCCGAACGCGCTCAGCCGTCTGCTGATTCCATCCTCCAAGCTTGGGCTGATCCGGCTCGATTCGGTCGCGAAACTCGAGCGCGGCTTGGGACCGGCGCGAATCGATCGCTTCAATCGCCAGTTCTCGGTATCGCTCTACGGCAACGTGGCGCTGGGGCATGGCCTGGGCGAGGCGGCCGCGGCCACGCAGGCGATCGTCGATAAGGTCGGCTTGCCGCCGGGCTACGGCATGCAGTTCTCGGGTCAAGTAAAGATTCTCGAAGAGACCACTACCAACATGATCCTGGCGATTGCGCTTGCGTCGATTTTCATGTACATGGTGCTTGCTGCGCAGTTTGAAAGCCTGGTCCATCCGTTCATTATTCTGCTGACGCTGCCGCTCTCGATCCCCTTCGCGCTACTCTCGCTGATCGTCACCGGACGTTCGCTGAATCTGTTCAGCGCGCTGGGTGTGCTGCTGCTGTTGGGCATCGTGAAGAAGAACGGGATTCTGCAGATCGATTACATGAACCGGCTGCGCTCGCAGGGCTGGAAACTGCGCGACGCGATCATGGAAGCCAACCGCGTGCGGCTGCGCCCGATTCTAATGACGACGCTATCGATCGTCGCGGGTCTGATCCCGACTGCAATCGGCATGGGCGCGGGCGCGTCTCAACGTTCCGCGATCGCTGTGACCATCATCGGCGGACAGACGCTGTGTTTGCTGCTGACACTGCTGGTGGTGCCGGTGACGTACTCGATGGTCGAAGGCTTACGCGAGCGCTGGGGTCGTCGTGCGGTCGCCCCCGAGCAGGCTCCGGCAATGGGCGACTAACGATCAGGAGCCAGGAGGCGAGAGGCGGAGTCTTCTGCGCACACTTGTTGGCGTGGTCCTGAGCCTCCTCCTCTGAGCCCGCCGATTATTGACCCGCTGGAGTGCGTTCTTCCGGATGATGAACGCGTCAATTCCGAAACCACCGATGACTTGACGCCCTAAGGGGCGTTCTACACCCTCGGGCCTCAAGATCGCGGCCCCCCGATTGCAATACATCTCTAGAGACCCCTGCGGGTCCTCACGTATCGCAAAGAAACAGCGAAGAGGCGATGCTGACATGGCTCTTGAAGAGTACAAGCGTAAACGCGATTTTGAGAAAACTCAGGAACCTGCGCCCGCTGTGGCCAAGTCCCGCAAGTCAGGTTTGTCCTATCTCATCCAGAAGCATGACGCGACGCGCCTGCACTACGATTTCCGGCTGGAGCTGGATGGAGTCCTCCTGAGTTGGGCCGTGACCCGTGGTCCGAGCCTCGATCCAGGCCAAAAGCGCCTGGCGGTTCGGACCGAAGACCATCCACTTTCCTACGGCGATTTCGAGGGCACCATTCCCAAGGGTCAATATGGCGGCGGCACTGTGATGCTGTGGGACCAGGGTACCTGGGAGCCGACGGGGGATCCCAAGGCCGGCCTCAAGAAAGGACATCTTTCTTTTCAGTTACACGGCGAGCGTCTCAAAGGCGGATGGGCGTTGGTCCGCATGCACGGCCAGGAGAAACGCGAAAACTGGCTGCTGATCAAAGCGAACGATGAGCAGGCCCGCAAGAATGGCGCGTCTTCAGAGTTTCTCGACGATCTTTCCTTCAGCGTGAAAAGCGGCCGATCGATGGACGCCATCGCTTCGGGTGAGAAACCGGTTCGACGAGATAGTGCTAAGAAACCCAGCGCCAGCGCACTAAAAAAGCTGAGTGCACTGATGCAGAAGTATCCATCGGTACAGCTAGCCACGCTGGTCGACGAGCCGCCTGCAGGCGAGCAGTGGGTGCACGAGATCAAACTTGACGGCTACCGCTTGCTGGCATTCTTTTCGGGCGACCAGGTGATTCTTCGCACGCGTAACGGCCTGGATTGGACTGAGAGTTTTCCCGCGATCGTGGCCGCGCTCGAAAAACTCAAAGCCACCGACGCCGCGATCGACATGGAAGCGGTGGTCCTCGACGGCAACGGCAAGAGCGGATTTCAGGCGCTCCAGGCAGCGCTAGGCGCGGGCGGAAGGCGCGATCGCATTGTCGCGTACGTGTTCGACCTGCTGCATCTGGATGGGAAGGACCTGACCCAAGTGCCGCTTATCGAACGCAAGCAGAAGCTGGAGAGTCTGTTGAAGAAATCGGCGACGGGCGCGGCTCTCAAATTCAGCGAGCACATAACCGGACAGGGGAAAAAGATGCTCGCGAAATCCTGCGAGCTGGGGCTGGAGGGGGTCGTCTCGAAGCTCGCGGATGCTCCATATCAGGCGGGACGCGGAAAGAGCTGGCTCAAATCGAAATGTGCGCAGCGCCAGGAGTTCATCATTCTTGGCTATAGCAAAGCGCGCACAGGCGACCGGGCGCTCGGAGCGCTTTATCTCGGCTACATCAAGGCGGGGGAACTAACGTACGCCGGGAAAGTCGGCACGGGATTCACGATGTCGAGCGCTCGCACGCTCACAAATCGGTTAGAGCCGCTTGCGCTGAAGAAGGCGGCCCTCACGCGCGCGGAAATGAGTGGGATCTCGGCGGGCGAATACAATTCAATTCACTGGGTCAAGCCGCAGGTGCTATGCGAGGTTGCTTTCACCGAATGGACCGGTGATGGTCGCATCCGGCACCCCTCCTTTCAGGGACTCCGCGAAGACAAGGAGGCGAATAACGTGAAGATGGAAAAATCCGTGGCGGTGCAGAAAGCGCCGCCGGTTTCCGCGCTGAAACAGCCGAGTAGTGGGCTGGTCCTGCACGGCGTCAAGATTACTCACCCGGAGCGCGTCATTTCGGATACGGGCCATGTTACTAAAGGCGAACTGGCCGAGTATCATGCGGCCGTCGCGCCCTTCATGCTGCCGCACATCGCCCAGCACCCGCTAAGTCTGTTGCGTTGTCCGTCGGGGATAGACGGTCAGTGTTTTTATCAACGCAGTCCAGGCAGGGGGCTCGGCAAGGACGTACACCCTTTTAAGTTTCAGCACAACGGAAAGACCTACGAGTATCTGTACATCGATGACCCGCAGGGTTTGCTCGAAGTGATTCAGATGGGAGCCATCGAGCTGCATCCGTGGGGCGCCCGCATCGACGCGATCGATTATCCGGACCGTCTGATTTTCGACCTCGACCCGGCGCCCGACGTTCCTTTCGAAGCGGTCAAGCTGGCGGCACAGGATCTGCGCGAGCGGCTGCGAAAGAAGAATCTGGAATCGATGCTCAAATGCACCGGTGGAAAAGGGTTGCATGTGTTCGTTCCGCTCGCAGGCAAAAACAAGTGGGCGGAAGCGAAGTCCTTCGCTGAGTCAGTAGCCCACGAAATGGTGAAAGCCACGCCAGTGGCTTACATTGCCACCATGAGCAAGGCAAAACGCCCCGGCAAGATTTTCATCGATTACTTTCGCAACGATTACACGGCGACCGCGATCGCTGATTACGGAGTTCGCGCGCGCCCGGGCGCTCCCGTAGCGGTGCCGCTCGAATGGGCCGAGCTGAAGGATATCGAGTCGGCCAGCCAGTTCTCGATCAAGGATGTGCTGAAGCGCATCGCAAAAAAGAAGGCAATCACGTCGCCGCCGGCCCAGCGGCTGCCTTCCGTTAAGGAGGCATGAGCGCATGCCGACTTGCACGGTCCGTCACAAGTCACCCGTCGCGCTCCTGCTTATCGACGTCATCAATCATTTTGAATTTCCGGATGGCGAGCAGGTCCTGCGGCATGCCCTGCCCATCGCTCCGAAGCTCGCGCGATTGAAGCAGCGAGCTCGTGATGCGCGCATTCCGACCATTTACGTGAATGACAATTTCGGGCAATGGCGATCGGATGCCGCGAAGCTTCTGGAATACTGCGTCCGGCCCGAAGCACGCGGCAAACTTTTCGTCGAGCAACTACGCTCCGATCACGAGGATTATTTCGTACTGAAGCCGATGCACTCGGCGTTCTACAAGACGCCTCTGGATGTGCTGCTTTACGAACTGGGCGCTACATCCCTGATTCTCTCTGGCTTAGCGACCAACAGCTGCATTCTCTGTACCGCGCACGATGCCAACATGCGCGATTTCAAAATTATCGTGCCCTCCGACTGCTGCGCCGCGAGAAGCACCCGCGAGCATTGGCTGGCAGTGGACCACATCCGCGCAATAGACGCGGCTAAAGTACTGTCTTCCAGGTCGCTCCGACTCGCCAAGTCGCCGCCGGTGAAATCAAAACGAAACGGCCATGAACGCGCACGTTGATGAAACTCTGCCTGCGGTCTTGAGTAATGCCGAGATTGCCGATCGCCTGGCCAGTCTCGCACAGTTGCTTTCGTCGCAGAAAGAGAATCCTTGGAAGATCAAAGCCTATCAGCGGGCGGCGGCGAGAATCCGCAATTTATCGGAGAGCGTCGAGGAACTGGTGCACGACGACGCGGACCTGACGCGTTATGCCGGCATCGGAGAGGCTATTGCAAGCGCCATTCGCGAGATCGTCCGGACCGGCAGTCTGGGGAAGCTCGACAAGCTGCGAGCGGAGGCTAGCCCCGAGCTGCTCACTATCAGTTCGTACCCGCGTCTCGATCCCAAACGCGTGTTGCGCGTGTATAAGAAGCTAGGCATTTCCTCGATCGAAGAGCTGCGCGAGAGGTTGGATAGCGGCGAGTTGGAAAACATTTTCGGGCTGCGCATGGCCCAGCACGTCCGCCACGGACTCACCGAGACGCCCGCCATGCTCTTATACCGAGCGGATGACCTGCGCGGCGCTGTCGAGGAGTTTCTGGTTGGCCCGTGCGCAGTGCGTCGGGCCGAAGTTGCCGGGGCGTACCGGCGCCGCGTCGAGGTAATCGACGAACTTGTTTTCGTAATCGAGAGCGGCGATTTTGCCGGAGTCGTTGCTCGGCTGCAGCGCTATGGTGGCCGAACGCCGCTGATTTCTTCGGGCAAAGACCACGCGCTGTTCTCGCTTTCGTCGGGCCTGCTGCTGCGAATTCAACTCGCGAGCACGGATGACTGGGGCTTTCACATGCTTACCTGCACGGGTTCGGAGCAGCATCTGCGCAAGCTGAAGGCGGTGGCGGGCGGCCTTCGCGAGATTAAGTCGAGCGGCGTGCCTCTCCCATCCGAATCCGCCTTGTATGGCAAATTCGGCCTCGAGTACATCGAGCCGGAACTTCGAGACGGGCACGATGAGGTAGATCGCGCAGCGAATGGAACGCTGCCTGTACTGGTCACGGCGAAAGAGATTAGCGGCGAGCTTCACGCCCATTCCACTTCGAGCGATGGCGGCAATTCCATCGAAGAGATGGCCGAGGCCGCGCGCGCGCGCGGCTACGAGTACATCGGGATCACCGATCATTCGCAGAGTTTGAAGATCGCGCGCGGAGTCTCGGTCGAGGATCTTTGGGCCCAGATCCGATTCATCGACAAGCTCAACGCTCGCTTACACGGCTTCCGCATCCTCAAATCCGCTGAGGTGGACATCCTGGCGGACGGGTCCCTGGATTATCCAGACGACCTCCTCCGCGAACTCGACTACACTGTCTGTTCCGTTCATTCCAAGTTCGCTCTGGGCAAAGAGCAACAAACCGGGCGCATTCTTCGGGCGATGGATAACCGCTACTTCAACATCCTCGGGCATGCAACCGGACGATTGCTGCTCAAGCGCCCCGGCTACGAGATTGACATTCCTCGCGTAATCGCGCACGCGCGAGACACGCGTTGCTACTTCGAAATAAACTCAAGTCCCGATCGACTCGATCTTTCGGCGGAGAATGCGCATCTAGCCGCGGCGGCAGGCGTCAAGATCGCCGTGTCGACCGATGCGCATAGCACCCGAGAGTTCGGACTGATTCGTTATGGAATCGACCAGGCGCGACGCGCCGGTCTAGAAAAATCCGACATTTTGAACTGCCTGCCGTGGCACGATCTTGCCCCGCTCTTTAAGAAATGAGCGCTCTACGAGTTTAGGAAATCTTAGACGCCATGTTCCCTAACGTCGTCCCGATCAGGCGCGCGACCTTCTTCAGCAGGTCCTGATCGACCCTGGCTGGCTCAATCCCGGCCTTGAGGATAGCCTCCTGTACGGTTGCTCCGTCGTGCAGGGCGCTCAGCAGAACCTCCGATTGTCGGGCGCTTATCCCCAATCCACGCGCCACGAAATCCCCAAACGATTCGTTCGCTCTCGGTTGGACGCCGGCATCCACCAGCAATTGATTCACGCCTTTGATGACTTCTGCGCTCACCATTAAAGATTCGCCCCCATTCTAGTAACTCGTTGGTCGGTAGGATGATCCTTGGATGCGGCGATCCGTTTCACCAGGACTGAGTCTTGGCAGGGTGAAAGGACCGGCCAGGATCAAAGGGCATACTTTTTCTTGAGCGGGAATAGGATCATTAGAGAGAGGTGATCTCGTGAGCAACTACCCAATCGCGGTCATAGTCGGAAGCCTTCGGCGCGATTCATACAATCGGCAGCTAGCTAATGCGATTGCAAAGCTGGGGCCTTCGGATTTTTCATTCCAGCAATTGGCGATCGGCGACCTACCGCTCTATAACCAGGACGATGATGCAAATCAGTCCGAAGCCGTGAAACGACTCAAGGCCGAAATCACGGCCGCGAAGGGCCTGCTGTTCGTCACTCCCGAATACAATCGGTCCATCCCCGGGGTGCTCAAGAACGCGATCGATCATGCTTCGCGTCCGTACGGTCAAAGCGCGTGGGCTGGAAAACCCGCGGGTATATTGGGGGCGTCCGTCGGCGCGAATGGCACGGCGATGGCGCAACAGCACTTGCGGAGTATTCTTGCCTATCTGGACGTCCCTGCCCTCGGCCAGCCGGAAGCGTTCCTTCATGTCCCCGGGCTGTTCGAGGAAAGCGGCGAGCTAAAACCAGACAGCAAGAAGTTCCTACAGAACTGGATGGACAAGTTCGCGGCGTGGGTAAGAAACCACGCGTGAGCAACGTGGATGCCCTCGCCGAATTGACCGCTACGAGACGCTAGTTCCGACGCAAATCTCTGTAACACTCGCGGGGTCTTTTGACTCCACCGTTGGGACCCCTACTGGTAAGGGGAATCACCTAATGCAGGAGATACAGAGTATGCACAGATACCAAACTGAGCATGGGCGCGGCTCGCGCCGTCAGCGGGACGAATTCGGGCGGTTTGAATCCGAATCAGGTCGGAACCGCGGCAACTATCGCTCGAGCGGGCGTTTCGGAGGAAACAACCCCTCACAGTATGGATCGCCGCGCTCGGGAGACGGCCGCTCCGACTACTATCGAGGAGACGACTATTCCGGATCGCGCTACTTTGAACCGGACTACGACGACCGCTTCGGCGACCGGCATTTCGACGATCGTTATGACGATAGGTTCGACAGTCGATCCGGCGGACCTGCCGGCGCTTGGGGCAGTGACGAAATCGGACCCGATCCCCGACGTTTTCGAGGCAACTCCGGCGACTCGCGCAACAATCCCCCGGACTGGCGCGGCGCTTCGCATCCCTGGCATGGCGGCGCTCGGAATTGGAATGATGAGTCGCTGCAAGGCTACCGCGGCGACGATCGTGATTTTCAGATGAACCGCGGCAATAGCGGCTACCGTGCGGAATCGGGTGGCCGAGGCTATTCCCAGCAGGGGCACAGTTCCAGCTACCTGGACAATCGTGGAATGGGAAATGGCGGCCGCTACGATCAATTCACGTCCGGCGGACAGTTCTCCGGCCGCGGCCCGAAGGGCTATCGCCGCTCAGATGATCGCATTCAGGAAGACGTTTGCGAAGCTTTATCCCAACATTCGGGACTCGACGCGAGCGACATCGAAGTGAAGGTTCACAACGGCGAAGTGACCTTGAGCGGAACCGTCGGCGACCGGCAAGACAAGCGGATGGCGGAAGACTGTGCCGAGCGCTGCTCCGGCGTCCAGGACGTGCGAAACGAAATTCGCGTGAAACGCGAGAGCGGTTCCGACGATCAGCGCTACGAGAACAAGAGCAAAGCGCCGACGGGTACGGGTTCCACATCGAAAGTCGGCGAATCAAAGACGGCTTGATCTTGTAAAGGTGGGAGCAGCTTTGTTTCGCGGCTAAGATGGTGGCCTTGGAACCAGGCCAGCAGCCCTAGCCGTCGCCCGGGTCAGTGAGTCGCCGGAGAGCGAACGCTGACTCGGGCTTCCCTGCGGCGCCAGCGGAGCGCTCACCTCTTTCTCCTTCGCGCTCGGTGCAGAAGCTCCCGCGCCTTGTCCGGTCCGTGACGACCGAGGATCCTTACCTTAATGTCGCGAACCTTCTGATAATTTACGAAGAACGCTTCAATCTGCTTCACCACGATTGGATTCAGGCGCGCCAAGTCCTTGATGTTCGAGTAAAGCAGCGATTGCTCCGCGACGGCGATCAGGCGGTCGTTGCGGTTCACCTCGCCCTCTTCTTTCTGCTCGAGCTCAAGCACTCCGATTGGCTCGCAATCCACTAGGCAGCCGGTAAAGAGCGGCTCATCGGTGAGCACCAGAACGTCGAGCGGATCGCCGTCCTCGGCTTTGGTTTCGGGCACGAATCCGAAATCGTAGGGAAAGACCATGCCTTCCGGCATTACCTTCGACAACTTGTCCATCCGTTTCGAAGGTTCGTACTTCAGCTTGTTGCGGCTGCCCCTGGGCGTCTCGATGATGACGCTGATCTTCCCTGCCCTTGACGAAGCTGCGCCGCTCGAGCTCTTTGAAGCCTTGCGTTGCATCCGCGCATCTATCCGGCGAGCAAAGCGGTAGCGTCCCAAACACGAGTCCCGGGAACACTGCGCGCAGCCCCCTTCTTCTTGGGCTCGGGGCTACTGAGATACGTTGCCCTGAGTCCCTTGGCCATGGTTAGTGCATTTTCGTATTTCCGTTCGGCGATTCGCTTCAACTCCGCCACCAGCTCGCAGCGAGGACCGTGGTCCAGCACCTTCCGCGCGATACTGACCACTTCTTCCGAGTCGTGCCACTCTCCGATCGCATCTTTGACCTTGCCCAAGTCAGTAACGAATTTCGGTTTCGAGGCGGGCGCTGCGATCCGTAGTACATCCTGCAATTCCTTGAGTTTCAAACGATACGGATGCAGAGTCTGCCGCCCAAGCCGTCGCGGGATCGCCAATTCGGACGCGAGTTTGACGGCGGTCGAAGCCGCATTGTCGGACG
>JGI1027J12803_100181163_pt1 | contig 11706 bp, 7 predicted proteins | sample IowNatreferecore_FD_12803 | JGI IMG/M metagenome (IMG submission 12803) | reverse complement strand
GTTGTTGCCGCCTGCGAACTGCTTCGCGAACACATCCGCCATGCCGGTGATTCGCTCAAAGAAGTGCTCGAACAAAAGCGCGCCGAAGCACAACGTGAGTTGGAGAATGCAGGCCGCCATTCGAAAGCATAAGCACCTGTCACCCACTCGATTTCGCGCTCACACGATCTATCCAACTATCTCACCCGTTTTTGGTCTATTTAGACTATTTGGGCTGTGAAACGTTGTTGGAGTTAGACTCACTACTCAACAGACACTCCGACTTGCTCGAACTGCTGCCTCGGCCTACCGAGGGAGGCAGAAGTGCTCAGATCCTGAAGAAACGGAGGAGCCGTTATGCAGAAGCTTGGAAAAGTCTCGGCCGAAAAAGTTCTCCGTCACAAAATCTATGGAACTCCCCGCAAGGCGCTTGCCATCAAGGATGTTGCCCGGAAAGGCACGCCACGCGAGGCCGCGACCGCGTTCTTGAAAGGTATTGCGAATCAATTGAAGATCCCCGCCGATCTCGGCAATCTGAAGTATGACAAGGCGGTCCAGAGTCCTCTGGGCACACACGTACTCTTTCAGCAATACCACAACAAGAAACCAATTACAGGCGCCTGGGTAAAGGTGGACCTCGATCCGCAAAACCGTGCATACCACTTTACGAACAATACGATGCCGGTGAAGATGCTGGAGAAATCGGTGCAGAAAGCAACCAAGCGAGCCTGGAGTGAGTCGGACGCGAAAAAGAAAGCGCTGGCGGTGGTCAAGGCGACACCCTCCCGGATTCGCGGGCAAGTGACAAGCGAATTGGTTAACTTTCCCGTGGGAAAGACTGTCCAACCAGCTTGGAAATTCGTGATTCCAGTGTCCGCTCCACCGCATGACTGGCGGATCTATATCAGCGCAGGTAGCGGTTCGGTTTTGCACAAAGAAGACATGATCAAAACGGCCACTGGGAAAGGCATGGTTTTTGATCCCAATCCGGTGGTTGTGCTCAACAACACTGCGTTGAGAGATTCCAAGCCGGTCCCGGATGCCGCTTATGAGCAGGTTCGATTGCCTGGAATTGCCGCTTCGGGATTCCTCGATGGTCCTTATGTAAGTACGTCCAAGACCAAGAAGCGGGTGAAGTCTACGAACCGCACATTTCTTTTCAAAAGAAATCAAGCGGGCTTTAAGGAAGTCATGGCGTACTTCCATATTGATCGGATGCAGCGTTATATCCAGAGCCTGGGATTTAAGAACGTAAATCACCGTCCAATTCCCGTGAACATTGCGGGGCAGAGAGACGACAATTCCTTCTACAGCCCAGCCGACAAGTCCTTATCATTTGGAACCGGCGGGGTAGATGACGCAGAGGATGCGGAGATCATCCTCCACGAATACGGACACTCCATCCAGGATGCACAAGTTCCGGGCTTCGGCGCTTCTAAGGAGGCGGGTGCGATGGGGGAGGGCTTTGGGGACTACCTCGCCGGCAGTTTCTTCAACGATGCCAAACCCTCTCATTTGCAGAATTGTGTTGGATCGTGGGATGCGACCGCTTACAGCAAGGACGATCCGCCTTGCCTGCGCAGGCTCGACGGCAAGAAACACTATCCCAAAGACATGGATGGGGAAGTTCATGATGATGGAGAAATGTGGTCTGCGTGTTTGTGGCAGATCCGCCAGGCCATGGGGCGCAAGGCGGCCGACAAGCTGATTTTGTCGCACCATTTCTTGTTGCAGAAAGACGCCAGCTTTAAAGATGCCGCTGAGGACTTGATTCAGGCAGACCAGCAGTTGAATGGCGGGGCAAACGAAGCTGCGATCCGCAACATCTTTGTTCGCCGGGGCATCCTGGGGTCGGTGAAGAATAAGAACACTGCCTCGAAACCGTCTCGCCGACGCAAGCGTCTCCACGGAAAGTAGACCTTGGACGAGACCGCGAGCGCGAATTTTCCACATCCGTACATCGCATCAAGGAGTGATCTATGGCACACGATTTTGATCCCGGATATTGTGCTCCGGCTTTTCAACAACTGGTACGTGACTATCCCGATGAGCAGGTGTACCCACACAAGGACTTTCGCACGGAATGGGGACCGATTTTTCATCGCGGCAGATTGGATGGGTCCGCGCGCGTACTGATTTTGGGACAGGATCCGGCGCAGCACGAGACCATTGCACGGCGCATCCTGGTGGGCGAGGCAGGGCAGCGCATCCAGGGTTTTCTCGCCAAGCTGGGCATGGACCGCAGCTACGTGATGATCAACACCTTTCTCTACTCCGTGTACGGACAGGGCGGAGGCACCAAGCACAAGAATGATCCGGCAATCGCGAGTTATCGCAATTCTTGGATCGACGCCATTTTTGCGACAAGTTCGATTGAGGCGGTTGTAAGCCTCGGTCAACTCGCTGATGGCGCGTTTCAGCAATGGAAGGCTACACCCAAGGGTCAGGCTACTAATGTGGTCGCGGTGCACATTACGCATCCCACGCAGCCGGAGAGTTCTGCCGGCAATAACAAGGTGAAACATGCGGCTGCGATCAAGGCCATGCTGCAGAACTGGAATGCAGCACTGCCCACAGTGAAAGCGGCAATTCAGCATCCCGATCGAGCGGTGGCGCTCGCGTTATACGGCGAAACGTTCGTCGACGGCGATAGGCCAGAAATATCTGAATTGGATATGCCTGGCGGACTTCCCGCATGGATGCGTGGCGCCAAGAACTGGGCAACTCGCACTGGCGCCACCGCCGCCCTGAAGCGCGTCACCATCACGGTCACCATCCCCATGGGCTCCCGTCCCGCGTGAAGAGGCTATTTGTGAGCAAAAAGAAAATTGTTGCCAAAGCTGCCAAGCCGAAGCCGGTCATTGATCCCGCAGAAGGGTCGCAGATTGTCCTGCGCGGACAGATTGTCACTATGGATGGCGCCCGCCGCGTAATCAAAGACGGGCTGGTCTATATCAACAAGGGCTCTATTGTCGCGGTAGAGGCAAAAGATGGGCCGGTTCCGGCCGGCTTTGAGGGCTTGCCGGTAATCAATACCCACGGCACGATCTTTCCTGGCCTCATCGAGCTGCACAACCACCTGAGTTACAACTTGCTGCGGCTGTGGGCCGTTCCCAGGCCCTATGGGAATCGCGGGCAATGGGCGGGGATTCCTGAATACCGTTCGACGATAAGCGGGCCGATGAAGTTGCTGGGCGCGCGACCGGACTTACTCGCAGCGTTGGCGCGTTATGTGGAATGCAAGTGCCTGCTCGGTGGGACCACCACCAGCCAAGGAATCGAGCTTTTCAGCAACGCGGGGGCGCGAAGGTTTTATCGCGGGATCGTGCGTAATGTAGAGCAGACAAACGATCCCAATTTGCCAGAGGCCGGCACCCGTATTCCCGATATTGATGCCAAAGATGCGCAATCGTTTTTGGCACGCATAAGCCAGAAGAAATGCTACCTGCTGCATTTGGCGGAGGGATTGGATAAAACCGCGCGCAAGCATTTCCTGAGTTTGCAGTTCAAACCCGACCAGTGGGCGATTGCTCCATCCTTAGCAGGAATTCACTGTGCCGGGCTGCTCAAAGAAGATTTCGACGTCATGGCCGCCAAGGGTGCGTCCATGATCTGGTCGCCACTGAGCAACATGCTGCTTTATGGCGGTACCGCGCCGGTATCGGATGCGCTAGCTTCCGGAGTGCGCATGGGCATCGGCTCCGACTGGTCGCCCTCGGGGAGCAAAAACCTGCTCGGAGAACTCAAAGTTGCGCACCTTTACAGTCAAGAGAATGAAGGTCTCCTGAACGATGTACAGATCCTCGAACTGGCTACGGTTAACGCCGCCGCGATCCTGAGCTGGCAGGACCACCTGGGTTCGCTGGAGTCCGGAAAGTGTGCCGACCTGCTGGTGCTCGAAGGCAAGCCGCAGGATCCCTACGGAGCGCTGCTCAAGGCCGATGAGCAGTCGATTCACCTGGTGATGATCAATGGTGTGCCGCGCTGTGGAACTCCGGCTCTGATGCAGGATTTCGGGATCACCGGAGAAAACTTCGCCGTGGGCGGAAGCGCCAGAGTTCTGAATCTGGCGCAGACCACCGAAGATCCGGATGTGGCACCAATTCCGTTGACGCTGGCCAAGACGCGCCTAACGAAAGCTCTCAACGCGCTGCCCAACCTGCCACCGCCACCCGTCGCCAAGCGGGCTACGAAGGCGCCCCCGTTGACGTGGGCGCTGGTCCTCGACGAACTGGTCCCAACAGGTATGGATGTGCGTCCGCACCTCCCACTGGGAGGGCATCCCACCATGGCCGATGCCAAAGGCAAGGTTGCGGCAAAAGATCCGGTGCTGACGCCGCTCAAGCTCGACCCGATTACCGTGGTGGACGACAGTGACTTTCTGGACGCGATTCGGAAGGAGAAGAATCTCCCCGACTACGTCAAGGAAGGATTGCCGCAACTGTACATCTGAACGCGCTGGCCCGGCTGTGCGCTTTGAATGTTTTCCCGATCCGGAGTACCACTCAAAATCCATTCGCTGAGTGATAGTACACGTCGTTCCAACGAAGCTCCTTCACGAAGCCTCCAATGGTAGTGTTGGCATCAATCAGCAGGCATTCCATGCCAGCCATCTCCGCAAAGTTCGCCAAGTGCTCCGGCGTCAAGGCGCGGCTCAGAGCCGTGTGATGGGCACCGCCGGCATGGATCCACGCGGTTGCTGCAACCTTCAAATCGGGTTCGGGAATCCAGACCGCTCTAGCAACCGGAAGCTTGGGCAGAGGATGTTGTGGCTGGATTACATCTACTTGATTAATAATCAGTCGAAACCGGTTTCCCATATCCACCAGCGACGCATTCACTGCCTTTCCTGCTGCCGCAGTAAAAACCAAGCGGACCGGGTCTGATTTCCCCCCAATGGAGAGCGGATGGATTTCAGCGGACGGCTTTTCGTTTGTGATCGACGGACACACTTCCAACATGTGGGCACCGAGCACCTGACCTCCATCTTTCAAGTGATAGGTGTAGTCCTCCATGAATGACGCTCCGCCCTCGAGACCACGGCTCATGACTTTTGCCGCCCTAACCAGAGCTGCCGTTTTCCAGTCGCCTTCGGCCCCGAAACCGTAGCCATCGGCCATCAAACGTTGAACGGCAATTCCCGGAAGTTGGGGAAGACCGTGCAAATCTTCAAACGTATCGGTGAAGGCATGCGAACCAGTCTGCTCTAGGAAACGACGAAGTCCGATTTCAATCTTTGCGGCCTCAAGCAAAGATTGGCGCTTGCAACCACCTTTGCGGAGCGGCTCTGCAACCTTATAGGCATCGTCGTATTCTGCCGTCACCTGGTTGACTTCTGCGTCAGTCGCTTGTTCCATGCATTGCACTAAGTCTCCGACGCCGTACCCACTCACCTTGTAACCGAGGTTCATCTCCGCAGTGACCTTATTTCCTTCGGTCACGGCTACGTTGCGCATGTTGTCGCCGAAGCGAGCGACCTTCAGATGTTGAGCATCGTGCCAGGCGCAGGCAGCGCGAATCCATGCACCCATCTCCGAGTGGAGTTCCACATCCTGCCAGTGGCCGACAACAACTTTGCGATTGAGCCGCATTCGGGCTCCAATGAAGCCAAATTCACGGTCGCCATGGGCGGCCTGATTCAGATTCATGAAGTCCATATCGATCGTCGACCATGGCAGAGCGTCATTGAATTGAGTGTGCAAGTGCAGTAGAGGCTTATGCAAGGCTCTCAAGCCGGCAATCCACATGCGAGCCGGCGAGAAGGTATGCATCCAAGTGATGACACCGATGCAATTCCTGGAACCGTTAGCGTCCTGGCATAACTGGTCGATCGATTCGCTGCTCGTCATTACCGGTTTCGCGATGATCCTTACCGGCATCTCAGGAGATGAGTCCAACGCGCGTGCGATGGAGCTAGCATGCTCCTCGACCTTCTTCAACGTTTCCGGCCCATAGAGATGCTGGCTACCGGTAACGAACCAAGCTTCCAGATTCGATAGATCGATCACACAGTCCTCTTTTCGAATACCCAGCTCATTTATGCGGTCTGGCGTCGGCGACTTGCACTACCAAGCTCGGCCTTGTGCAAGAGTTGCGGGAAGCAGATGGGCGCCTCTCTCCGAATTCATCAGGTGCCTCACAGACCTAACGAGTAAACGTTTGCTAGAATTATATGCTGACAAGCTCTCGACCGCACCAGGAAAGGCTTCCCCGCGCATATGAACATCCGGCTCCTTCTGGGCTGCATATTCCTGGCAGCCTTTTCGATCAACGGTAGCCCTGCTCAGCATTCATCCGGCTCACCGAAAGCCCTTGACTTAGCCGGGGACATTCAACACGTGCACGATCCCTCCATCATTCGGGATGGGATGACGTGGTACCTGTTCAGTACCGGCAATAGTTCGGAACATGGAGGGGAGATCCCGGTCCGCTGCTCCCAAGACCTGCATGAGTGGCAAAAATGCGGGTACGTTCTGAGTGAAATTCCGCAGTGGATCAAGACACAGAGCCCGGAAACCAGTGAACTCTGGGCACCGGACATCTCCTACTTCAAGGGCGAGTATCACCTCTACTATGCCTTTTCGATATTCGGCAAGAATACTTCCGGCATCGCGCTAATAACCAATAAGACTCTGAACCCGAAGAGTCCAGGCTTTCGCTGGATGGATCGGGGATTGGTCTTGCGTTCCCGTGCCGAAGACAATTTCAATGCGATCGACCCAAATTTGATCGTGGATGAGGACGGCCGAGCTTGGCTGGCCTTCGGCAGTTTCTGGGATGGAATCAAAATGAGGCGCGTTGATCCCCAAACTGGTTTATTGTCCTCCGAAGATACCAGACTGTACTCTCTCGCCCGCCGCGGGCGTCCCGCGAATCCTCCCCCAAACTCACCCAACCTGCCTGGAAATTGGCAAGCGATTGAGGCGCCCTTCATTGTTCACCACGACGATTACTACTATCTCTTTGTTTCATTCGATCTCTGCTGCCGTGGAATAAAGAGCACCTACAAGATCATGGTGGGCCGTTCGCGTGCCGTTACCGGGCCATACGTTGACGCAGATGGTTTGTCGATGATTGAGGGAGGTGGTACTGCTTTGTTGCGGGGCGGCGGGCACTGGATTGGCCCCGGCGGAGAATCGCTGCTGGTGCAGAAAGACGGAGACATCATCGTCTTCCACGCCTACGACGCCGTCAGCGGTAAACCATACCTCCGGATCTCCACCATTGCTTGGGGCCACGGCTGGCCCAAGATCGCGTTGGAGGGCGAGGATACGACCGCCAAGTAAGGAGAATACGCATCGCTCTGCCGATGAGGCCGTCAGGTCTGAGGCAGAAATCCGGATAACTCATTGACAAAAGGGTACAGGGGCTCATAGCCTCTTTCTTAGTAAACGATTGCTCAAAAGCGAGAGGGCGAGATAATGGTGTCAATAGACCGTAGAACTTTCCTGAAGGCGACGAGTGCGACCGCAGCAGGCGCCTACGCAGCGAGCATTCTTCCGGCCTGGGCCGCATCCGACAAGAGCCTTGTGGCTGTCTCCACACCTCTCACAACGTTTGCCTACGCCGACGTTCAGTTGCTTGACGGGCCGATGAAACGGCAATTCGAGGAGAACCACGCGCGCTTCCTGAATGTTGATGACGATCGCATGCTGAAGGTCTTCCGGCAGGTCGCCGGCCTAGCCGCCCCAGGTGAAGATATGGGCGGCTGGTACGACCTAACTGGATTCAGTCTGGAAGGGAACGATTTTCATGGGTTCATTGCCGGCCACAGTTTCGGACAATATGTCTCTGGGCTGGCTCGCGCTTACGCAGTTACGGGATCGGAAGCGACTCGGGCCAAGGTAAACCGCCTGGTGAAAGGTTATGGTGAAACGCTGGATCCGAAAGCTAAGTTCTTCGTCGATTATCGTCTTCCTGCTTACACCTACGACAAGCTTTCGTGCGGCTTGATCGATGCTCATGAGTTCGTTCACGACCCCCTGGCGATGGACATTCATGAGAAGCTCACTCGTGCTATCGTGGCGTACTTGCCGGAGAAGGCCTTGTCTCGTGCCGAAATGCGCTCCCGCCCGCACAAGGACACGTCATATACATGGGACGAGACCTATACGCTGCCGGAGAATCTGTTTCTTGCATATCAGCGCACCGGCAAGTCGCTTTATCGCGACATGGCGAAGAAGTTCCTCGAGGACGACACCTACTTTGATCCGCTGTCGGAAGGCAACAATGTTCTTCCCTTCGAGCACGCCTATAGTCACGTCAACGCGTTTAGTACAGCGATGCAAGCCTATATTACGCTGGGAAGCGAGAAACATCTGCGGGCGGCGAAGAATGGCTTCGACATGCTGGATAAGACGCAAAGCTTCGCAACAGGAGGATGGGGACCGAATGAGGCGTTTGGAGAGCCGGGGACTGGGCAGTTGGGCAATAGTCTCACCACCACCCATGCCAGCTTCGAAACTCCTTGCGGAGCGTACGGTCACTTTAAGATCACGCGTTATTTACTGCGCGTGACAAAAGACGCTCTCTACGGCGACAGCATGGAGCGCGTCCTTTACAACACGATTCTCGGAGCTTGGCCGATCCAGGCTGACGGAACATCTTTCTATTACTCCGACTATGCCACGACCGGGAAAAAAGTTTGGTATGGACAGAAGTGGCCGTGCTGCTCAGGAACATTCCCTCAACTCGCCGCTGACTATCACATCAGCACCTATCTTCGTGCGACGGATGGCGTATACGTGAATTTGTTTACACCTTCGAGCGTTCAGTGGAACGAGGGCGGAGGGAAGTACGGACTGAAGCAGGAAACGAAATATCCCTTTGATAACAAGGTTCAGATTCAGATATCTGCCTCTGCTCCGAAGGAGTACACGCTATATGTCCGCATTCCAGCCTGGGCGTCGCCCAACCCGCTCCTGATGGTGAATGGGAAACGAGTGTCCAGTGAAGTTCAACCGGGCACATTCGCCAGTATTCGTAATACCTGGAAACACGGTGACCGTGTGGAGCTTGAGCTGCCTATGCCTCTGCGACTGGAAGCTGTGGACGCAAATCATCCTGACGTCGTGGCCTTGGTGCAGGGTCCGCTTGTATTGATGGCGGTGGGTGAGTCACAGCCAACATTCAATCGGAGCGCACTCCTGCAAGCAAAAGCCGCAAATAATCCTACTGGAGACTGGTTGGCAAGTTCGGCGGATGGCTCAAGCATCACGATGCGGCCATTCATGACGATCGAGAAGGAAAGCTATAGCACGTACGTGCAGCTCAAGTCCTAGAGTACCCTCCGCGCGGCCTCGGACGATGGCGTCCGGGGCTTCTTGTTTTGGTGTCAATTCATTTGGGCTGCGCCTCGCCTTCGACCAGCTTGTAGCGATACTGTTCTCGCTCGTCATTCGTCGCTTCCTGACGGAGCAGCGCAAGCCGTTTCAGCAACTCTGGAATCTCGCTCTTCCTGTCAGTCTTTCTCAACGCCTGGATGAGGTGATACAACGCGGTCTGATCCTTGGGATCAATCTCCAGAGCCTTGCGGCACTGGACGGCTGCCTCTGGATACTGCCCAGCCTGTAAATAGAGCTTCGCCAGCACGCTGCGGGCTGGACCGAGTGTAGGACGAAGCGCGACGGCCCTCTTCGCGGAACGCATGGCCGTTAGAAATTCCGGACTACCCGGCGCCACGCCTTGCTGGGAAAGAACGTCTGCTTGCAGGTAAAGCAAGATTGGATCGCTAGGTTTGCGCGCCAATTTTTCCTGCACATCGGCCAAAGCGTTAGAGAGGTCGTTCTGTTGTACAGCTGCAAGCCCCTGCGCCGCGACACTTAAGGATTGCGTCGGATCGAGATCGTAGGCCTTTTCGAAGTCCGCCTGCGCTTTCTCATACTCGGCCAGTTGCACATGGAGGACTCCACGCGCGAAATACAGAGGTGCGGCGTTCGGCTGAAGGTGGATACCATCATTCACCACGTTGATGCCAACCTGGAATGATTGATGGGTCGCCGAGATCGCAGCGAAATCGACATAGAGAAGCACATTCTGCGGGTTGAGCAAGATCGCTTGTCGCAGGGCGTCGACTGCTCTCTCGGTATCGTGGGAATCTTCGTAGGCGGCGGACGCCAGCTCGAGCGTCCGTGCATCTGGATTGGATCCAAGCAGGGGCTCCAGCGTGGCAAGAGATTCCTGAGGCCGGTGAGCCATCAATTGAATCGATGCCAGAACCTGACGTTCCTGTCGATCATCTGCACTCAGAGCCAGACTCTTCTGAAATACAGTCGCCGCTTTGTCGAAGCGCTTCAGTTTGACAAGGCAGGTGGCATAGGCGTGCAGCGCCGGCGGTCGTGAATCAAAAAGAGAGGCAGACTTTTCAAAGTGAACGGCCGCGGCGGCGCAATTTCCCTGCTGGTACTGGAGCACGGCTAGCATACCGTGGCTAGTCAGGTCGTTCGGGCGCAATTGAAGAAGGTGCTCAAGAAGAGGTATTCCGGCCGCATTGCCCGCGTCGTATTCGATCTGAGCGGCTCCTTGCAACGCCGGGACGTTGTCCGGGAATACCTTCAGCGCACTCCGAAACGACGACAGAGCTTCTTTTTTCTGTCCCTGCCCCGCGTAAGCCACCCCCTGCATCGTCCACAACTGGGCATTGCCGGGCGAGGCCTTCAGCTCGACTTTCAACAAATCGAGCGCTCTATCGAATTGCTGATTTCGTAGAGCAGAAGCGATCTGTTGAATCGGGTCTTGGCCCGGTTGTGCGAGAACACAAGAGAGCAGCACCATCGGAAGGGCCACAAAGAGCAGCGATCGTAGACGAACAAGTACTTCTTCCATGGCCACGGTTGCTTGTCTCAAGGTTGCGCCGAAGAGTAAATGAGTCGCCAAATCATGGTAATAGAAATGATGTCGCCCGTACGGAGCCAGAGGCGGGGAACTCGTTTCATCTATACGCAAAGTAAAGACGGCCGGTGCTTTGGGGGAAGCATCTCGGCCGTCCGGTCGTCTTGTCTGCGATTCAGACAGCGAGGTTTAGAACGAAATTCTCCCGCCTATCTGCCAGAAGCGCGGTTCGTGCGATGCCGTGGCAGCGCCGAAGGCGCCATCGGGGAAGTTGACGTTGGGATTTGCATAGTTGGCCCGGTTGAAAAGGTTGAAGACTTCGAACCGGAATTGGAAGTTCACGCGCTCCGTGATGCGCGTATCTTTGTAGAAGTTGATGTTCGTCTCAAAGAAGTTCGGCCCACGGAACTGCATCGGTTTCTCGTTCCCACCTTGGCCGAAGGCCGGAACGGCGAAGTTGCTCTTGGGTATAGCTCCTGTAAGCCAGGCTTTGTTGTCGGTCAGCTGATGGTAGCTGGTAGCATCCGGGTAATCGAGGGCGTTGCCATCGGCGTTGTAATCGCCACTGCCAGGCGCATAGCTCACCGCCGGGTTTGCCAGTGATGGACATGGAGGCGCAGTTGCCGACGTATCCTGGCATATCGGATTGTACCCATTGAAATTCTGCGCTGTTAATGGGTATCCGGACTGGAAGATCATGGTGCCACTGATACCCCATCCAGCCGTCAGATGGCCGACCGCTCCCTTGCCATCGTTTATTCCCTTCCATGAGTAGTTGAAGCTAAGAGAGAATCGATTGGGCACATCGAAAATAGAAGGTCCATAGTATTGAGCAGGATTCGTCGGGGTGGGATAAGCCAACCCGTCGTCTTTCGAGCGAGAACGCGTGTAGGAAAA
>JGI1027J12803_100021250_pt1 | contig 11709 bp, 4 predicted proteins | sample IowNatreferecore_FD_12803 | JGI IMG/M metagenome (IMG submission 12803) | reverse complement strand
CAACAAATCCCGCAACTTAAGAGAGAGCTGCAACGGCTGCTCGATCGCGTCGCTTTCGGAGTTAACCGGGTCAACGAAAACGGGGCGGTCGAGCTGCTGGCACAGCATATGCAGAATGAGATTCACGAAATGCCGGAGCTTGCCTCAAAACTGCAAGGTGCGTTGGCAGATGACCCGCCGCTTGCTTTGAAAGAGGGGGGCATTTTTCGTGATGGGTTCGACCAGCATCTGGACGAATTGCGCCGTGCTGGCCGCGAGGGCAAGAGCTGGATCAATGCGCTGCAGGAGCGCGAAATCCAAGCCACCGGAATCAAATCGCTGAAGGTTCGCTTCAATTCCGTCTTCGGCTACTTCATCGAGATCACGAAGTCGAATCTAGGAAATGTACCGCCGCGCTACACGCGCAAGCAAACGACGGTAGGGGGCGAGCGATTTATTACCCCGGAGCTTAAGGAAATGGAGGCAAAGGTGCTCGGCGCGGAAGAGCGAGCGCGAAATCTGGAATTTTCTCTTTTTCAAAAATTGCGAGCCGACACGCTTGAGGAGCTGGGGCCTTTGCAGCAGAGCGCGGCCGCAATCGCCACGCTCGATTGTCTATGCGGCCTTGCTGAAACAGCGCGCCTCTTCAATTACCAGCGACCGGTGCTGAACGATTCACTGCGTCTGATCATAAAAGATGGACGGCACCCGGTGCTGGATCAGAATTTCATGGACGAAAAGTTCGTCCCGAATGACACAGAACTCGACGGCGCAAAGTTGCGGCTTGCCATTATTACCGGGCCGAACATGGCCGGGAAATCGACCTACATCCGGCAAGTGGCGCTCATCGTTCTCATGGCGCAAATCGGTAGCTTCGTTCCGGCGACGAGCGCTGAGATCGGTGTGGTGGACCGGATCTTTACCAGGGTCGGAGCAAGTGATGATCTGTCCCGGGGACAATCGACTTTCATGGTCGAAATGAACGAAACGGCCAATATCGTAAACAACGCGACCGAGCGCAGCCTGGTTATTCTCGATGAGATCGGCCGAGGTACGTCAACCTTCGACGGCCTCTCCATCGCATGGAGTGTCGCGGAGTTCCTTCATGATCGAATCAAACCGCGCACCCTCTTCGCAACGCATTATCACGAGCTGACTCGATTGGCGTCGGAAAGGAATGGAGTGGTAAATCTGAACGTCGCCGTTCGGGAATGGAATGATCAGATTATCTTCCTACGCAAAATCGTGCCGGGCGGTGCGGACAAAAGCTACGGCATCCAGGTTGCGCGGCTGGCGGGATTGCCCAAAGCGATTCTTGATCGAGCCAAGGACATTCTCACACATCTCGAGAGCCCAAACGGCGCACTTGGGAAAGAACCAAAGAGTCCACGAGTCAAAAAACGCCGGGCGGTAGAGGAAAAACCGCAATTGGATCTACTATAGAACGGAACGCACGGGGCCAATAATTGGGAATGACGAGAGCGCATTTGCAGACTGCTCCTTGAATTGCGGAACATGGCGATAAAGACGGAAAAGGACCTAACTGAACGCGAACGCGCCCTTTGGCTCAAGGCAGTGGCTGCAGTCGAGCTCGGCAATTTTGGCTACGCGATATCACTCTTGCGCGGGGCTTTAAAACACGAACCGGAATTCCTCACCGGGCGCCAAATGCTCCGGCGGGCCGAAGTGATTCAGCACAATGCGCAAAAGAAACGGTTTCTAAATCTTTCGACGACGCGGGTTGAGTTGCTAAAGGCACAACGAGCTCTGAAGAAAAATCCGCAGCTGGCGGCAGAGTTGGCGGAAAAGGTTCTTGAAAGCGAACCTTATAACAAGCCGGCCAATTTGCTGCTGAAGACGGCAGCTGTTTCGGCCGGATGGCTCGAAACCGCGGTATTCGCAATCGAGACTCTGCTCGACGAAAGTCCGCGCGACGTTAAGCTCCTGCACGAGCTCGGCCGCTTGCTTCAACAGCTCGGTGACAACGAGCGCGCGGTTGAGGTTTACAGTCGGATTTGCGCGATTGATCCGAGTGATGGAGCGGCCCTTCGCCTCGGCAAAGAAGCAGCGGCCCGCGCGTCAATGAAAGGGGGCGGATGGGCTACGGCCCAGAGTTATCGCGATCTGATCAAGGACAAGGAAGCAGCGATTTCGCTTGAGCAGGCAACTCGCATGCAACTCACTGGTGAAGAACTGGAGCGGCACATCTCCGAAATCTACGCTCTGCATCAAACCGAGCCTGCGAACGTTGATTACCTTCGTCGACTCGGCATGCTAAATGAGCAAAAAGAGGATTTCGAAGCGGCAATCGAATGGTATCGCCGCGCATCCCAGGCGATGGCCGGCGGTGATCTGGCACTGGCTCGCAGAATCTCGGATTTACGGATAAGGCAATTGGATCGGCGGATTGCCGACATGGAGGAATTCGCGCTGCGAAATTCGAAAGACGTTACGCCGGAACAAACGGCCGCTCTAATCGAGGCAAAAAGGCAGCGAGCTGAAATGCTGATTTCCGACGCGCGCGGTCGCGTGGAACGAAATCCGGCGGATTTGCAGCTTCGCTTTGAACTGGGCGAGCACTTGATGAACGCCGGCAATCACCGCGAAGCGGTTCCGGAATTGCAGAGAGCCCGGCAAAATCCGGGCGTGCGATTGAAAGCGATGAATGCTCTCGGCTGTTGCTATCGCAAACTGGGAATGCTTGACCTGGCTGCGAAACAATTGGAAGAAGCGGGGCGCGAGATTCTCGCGATGGATGCGATGAAAAAAGAGATCATCTACAACCTCGGGATGGTTTATGAGGAAGCGGCCGAGCGGGAGAAGTCGCTGGCCTGCATGAAGCAGATCTACGAGGTAGATTACGGGTATAGAGACGTAGCCAAACGGGTCGAGAGCTCCTATCTCGGCAACGTCTAATCTCCCGCGCGTCCTGATCCGGGGGTCGATGAGTAGGGTTACGTCCGACATGGCTGGTTGCCGCGAATTTCAAGTGCCGGGACCGTCACCCGGCGCTGAGAAAAAAAACCTTATGAAACATAAACTTTCTATAACCGGGCAGGCTCCGGCGCTTGTGATTACAGCCTCATTGCTCGTAACCGGCACCGCATTCGCCCAAAATCCTTCACTCTTTTACCGTAAACCGAGCGTAACGCCGGCACCGGCTGCCCAAGCTGGCGCTACTAACAAGAAATCGCAGAATGGAGGCTCGGTGAGCTCTGCTGACCGGGCGTTTGCCAGCGAAGCAGCCAAAGGTGGAATGATGGAGGTAGCAATGGGGCGACAGGCGGAGCAGAACGCCTCCAATCCGGAAGTGAAACGATTCGGCGCGCGGATGGTAACCGATCATAGCAAGGCGAATTCAGAGTTGAAATCGATCGCTTCGAGCAAAGGAATCGAACTGCCGACACAGAAGGAGCCTGGCAAGTGGAAATCGGATAAGGACTACATGGATGGAATGGTCAAAGATCATGAGAAGGACCTGGCTGATTTCGAAAAGCAGGCCAAGAACGGCAGTGATCCGGATTTGAAGAGTTTCGCAGATAAGACCTCCGCCGTTATTCGCAAACACCTGGATCTGGCGAAGGAAGTTCAGGGTAAACTGAAATAAAGTCCATTTTTGCCAGAGAGAGCGGCGCGCCGATGGACGCGCCGCTCTTATGTACACGGCCGTTGCCGCGCGAGAGCGATCAAGCCTACATCGCGTGTAGATGCCCGGTCGCGCATAGTGTTCTTTGCAGCGCACCAGCAGTTTCACCTCGCGCGGCGTTGCGGGCAAAGACTAGGATGAGGCGTTGGTCGACATGAGTCACGCTCGCGTAATTTCGCAATCGGGGGAATTTTGCCTGAGTTCCTGGCGATAGGGCTGAATGAAAAGATCATTTCCTCAACGATTAGCTCGCGAACTCGGCCGCATACCGCGAAACGTCCGCCGTTTTTTCAGCCGAATCGGACAGCCGCCCCAGGCGTTAAAAAAAACGACCGAACCAGTCGATCGTTACCAGGCGTGGATCACAAAAACCGAACCCAGCCTCGCGCAGTTAGAGGCGCAAAGTCGCGAATCCGCCGCCTGGAGTGAGCGGCCGAAAATATCTCTGCTCATTCCGGTATTCGAGACCGCGTCTCAGTTTCTGGATGAACTCTTTCGGTCAATTCTGGCCCAAACTTACAATAATTGGGAAGCGTGTGTGGTGGACGCGAATTCCGCAAATGAACCCCTTCTGCGCCGTTGGGCCGAGATCGATTCCCGCATTTACCTGCAGCGGCTCCAAACAAATCTTGGTATTGCCGAAAATACGAACCACGCATTGAAAGATGCCACAGGAGACTTCGTCGCCTTAGTGGATCATGACGATGTGCTGCCACCCTTCGCCCTTTACCAGCTGACGGCGACTATCCGGTCAAATCCGGACGCTGAAATTTTTTATAGTGATGAAGATCGGTTTACGGTCGCTGGTCGACGCAGCAATCCTTTCTTTAAACCGGAATGGAGTCCGGAGTTGCTCTATTCCTGCATGTACCTCGGGCACCTCACCGCCTACAAGCGAGAGTTTGCTCTTCACCTTGGCGGTTTCCGCAAGGAGTTCGATTTATCACAGGACTACGACTTCGCGTTGCGCGCGGTCGAGCAGGCGAGAAAGATCGTTCACCTACCCCATGTGCTTTATCACTGGCGCGAACATGCTGCCTCGGGCGCGAGCGGCGGAAAACCCGAGGCGAGAAAAACGAACCTGGCCGCTCTCGCGGACGCGGTACAACGACGAGGGCTTGCCGCCGAAGTAGTAGAAACGCCGGCTGCGAACCGAGTTCGGATGCTACTGAGGGAAAAGCCAATAGTATCGATTGTAATTCCAACCGACTCGTCCGAGCGCGCGATCAAGTGCGCACGCGACCTCGTCGCACAAACCGATTACGAACCCGTCGAATTCATTGTTGTGACCCGTAGCGGCCTTATTAACAAGCTCCGGACTTCATTCACGGCGGGGGGCAACGTTCGGTTTGTTGCCTACAACGAGCCGTTCAACTTCTCCCGCAAATGTAACCTCGGTGCAGCTGAATCTACCGGGGAGCGGCTAATTTTTCTTAATGACGATGTCGAACCAGCGGAACGCGGCTGGGTCGAACACGTCATTGAACCTCTGGAAAATCCCGAGGTCGGCGCAGTTGCGCCCAAGCTGCTTTATGGGGACGGCCGTGTTCAACACGCCGGATTGGTTACCGGTGTACGCGACCTGATCGGGACTGCATTTCATCACCAGCCTGGAGGCTCGCGCATACACGCAAATTTCGTCCAGTCGATGCGTGATGTCTCGGCTCTCTCTGGTGCTTGTCTGGCGATGCGACGGGACGACTTCTCTCGATTGGGCGGGTTTGATGAAACAAACACCCCAATCTCTCATTCGGACGTCGATCTCTGTTTTCGAGTTCGCGCCGCCGGCCTGCGATGCGTCTACACTCCGTTTGCGACACTGACCCACACGGGACGAGCGTCGAGCGATCTGCCCGACATGCCGGTAAAGCCGGCCCTGGACAAGGCCAGCGTTTACCTTCTCAATCGCTGGGGCAAATACGTCACCCACGATCCGTTCTTCACCGAGAACATGCGCGACTGGCTCTTCTCGGACTCACCCGTACCGATTCGCATGTTTGCTCGCAACCAGGATCCTCCAACACCGTCTCAGCTTGATCTCCTTTTTGTTACGCCAGACCTAACCAGAAGTGGGGCACCGCTGTTACTTTTCCATCTGGCACAATGGTGTCGGTTGAATGGCTTTTTCGTCACGGTCGTGGCAGCCACCGATGGTCCGCTGCGACAGCAATTCGTGGCCGCGGAAATTCCCCTCATTGTCGATCCTTTGAGTAGCGGCGACCACCCATCGCTTGGGCGTTTGATAGGAAAGTTTAGTGCCGTAATTGCCAACACAATCAAGAGTGCCCAGGTCATCAGACTGGCACATGCTCAGGGAGTACCAGCCCTGTGGTGGGTTCACGAGACCAAGCTCGGCGAGCAATTTCTGGGGAAAGATCTTCGCATCAAAGAGACGCTGCCGCTGGCGAGCTTGCTCGTAGCTCCCAGCGAATGCTCGCTCGCGGTTTACCGCCAATACGCGGGCGAGAAGATCTGCGCTTTACGCTCGGGCATACCAGATTTTCACCTCGAGGTTAAATCCGATCGTCAGCCGACGGATCGTATTCAATTCCTCATGCTCGGCACCATCGAGAAACGCAAAGGGCAGGACGTCTTTATCGAGGCAATTCGCCGAATGGATCCAAGCGTGGCGAAGAAAGCTCAGTTCAGGATCGTCGGCAACGGGACCGAGGCCGAATTTGTCGAACGGATCCGCGCCGCAACCGGCGAAATTTCAAATCTGGAAGTGAGCGACCCAATGTCGCACGAGGAATCTTTATCGCTGCTTGCTGGAGCCGACGTTCTGGTCTGCGCCTCGCGCGATGAATCAATGCCGCTGACAATTTTGGAAGCGATGTGTTTCGGAAAAACGATTATTGCTACGACCGTTGGCGGCATTCCCGAGTACCTCAGCGATGGCAGTAATGCTCTCCTCCTACCGGCGGAAGATCCTTTCGCGCTGGTAACGGCAATGGAGCGAGTAATTCGCGATCCCGCAGAAGCGAAAAATCTCGGGATTAACGCGCGAACCTTGTTCGAAACCCACCATACCATTGGAGATTTCGGATGTCGTTTTGTCGCGTTGGTCGAATCGGTTGTTAATCAAAGGAAGGGCAGTAGGGAATCGCCCGGGCCAGGCGACGCAGTCGTTCCTCCCCAGGATGTGATCACTGAGTCACGGGCTTCTTCTGCCATTTCTCCTACCTGATTCCCGATTCAACCGTTTCTGCGGCAGAATGCCGCATCGGACTCGCCGGCGGGAAAACCTTTTCGCGATCAACCCCGAAGACGCGCGGTTGCGGCTCGAACCGGTCGAGCAAGGACCCGTAGTTTTGAATGAGGTGTTGCACAAGCTCGACCTCATAACGAGCGGTCGTGTTGATCATGGAGGTCTCGTGGATGCGATAGAGAGAGAGAATGTTCGGCACAAACCCAACCTTGTAGCCTTTAATAGCAAACCTTAACCAGAGATCGTAGTCTTCCCATCCGAACCAGCCGATCTGGCTTAATTGATTGTCGTAACCGGCAAGTTCCAGCAAAGTATCGCGACGAAACATGGCCATCGCGTCGATGTAAGGATACTGAGCCAGTATCTGCGGGTCCCAATCGAAGTAGGAAAGTAGTCCAAGCCGATTCTCTACCGAGTCGCGAAATCGACAGATCATGCTGTAAGCAGCGGCGTAATCGGAATTTTGCAGCAAATCGAGCAACTCTTTGAGCCCGCGCGGCCAAAGGAGGTTGTCTGCATCCATCATAAAGATGTATTTGCCACGCGCGAGATGGACAGCCTTGTTGCGCGCGTCTGCCAGACCCGTGTTCCATTTCTTGTCTGCCACTAACATTGCACGTGCGGAGGTCTCCAGCCGCGTCAACGCCTGCCGGAGCGAGTCGTCGGTAGAGGCATCGTTGACGACCACGATTTCCGCCGGCGTATGGATTTGCTCAATCGCACGCTCAACGCTGGTCAGGCACTCGCCAATGAAATGGCCGTAGTTATGAAGCGTGATGACAACCGAGAGAATTGGTGGGGTCTCCGATCGATAGGCATTGTTCTCGTGACGTTCGAGAACAGCCTGGTCAAGACGAGCCGCGTTTTCCTGCTCCTGCCAGCGGCGTTTGAACTCCCGGCGTCTCGTCTCCACTTCTGCCGCCGTAATTATCGCGGTCTGCGAGCGTTTAATTTCCTTGGTCGCAGGACGGGCAACGAATGCTCGGGCAATCCTCCGAAGGTCACGTACCAGGGCCCGGCTGAGAGCCTGACGAGCATTTTGAGCAAGTCCCCGTCTCAAGAGGACCGGAGAACGTGCAGGTTCACTGTCTATGGGCAAATCGCTATCGATATGAATGGTCTCGTGTCGCGACCTTTCAAAATCCCCACCGGATTCATATTGCTCGAGGAACACACGACAATGCTTCGCCTGACTGTGACGATTTTTAACGAACGCGAACGCGTCATCAGCTATCTGGCTGCGCTCCGCCGGGTGATTCAGATAGTACTCACAAGCCGCGATGAGCTGGTCCTGCTCAACCATGACGAAATGCTTGCCTGGGACGAGTGCGCCATGGCCTTCGCATATTTCACTGATGACACAGCACCCGTTGGCAATGCTAACAAGACTTCGATGCCATTCGAAATACTTCTGCTCCGAATAATGAATGTTGAGTAGAATCTTGCTTTCTGAAAGTAGCTCAGTTCGTTTTTCTACCGAAAGGTAACTTCGCGTCTGACTCGTCTTGGCGAATCCCAGAGGAACGAGCCGGAGATGGCAGCGATGATCAGAGAAAAAGGGGGCATGTTCCGCAAAGAAAGCGTCGCGCCGGTGCGTCATTGAGCCGAGAAACGTTATATCGTAAGGACGCTCGCTCTGAACCAGACCGCCGGTCCCGAGAATCGGATGATAACCGAGTGGCAGACAATAGGAGCGTATTCCGCGGGCACGATACGCTGCGGTTCCGAGGGGACTGATATCGGCAACGACGCGCGCCTGAGACGTCCACCAGAGGTTACTTTGGAACCACTCCGTTTCCGGTTGCTCCGTGCATAGCAATGCCACCTCGCGGGTCAGTTGCTGCGCCTTCTCGAAGCCGACGCGTTGAGTAAGAAAAAGGTTGTAGTACTCATGTGGTGTAATAACGATTTGCAGCGTTTCGGGTGGTTCGTTCTGCGCCGGTAGCTGATCGACAAGAATTCTGGTTCTACAGCCAATCTCACTGAAGCCGGCGGCGATCAGGTCGCCAATTTCACGGATAAAGAGGTTTGACTTCGATGTGGTAAGGAGATCGACACTTTCGATTCTCGATTTGATCCGAGAGGAAACACTGGCTTGAGTTTGCTTGGGGACAGCGAGCGGCCGTTTTCGGTTTGTGGATGAATGACGCAACAGTCGAACAAGAACGCTTCGAAAATGCCTGAGCCCGATTGAATCGAGAAAATCGAGCGGCGTCGCCGCGATCTTAACCGTGTGAAAAGTTCGCCAGGCCCTTCTTTCATCCTGGACCTGAAACGTGATCTGATTCACTCCAGCACTGAGACACAGTTCGAACAGAAAGCCGCTCGCACCGGCTTCGGGGAGATGCGGAAAAGCAGTCGCCACGTCCGGTCGCGCGCGTTTGCGGCGCGCGCGATAAGTTTTCCGGCCGAGGAAACTCCGCCTGACTAAAGCGCGCAATCCATGAATGGGTTTTGCATAGCGCTCCAGAAGCCAGCCAGAGATCAAAACGCTTCTTTCGTAAACCCGAAGAGGAAATGGCGCATCGAATTGGAATGCGTAATTCTCGGAGTAAGTATGCAGCTGAGCGGGTGTGGCCATTTCAGCTGTGCTCTCTCGCTACGAGCCAGGGCTTCTCCAATCGCGGTGGAAAAGCAAGGGAGAAAAGTTGTTTATCCAGCGCCAGATTAGGATTGTAAAAAGGATCGTTTCGCAGTGCGTGTCCCCATGTGTCCAGCATGTATTGAACTTCGCCCGCGAACCTCTCCTGTTTGGCCAGCGTATCTTCCGGCCCGCGACTGCTTGATTCGTAATGACGAAGCTCGGCGAAAGGTGTCCACAAGATCCGCAATCCGTGTTGTTGAAGACGAAGACAAAAATCGACGTCGTTAAAAGCGATGGTGAGATAGGTCTCATTCAGACCGCCGGCTTGCTGATAAACTTTCTTTCGCGTCAGGAGACAAGCGGCCGTGACCGCCGAAAAATTTTGGACGAGGTGCGGCCGGCTAAAATAGCCGTCTTCGTCTACCAAACCGGCGTGAGCATGAGCGCCAATACCTCTTTGACCGAGAATAACTCCGCCATGCTGAATGCGGCCATCGGGATAGCGAAGCAGAGCGCCGACAGCTCCTATTTCAGGACGACACGCGTGCGAGAGCATTTCACTCAACCATTCCGGATCAACTATCTCGAGATCGTCATTCAGGAGCGCGACGTACTCGCCGCGAGCCTGTGCAACGGCGAGGTTATTTAGCCGGCTGTAGTTAAATGGCTCATCTACCCGGAGAACTCGAGCTTGCCCGCTCGATTGAAGTTTCGCGAGGTAGCTTGTTGCTTCTTTTTCGCGACTGCCATTATCAATCACGACGATTTCAAAGTTCCGATAGGCCGTTTTGTTAACGAGGCTCTCAACACACCGGCGCAGGAAGGTGAAATGATCGCGGGTCGGGATAATTATCGAGACCAGCGGTTGATCGGGCGGAACAGAAAAAACCACACGCCGGTAGAGGCGGCGATGGCGAGTGAGTTTTACCTCGCTCAATCCGGTTCGCTGAAAATGTTCGGCGACTGCGCGAAGTGCAGCGTCGTGAGCGTAAGGTTTGCTATCACCAAAGGAAGCGGTGCTTTCGGTGGAACATCGCCAGTGGTACAACACGCGCGGGATATGATGAATCTGCGCCGGCGTCAGTCTCTCGGTACAGCGCAAGACCAGGTCATAATCCTGCGCGCCTTCGTATCCCGTACGGAAACCTCCGACTTCACGAACCAGCGTCGTCGAAATTAAAGAGAGGTGAGAAACAAAGTTTTGCGCAGGGAACAGATCGGGGTTCCAATCTGTCTTGAAATGCGGGTCACAGCGGCGCCCCTGAGAATCGAGCTTATCTTCGTCGCTGTAAATCAACTTCACGTTCGGGGCGCTGTTCATCTCCAAGGCGGCAAAGTAAAGTGCGGTCGGAGCTAGTTCATCGTCATGATCAAGAAAGGCAACGAAATCGCCATGGGCGAGTTCCAGCGCGGCGTTGCTAGCCACCGAAATATGACCGCTTGTCTCCAATCTTCGTGCTCTGATACGCCGATCTGATCGAACGAATTGGCCGATCAGTGGCCAGACATGGGGCGCTGTGGATCCGTCGTCGACAATGCATAACTCCCAGTCCGAATACAACTGGTCGTGGACCGATTGAATCGCGCGCCTGAGCCACTGCATTTCGATGTTAAACACAGGAAGTAGCACGGAGATAAGGGGTCGAGTTTTGAAACGACGGATATGAGCGCGAATTCGCCTTCGATCTGAGCGGGTGATCGTGTCATAGGCGCGAATCCATGAGCTGTAGTTACCAATCTGTTCCTGAACATCATCCGAGCGCCGCGGCAGAATCGGACCTTTAACCCTTCGGACCCAAAACTGTTCCCATTCGCCGTCTTCTGATTGCGCTTCGAGGGACAGTTTCGGATTGCCGGCCGGCACAACCACATCGACAAAAAAGCCACTGGGAAACGCGCCCGGTAAACCTTGCAAGCGTGCGGACACATCCGGCCGAACCACCCCATAACGGGCAGGAAAAATTTCACCGCTGATTCGCGCGCGGAGAGCAATCACCTTTGGTCCTTCGACCGCGAAACACCAGCCCGAAATGTGAAGATAGCGTCGCCGCTTCGACCAGTCCGTTGGCCGATCAAACCAAAATTCGAATCGTGAACGCTCCCAAGGCCCCGCCTGGAAATCAATTCCGCGCGGTATCTCTTTCTGAACTGGTTCACCATCTACACGAACAATTTTGCGCCGGCAAAACTCGCGCCAAGGCTGGCCGTTTTGTTTTATTTCAAGCGACAGTTCCCGCGCCTTGGGTGGCACGCGCAACGCGATCCCGAAAACGGCACGCGCACGAACTGGGA
>JGI1027J12803_100151510_pt1 | contig 11721 bp, 7 predicted proteins | sample IowNatreferecore_FD_12803 | JGI IMG/M metagenome (IMG submission 12803) | reverse complement strand
CCAGCAGCAAGCGATACTCATGTTCGAAGTCAGTGCCAGTCTGGGATGCGTGATCGATGACCTGTTGAAAGAAAGCCCGATCTTGAGGATGAAGGCGCTGCACCAGCATGTCCAAAGTCGGCTTTGTGCCGCAATCGTACTCGAAAATCTTATAGGTTTCGTTTGACCAGACAATCTCTCCCATGTCAGGATTCCACCCGAAGCTGCCGGTGTGACTGAGTCTTTGGGCTTCGGCGAGGTAGGCTTCGCTCCTCTGCAACTCTTGGGCGCTGTTTACGAGTTGCTCTTCGGCCCGCTTCCGTTCGTCAATGTCGAGATTCACCCCAATCCAATACAGGAGGGTTCCATCGCTCGCCCGAAGTGGTTCGACTCGACTTAGAAACCAGCGGTATCCTCCTTCAGCGTTACGAACTCGAATATTGCTTTCGCTTGGGAAGCCTGTGCGTACACAGGCTGACCATATCCTGCGTGACTCTTCGCGGTCGTCGGGATGCAGCAAGGGAATATGGGCATCCCACTCTGCGCCTGTGTCGATGCCGAATCTAAGGGGATGGTCTTTCGGCAGACCAAGGTAATCCCCGGTCCGTTCATTCACGAATGTGAGCGCACCGGACGGAAGGGCGTACCAGGTATATGCCGGAATCACATTGAGAGTGGCTTGCAATTGCGCTTCGAGCCACGGGTACTGTTGAGTGGCGCCATGCACGTGTACACCGGTAAACAACCAGAGTTCCGTCCCGTCATTGTGTGTGTGTCCGAAAGCGGTCAGTTCGACGGTCGCAGGAACACCGTCAAATCTTCGCAGGCGAACCCGCGCGCGATAGGGATTGCCTGATGCGAGAGATCTTTGCCAGGACGCCGAAGCGGCGGCTCGATCCTCCTCCAGAACGAAACTGCGCCAGTCAACTTGGTTGATCTGATCAGATTTGAGACCCGTGAGACGCACCAGCGCCGGGTTGACATATAAACATTCGCCCCGACTTGTTGCCAACCATGCGGGGTGCGGAGAAGTTTGGAAAAAATCACCAATTTTCGTGATATCAGCCATAAGCCGCGCTCAACTCGAACGATCATCCGGGACCGCTCATACGACCAATCTTTGATAGGTGTCCAGGGCTGGCCGCATCAAAGCAGAACCGAGGAGGAGAACGGATGGTGGACCGGGCTGCTTCGAGTGCTCGCCCCCGTCGAGGACGAAGTCCTCATCCCTGCGGAAAAGTGAGGCCACCTTATGGCTCAGCATCCAGCGATATTCGCCATCTGCATGCAGGATGCGAGCTTCATGCAGGAGGGGTTCGCCGCTGGCCAGAGACTCGCACCACTTTTCCACGATTCCTTCGACATTCTCGGGAGGACGAATGCAGTCCACTCCCAAGCCCTGCAATTCCTCTGGCGACCGCCCTCCGTACATGAGCCACGTTTGATTTAAGAAATCGCGATGGCTGGCCGGCCAACCCGTGTCAGTCAGGGCAGGCGCCGAGTCGATAATCTGGCGAAGACTTAGGGTCGGATCATCAATCGGGATTGGGTCGTTCGCCATGGTGAAGATGGTAAATCGTCACTGGTGGGATGGTGCTAGCCGACTACATCCGGTACAAATACGATACAAGGTGCATCCTGCTTATTTTCAGTATGTTGAGGATCCATGGGACTCCCCATGTAGCACCACTCTATCCACCACATAGCACCACTCGATAACTTTGCTTACGCCAGATTACGGAATGCGCAGCGGATAATCAGTTCGGCAATGAGACACACCCACCGCATCGGAAGGTGCTGCAAGACGCGCTACACTAACTCATCCCCTGATGCAAAAAACATCGGGCAATCCATTGTCATGGAACACGCGGCACAATTCGATCCATGTTGTGATCAATATCTGCTTTGGAGAACGGTAGTGCCTCGTCTGAACCTGTGGGAGTCAGTGTGATCCGGATGCATTTATAGGCAGGTTGATTGCTCTTGGCAGCGACACTCCGGATGGGAACCAAGACATTGGTCTCCGGATAGTACGCGGCAGCACTCCGCCTGGCGATCACGTATGGGACAATGGCAAAATGTGGTGCCTTGCGAACCTCTCCTTCAAAGTGACTGTATATGTCCACGATCTGGCCAGTCCGCAGATTCCTTGCCTCCATATCGAGGGGATTCAGAAATAGAACCCTACGGCCATCGAAGACACCCCGATAGCGATCATTCAATCCATAGATGGTTGAGTTGAATTGATCGTGACTGCGCATCGTCGTCAGAAGAAATTCGTCAGGCTCCAGATCATGCTTTGGGATTGGGCAAACGGTTAGTTTTGCCTTGCCAGAGCTGGTTTTGAAGATCCGGTGCTTTGCAGCGTTCGGCAAATAGAAGAACTTCTCGTTGGCAAGTCGGGCATTGAAGTTCTCGAATCCCGGAATCACTCTCGAGATTGCATCCCGGATCAGGCTGTAATCTTTCGCGAAGCCAAACCAATTGGTGGTCGTGCGCGTTCCCAAAGTGGTATGGGCGAGATTGGCGATAATCGCGACATCGCTCATTAGATCAGGCGAAATTGGCCGAAGGAAGCCCTGAGATGGATTGATGATCCCCATGGAGTCCTCGACCGTGAGGAACTGCTTGCCGGACGCCTGAATGTCTTCCTCTGTTCGGCCCAGAGACGGCAATATCAATGCGCGTTCTCCTGTGATCAAGTGAGAACGGTTCAGCTTGGTTGATACATGGGCAGTGAGCTTACAGCGTTGCATCGCGTGAGCACTGTACACCGTGTCGGGCGTGTTCGAGATGAAGTTGCCGCTGATTGCGAAAAAGACCTTAACCTCCCCATCGAACATCGCGTGCAAGGTCTCAACAGTGTCGTACCCCCATTTCTGGGGCGGCTCAAAGTTGAACTCCTTTCGTAGCGCATCCAGAAATGGCTTGGGGGGCCGTTCCCACACACCCATGGTGCGATCCCCTTGCACATTTGAGTGTCCGCGCACACACACCGTGCCAGCTCCGGGACGCCCCATGTGACCACCTACGAGCAGCAAATTCACAATCATCGAGACGTTATCGACGCCATTGCGCTGCTGTGTAACGCCTGTGCACCATGCGCATATCGTCTTCTTTGAATTTGCATACATCTCGGCGGCAGCGCGCAGCTGATTTCGCGTCAGCCCGCTTTCTTCTTCGATCTCATCCCAGCTTGCTGCTTCCACGTCTGCAAGCAGCTCTTCGAACCCCCCGGTGTAGGACTTAATAAATTCATGATCAATTACCGAGATGTGTCCCAGCTTCTCCCGCTCAAAGAGGTCCTTCAGAATGCCCTTGATCGCCGCTACGTCTCCATTGACGCGCACAGGGAGGTAGAGATCGGCAAGCGCCTGCCCTTTACCCAGCAGCGCAAATGGCAATTCAAGAGGGTTCGAGTAGTCTTGCGGGTTTGGGTTACTTACCCGCATGAGACTTACTTCGGGCAGAGGGTTGACCGCAATGATCTTAGCACCGCGATCCTTCGCCTTTTGCAGCGAAGTCAGCATCCGTGGATGGTTAGTGCCGGGATTATTTCCGAAGATGAAAATGAGATCGGTACTCTCCATGTCCTCCAGAGTCGCTGTACCCTTGCCGATGCCGAGTGTTTCTACCATAGCCACACCAGACGATTCGTGGCACATGTTTGAGCAATCCGGAAGATTGTTGGTCCCTAACTGACGTGCAAACAATTGGAGAAGAAAAGCTGGTTCGTTGGTCGTCTTGCCAGAAGTGTAGAAGCAGGCCTGATTGGGCGAGTCGAGACTGTTCAACTCCTCAGCGATCATTGCAAAAGCCTCTGACCACGTGATCGGTTGATAGTGGGTCGCGTTCGCGTGCCGCACCATTGGCGAAGTCAGACGTCCCTGCTGGTTAAGCCAGTAATCAGACTTCGCGGCTAGTTCCTCGATGGAATATTGAGCAAAGAAGGCCGGCGTGATTCGCTTCTTAGTAGACTCGTCAGCGACTGCCTTAGCGCCGTTCTCGCAAAACTCAAAGATCTTCCGCTTCTTGTCCGGACTCGGCCACGCACAGCTTTGGCAATCAAAGCCGTCGACGTGGTTGATCTTCAGAAAGGCTTCGGAGGATCGGATGGGGCCCATTTCACCAATGCCGTAAAGCATGGTGTTCCAGATCGCAGGGATACCCGCAGCTTCTTCTGAGGCTGCTCCTACCCTGAGCTCGCCGAAAGTCAATGGATTTTGCGCCTGTACGGAGGTCGAATCGTTCGGATCAAGATCTGCCGACAGTTTTGTTCCCTCGCTGGTCGCAGTCTGCTCGCGCAGTTCCTGCTTGGCGCGATAGTGCCCGTCTCTGCACTGCTCATCTCCTTGGATCACATCCGTACGGTCTGGCGATTTCATTGTCTTCTCCTTCTACCCCATGATTCTTAGCCGATATGGTTCCTCGTCACATTAGGAATAAAAGCGACCTGTATGGTGCGGCATTTCTGTAGCCGCCTGGTTCTAGCCATCATAGAACTCCGGAACCGCATCAGGCACGATCCATGCAAGAGACCACCCGAAAGAGGCATATCGTCTTCAACCCAAGGGAGTCTCGGCTGGTCCGAAATCTTCTAGAGCTTCGTTAGACGTCGGTCTCGCTTGATCCTCACAATTTTGTGAACTGCGAGAAGGCTTTGGTGGAGAGTTCTTATGAATCCTTCCATGCTTCACGCCAGGGTGGCACCAACGGTAAGGGTAACGTTCTTTATGCGGTATTTGCGTCGCCCGCTTGGGCGAAGTATCCACGGAATTCTGAAAGATAGTCTTCTTCTGTCCTTGGAGCGGAGACATCTCGCGGATAATCGCGCGTGTTGTTGAAGACAAAGCCAGGGTTTCCAAAGTTCAGGCGGGCGCAACTGACGGCATTGCCGAAAATCCGCTTCGTTAGCCATGTCGCTTTGAAATGCTACCGCTCTACCACCAGAGCGTACTATCTCAGCGACAACCTGCTCGGCTCCGGCTTTATCCGATGCACAGTTGACTACAACCGATGCACCCTGTTCCCCGAAGCAGCGTGCTATCGCAGCACCGATTCCATCTGAAGCAGCAACTACGACTGCGACCCTTCCATGAAGTGTTTGCATATCACCTTCTAGAGTAGTGCAACGATCTTATCTACCACAGAATCGACGGCCATTACATGTTTCTGTAATGCAGCGCCGATAGGCGGCTTTCCCCAATCAACCATTGGTCGGCCGGATGCGGCTTACGAGCGACGATGCCATTCGCTCAGAGACTGTGGAAAGATCTTGCAGATCTGGCTCCGTTTCAATCCGTTCAGACCAGATCTGAAATCCATCTGCAGGATTAACGACTCTAGAGGTAATGCACAATAGGTTGTTATCGTGTCGCACCGTACCCTCGAATACGATCTGAACGTCCAGCTTTAGGGCCAGAGAACGAATGTCCATAGCTTTCGCGACCAGTGGCGCTACTGAACTTGCGGCGGTCACGCGAATCCCATCCGTGCGTACTAATTCGTGAATCAAGTCATCGGTGATCAATTCAGCACAAACACCAGACGTGGCGGTGCCGGAGGCGTCTAAGAAAGGCAGTACCGCTATGCGGATGCCGTCTCCACCAGTGAAAGAGTGACGGGGAGCGGCTTCTGTGGCAGTAAAGTTCTCACGTCTATGTTGATTTCGGAACATAGGCACATAGCTGCCAGGCCGATAGTAGATCAAAACTAGATCGTTCTTGCCCACCGATTCATAGTATTCCTTCAATTTACTTCGCAGCCTGCGAGCTTCGCTGCGCACAATCGAGTCTTCACTGGGCCGATAGGAAGTCCGGCGGTCGTATACCTCCGTGCCGATTAGATACTCCTTGAGCATCTCCCCTTCGCCGGCCATGGTTTTGTTAATAGTGAACTGAAGAAATCGCCCTAGTCGGTCAGATTGAACAAATATCGAACTCTCCAGAATTCGAGAGAGCTCGTCACGAATCGCGTCTTCGCAGATAGTTTCATTGCTCTCGGGTTCGCTCGCAAAGAAACCTTTTTCTATCACATCCGGATCAGCGAGGCCGTTTCGGACACCAGAGTAGCGAACCGGAGGTCTGAATACCGCTGTCACTCCATCCGAATCATGGCTCTGCCGGTTATCTACATTAAGCATCTTCGCTCCCCTCGCTTCGCTTTGTTCGTTCCTCGGACGTATTCCTATCCGCCGTCTCTCTTGTGACCCATTCACGGATATAGGCTGGACAGTTTCTAAGTTTGACTCTGTTTGACTCGCGCCCTGCCAGAAGTCTTATGGTTTCCCGGTCCACGATGAGGACGTCTTTGAGATCGATGGTGACTACGCCCTTTTCCTGTTCCAGCAAGGCCCGCAGCGTATCCACATGCTCCTCCGTAATTCGTCCACTGATGTACAACATCGCGCGGTCCTGTCCGATAACTCGGCGGTCGATTCTGCAGGTCATTGTTGGTTTACGCTCCTATCCTTCTCTTCTTGAACATTTCTAATAGGTCGGCTTTCGAAGCACCGTACTCACCGCATGCATACCCAAGTGGAGGCATCCGCTTTCAAGCGGACTTCTTTTCCGGTGCCGGAAATGGAATGACTTTCCCGCGCTGCTCCGGAGGAATCCACTTTTCGCTCGGTTTTCGGAACTTCTCAGGTACGTAGACCTGAATAACGATTGCCATTGCAGTTATCATTCCCAGCGACATTCCAGCGAATCTGACCGTACGGCCCAACTTTCATTAGTGAACCTCAAATTTCGCGTGAGATCTCGCCCAGCGGCTAGCTGCCTTCGAGCTCTCTGCGCTACTACTGCTTGAGGAATTGCAAGTCTTCTGCCAATGCGTAAAATTATGAAAAGACACGAGCAGCACCATCACATGCTGTGGAAAATAAAAAGGGATTTTATCGGGAATCCGGTGATTCTGCTGAATATGGTGCTTCTGGTGATTGGCCGTGTTTCAGCGGAACTTGAACCTGGCCTTGTCGATCTGTAGGGCTTTGATCCTGTGGTCGAGGGTTGATGATGGAATTCCAAGTCTGGCTGCAGCCCCTGACGGTCCGGAAACCCGGCCTCTGGACTCGGCCAGCGCTGCCTCGATGATCTCCCGCTCGCTGCGGGGTTCAGCTTCAACCTTGAGAGGTACCGGAGTTTGGATCCGAGATGCTGCCCCAGAGGATCCTTTGGAAAGCCACGACTCATCGACGGAAAAGACTTCACCGGAACAGAGAATAACGGAGCGCTCAATGACGTTCTGTAACTCGCGGATGTTCCCTGGCCATTCGTAGCAGTGCAGCAGGTCTACAGTCTTTTTGTCGATGGAACAAATACTCTTGCCGGCGCGGGAAGCGTATCGCTGCACAAAATACTCGACCAACATCAAGATATCGTCCTTCCGCTCGCGCAGGGGCGGTACCTCGATGGGAAACACGTTGAGCCTGTATAAGAGGTCTTGGCGGAAGGATCCATTGGATACGGCTGCTTCGAGATTTCGATTTGTGGCAGTGACGACCCGAACGTCGACGTGGATAGGCTGATTTCCACCGAGGCGCTCAAATTCCCGTTCCTGTAGCACTCTCAGCAGCGCTGCTTGAGTGTCGGGCAAGAGTTCTCCCACTTCGTCCAGGAAAATCGTTCCCCCATCTGCAAGTTCGAAACGGCCAATCCGCCGTTGTGTTGCTCCCGTGAACGCCCCTTTCTCGTGACCGAATAATTCCGATGCAACCAGGTCGCGGGGTATCGCTGCGCAGTTGACGCTGACGAAGGGGCGCGACGCGCGAGCTGATCTCCGATGGATCGCCCGTGCAACCAATTCTTTACCTGTTCCAGTTTCACCCGTGATAAGGACCGTGGAGTCACTCGGCGCAACCTTGGAAATGTGCGAGAGTACACATTTCAGAGCCGGAGAGGTTCCAACGATCTCTTCAAACATTGAGGCTTTATCGATTTCTTCCCGCAGGGCTGCGTTTTCTTGGCGAAGTCTGTCTTCAGCCCTTTTGCGGTCCTCAATGTCAGTACTCGCAACATACCAACAGGTGATCTGTCCATTTTCGTCGTACAGCGGGTTGAAACGAGACAGCATCCAACGAAATTTTCCATCTCGGTTGCGCACCCGCAACTCCAATTCGTAAGCAGAGCCACTGGAAGAGGCACGATTGAGCCGCTCCACATCATCAGGATGAACCTCATCGCCAATCATCCCTTTCTGCCGCCACTCATCCAGAGTCATGCCAAGGTAATCGAGCGAGGCTCGATTCGCATAAAGTGGGCCTCCATCGGCCCCAAGTACAGCGAGGTACTGCGGCGTGAGGTCCAGCATCTGCCGGAGCTCCATTTCCTGTGCCTGGAGCTTTTGTTCCGCCTGCTTGCGCTCTTCAATATCGAGATTAACTCCCACCCAATACAACAGAGTTCCGTCGCTGGCCCTGAGCGGTTCGGCGCGACTGAGGAACCAGCGGTACGCTCCTTCAGCGTTACGAACCCGCTGCCTGAACTCACCTGACCTGCCGGTGCGCAAACAGGTTGCCCAGACTCTCCGTGATTCTTCTTGGTCGTCCGGATGCAACAAGGGGATATGGGAATCCCACTCTCCGCCAATGTCGATTCCAAAACGGAGAGGGTGGCCGTTCGGAAGGCTAAGGTAATCCGCAGTTCGTTCATTTACGAAGGTGAGAGCACCGGACGGAGCAGCGTACCAGGCATACGCCGGAATCACGTTGAGAGTGGACTGCAATTGTGCTTCGAACCGGGGCTGTTGCTGAGTAGCGCTATCTAGATGTAATCCAGCAAATAACCAGAGCTCCCTCCCGTCGCCGACTTTCTGCCCGAAAGCGATCAGTTCAATGGTTGCAGGGACACCGTCGAATCCTCGCATGCGGACCCGGGCGCGATAGGGAGCCCCGATCGCGAGGGCGCTCTGCCAGGAAGCCGTGGCGGCGGCTCGATCCTCCTCCAGAAGGAAGCTGGGCCAGTCAGCTTGGTTGATCTGATCTGAATCGAGACCGGTCAGGCGCTCCAGCGCTGGGTTGGAATACACACAATCACCCTTACTAGTTGCCAGCCACGAGGGGAGTGGAGAACTTTGAACGAACGTTGCGAGTTCCTGAGTCAGGAGTTCGTGCTCCGCGACGTCCATGGCAGTGCCGATGATTCTCTGCTGTGGCACGCTCGTCCATTCTGTAGTGCCGAATGTCATAACCCACGTGATGGCGCGAGAGTAGCAGTTGCACACCAGCGAAACAATCACATGTTCCTGTAATAAAACTGAATGCTGTGGATACCTGGCGTTCAAGGCGACCAAGGCCGAGGTAAAGGATCGCACGCCATCCTCGACAACGCTCTCCTGTTCGGTTTCTCATTATCAAAAGCGAGATTGTGACTTGCTCGAAGAGATTGCGGTTGTTGACCGGCTGTCGTGATGGGGTTCCGGCGGGTCGGGGCTATCAAGAGCCTATGTCATGAAGTAATTTCGCGATCTGTTGAATGCTATCGATGAGGTTTTTGGAAGTAACATAGTGCTTGGCTGCGGCCACTCCTCAACAACGACCGCCGATGATGATGACCACAGGGAAGCTTTTCCCGTAATACTGGCTGAACGTCACGACAGTGTGAGAGTAGCAATCCACCGATGGGCGGCGAGCAATCACATATTCCTGTAATATTCAGCACTCAACGCACATGATTAGATGGCCACAGTGAACCAGGGGTGCTCTACGTACTAGGGCTGAGAAATACCCTTCGAACCCGATCCGGGTAATACCGGCGTGGGAAGATTCAAGGATGTATACATTTCCAGCTTATTTGCGGATTAGCATGACCCCCTGTTTCACAACTAAGTAGGAGGGATCACATGCGGGAGACCGCCACCACATTCGCTACGCTTCGCTTGCCCACTGCCTTCCCAGCTTCGCAAAAAAAGTACATTCAGGGAAGCCGCCCGGATCTCCGCGTTCCGTACCGGGAGATCACACTTTCGCCGACACACCATTCCCGAGGCGTTGAAGAGAACCCGCCCATTCCCGTCTACGACTGTTCGGGGCCGTACAGTGATCCCGATTGCATCATTGACCTGGCACAAGGCATACCCAAACTCCGTCAGGCGTGGATCAACGAGCGAGGAGATACGGAGGTTCTGAGCGGGTTGACCTCTGAGTACGGACGGCAGCGCGCCAACGATTTGCTGACTCACGAGATCCGATTTCCCGTACAGCCACGTCCGCGGCGCGCTTTGCCGCAACGCAATCTATCGCAGATGCACTATGCCCGCAAAGGTATCGTTACTCCAGAGATGGAGTTCGTCGCACTGCGGGAATCGATGAGGCTGCATGAGTTGCAGCGAGATCCGGCTTACACCACACTCTTACGCGCGCAGCCGGGCAACGACTTCGGAGCCCGGCTTGCTGCGGAGATCACTCCGGAATTCGTGCGCGATGAGGTAGCCGCAGGCCGCGCCATCATACCGGCCAACATCAATCATCCAGAGTTGGAGCCGATGATCATTGGCCGCAACTTCAAGGTGAAGATCAATGGGAACATTGGAAACTCGGCGGTGGCCTCCTCGTTGGCTGACGAGGTCGACAAAATGGTGTGGGGCATTCATTGGGGAGCGGATACCATCATGGATCTCTCCACAGGGAAGCACATTCACGAGACGCGTGAATGGATTTTGCGTAATGCGCCAGTTCCCATTGGCACGGTTCCCATCTATCAGGCGCTCGAGAAGGTCGGGGGCCGTGCCGAAGAACTCACATGGGTACTCGTCCGCGATACGCTGATTGAGCAGGCAGAGCAAGGCGTCGATTACTTTACCCTACATGCAGGAGTACGCCTGCCATGGATTCCGCTGACCGCCTCCAGGATGACCGGTATCGTTTCGCGCGGCGGGGCCATCATGGCCAAGTGGTGTCTAGCGCATCACGAGGAGAACTTCCTTTATACCCACTTCGATGAGATATGCGAAATCATGAAAGCGTACGACGTATCGTTCAGCCTGGGCGATGGCTTGCGGCCAGGCTCAGTGTACGACGCCAACGACGAAGCGCAGTTTGCAGAGTTGCGGACGCTGGGCGAACTCACAGCAAAGGCCTGGGAGCATGACGTGCAGGTGATGATCGAAGGCCCCGGGCATATTCCAATGCAACTGATCGAACAGAACATGACTGAGGAACTGCGCCACTGCATGGAGGCGCCGTTCTACACTTTGGGCCCGTTGGTCACCGACATTGCTCCAGGGTATGACCACATCACTAGTGCCATCGGTGCTGCGCAGATCGGTTGGTATGGCACCTCCATGCTGTGCTACGTCACGCCGAAGGAACACCTTGGTCTTCCTGACAAAGAGGACGTGCGGAGCGGAGTCGTCACCTACAAGATTGCTGCGCATGCGGCAGATCTGGCAAAGGGGTGGCCGGGAGCGCAGTTGCGCGATAATGCGCTCTCGAAGGCGAGATTCGAATTCCGTTGGCAAGACCAATTCAACCTGAGCCTGGATCCCGAGCGCGCAAGAGAGTATCACGACGAAACACTTCCCCATGAGGCAGCAAAGACGGCGCATTTCTGCTCGATGTGCGGACCCAAGTTTTGCTCTATGAAAATCACACAGGAAATTCGCGATACGTACGCCGGCGACGTGAAAGAAGCCATGGCGGAGAAGGCGCGCGAATTCCGCGAATCACATGGGGAAGTGTATCGATGACGACTCCGGATATTGCTGTAATTGGCAGCGGTCTTCTAGGCCGGATGCTGGCCTGGC
>JGI1027J12803_101222143_pt1 | contig 11753 bp, 10 predicted proteins | sample IowNatreferecore_FD_12803 | JGI IMG/M metagenome (IMG submission 12803) | reverse complement strand
GAGACCGGCGTTATCATGATTACTGCCTTTCATGATATGCCCACGACCGTTCGCGCTATGAAGTTAGGTGCGGTGGAATACATTCACAAGCCGCTTGAGATTGACGAAATTGAAGCCGCGATTACACGTGTTCTCAAGGGCAAGACCAGCGCCGCGCATAAGGGTCAGGAGACGGTGCCACTATCACCCAATTTCCGCCAACATGACATTGTCGGGAAGAGCCGTGCGATGAAGGAAGTCTTCAAGACCATCGGCGTGGTGTCCCAGAGCAAGAGCACCGTCCTAATCGAGGGTGAAAGCGGAACCGGTAAAGAGCTCATTGCCAGGGCCATCCATGACCACACGGACAAATCGAAGCCTTTCATCTCCATCAACTGTTCGGCCATCGTTGAGACGCTTTTGGAAAGTGAGCTCTTCGGACACGAAAGAGGCGCCTTCACCGGAGCTACCTATCAGAAACCAGGACGATTCGAACTGGCTGACTCAGGAACGCTCTTCTTAGATGAGATTGGAGATATGTCGCTCAATATGCAAGTGAAGCTTCTCCGGGTCATGCAGGAACGCGAATTCGAAAGAGTCGGTGGCCGAGAACGAATCAAGACGGACGTTCGCATCATTGCAGCAACCAATAGGTCTTTGAAGGAACTGGTGGCACAAGGTTCTTTCAGGGAGGATCTCTACTACCGGCTGAATGTCATCCAAATTCATGTCCCACCTCTGCGCCAGCGGCGGGAAGATATTCCGTTATTGGTTGACCACCTCATCCACAAGCTAAATTGTGAACTCAACAAAAGCATCAACCGGATCCAGTCGCGTGCGCTGCAGTCTCTGCAGAGGCGTGAGTGGCCTGGAAATGTGCGAGAGCTGGAGAACACGTTAAGGCGGGCCGTGGTCCATTCCCACGGCCGAATCCTGCTGGAAGAGAATCTGGATGACGCCACGGAGGAGCCCCCCCAAATGGAAGCGCCTCCTCACCTCGCTCCGATAAAACCACTTGACGATGTGGAAAAAGAACACATCCTGAGCGCTCTCAGATTTGCAGGAGGGAACCGAGGCAAGGTTTGTCAACTGCTAGGGATCTCTCGGCCCACGCTGCAACGCAAGATTCGGAAATATGGAATTCAGGTTTGAGTCGATTGAAAAGTTGCGTGTGATGTGGGCGCAGGAATACTGAGGGAAGTAAGTCAGCCCGCCCTTTGCGGAGTCACCGTTTAATGAGGGCCGACAAAGGCTGCGTGAAGGATTGCTGATGGCAGAGCATGAACCAGTGAAGCGAAGATACGGTGTGGGCTTGCTGGGGGCTGGTACGGTGGGAGGTGGGGTGATCAAGCTCATCCATGAGAATCTTACCCAGCAGCAGCTTCCGCTCGACATTAGGAGGGTGGGTGTCAGGAATCTTTACAAAAGCCGGCACTTCAATTTGCCGGCCTCGTTCTTGTCGGATGATCTTGCGAGTATCGTTGAGGACAAGTCGATTGACATCCTGGTTGAAGCAATGGGGGGATTGGAACCGGCGCGAACCTACATCGAGAAAGCCCTTCAAGCGGGTAAGCATGTGGTCACAGCCAACAAGTATGTGGTTTCCGAGTGTGGGGATGCCTTGCAGCGGCTGGCAAGGTCATGTGGCAGGCAGTTTCTTTACGAAGCTAGCGTGGCAGGGTCGATTCCCATAATTGAAATCCTGAGGCAGGGAGTGATTCCCGACCGGATCCAATCCATTTACGCCATTGTTAATGGTACAACCAATTTTATCCTGACTCGGATGTCCGAGGTGGGAGAACCGTTTCATATGGCCCTTGCTAAAGCCGAGGAATTGGGATTTTCTGAACCCGACCCGAGTTTTGATGTGAGTGGAAGAGATGCCAGCCAGAAGCTCGCCATTTTGGTCAGCATTCTTAAAGGTCAGTCGTGCCATCCGAGTGACCACCACATCCGAGGCATCGATTTTCTAATTCCACTCGATTTTGAATTTGCTCGCCAGCACAAGTGGCAGATCAAGCCTTTTGCGATTTACGAAGAAGGCGCCGGCCAGGGCTTTGCTTCTGTGGAGCCGGTCCTGGTTCCGATCAGTTCGATTTTTGCCCATGTGCGCAATGAATATAACGCGCTCGGTTTTGATTGCAAGAATGTTGGGAGGCAGCTATTTATCGGGAAAGGCGCGGGAGAGCTCCCGACGGCCAGTGCGGTACTGAGTGATCTGGGCAAGATCGTAGCCGGAAACGGAACGCGGCTAACCCAATCCTGCCGTCGGCCGGCGGAAGCTGAGGTTCGTTTTTGCTCGGTAGTGGAGAGCCCCCGGATGTCTCAGTTCTATATTCGGTGTCGGAAGAGTGATGATCTGGCCAAGAGCATCAAGGTCCAGGGAATACTGCGTTCAGTGCTTGAGTCCGCCGAGCATCTGCACGACAAGCTGGCATCAGTGCAGTCATTGTGCGTGGTGACCAAGGCCATTCCGCACTCCGAGCTCTATCGGGTTTTGGACCATATCTTAGACGCCGATTCAGATGCGCAGCTCTGCTGGCTCAGAGTGATGCAGGAGCCGGCTTAAGACTCGAGACTCCGTGGCGAAAATGAGAAGGAATCACAGTCTTTCGTTCTGGGAAGAGGCTACTCAGAATCATCTTTACTATCAGTGTGGGTCCAAGTTTGCGACATGAACATCGTTATCCAAAAATATGGGGGTACCTCGGTTGGTGACATTAAAAAAATCAAGAGTGTCGCTGACCGGATTTTGAAAACCCAGTCGCTGGGAGCCAATCTGGTCGTCGTTGTTTCAGCGATGGGCCATACGACCGACCGATTGGTTAGGCTCGCCAAGGCCGTCACCAGGAGGCCCTCGCGCCGGGAGATGGACATGTTGCTATCGACCGGCGAGCAGGTCTCCACCGCATTGCTTTCTATGGCCATCCAGGAGCGAGGGGCAAAGGCGATTTCGATGACCGGATTGCAGAGTGGAATTATCACCGACAGTAATCACTCCATGGCCAAGATTCGAAAGGTCAATACCGCGAGTTTGCTGTCTCATCTTCAGGAAGGTAAAGTGGTCATCGTCGCGGGGTTTCAGGGTGTGAGCAATGGCTATGAAATTACGACGCTGGGGCGCGGGGGATCGGATACTACGGCTTCAGCTCTGGCCGTGGCTTTGAAGGCCAAACGCTGCGAGATTTATACGGATGTCGACGGAGTTTACACAACCGACCCGAATCTGGTTCCCGAGGCCCGGAAGCTGGATTACATCTCTTATGAAGAGATGGTGGAGTTGGCTGGTGCTGGGGCTCAGGTGCTTCATCCTCGTTCCGTCGAAATCGCCATGAAGTATCGAGTGCCGATCCACGTGCGCCCCAGCTATTCCGAGACGGCAGGCACTATTGTTATGGAGGGGAAAAGATTGGAGAACGTCGTCATCACCGGAATTACCGGCAACAAGAACATTGCCAAAGTTGCCATTCGAGGTATTCCTGATCGTCCGGGAGTTGCCGCCCAGATATTTTCGGCGCTGGCGAGCCAGGGAATTAACGTACGCCTCATTATCCAGAGCATTGCCGAGAATGGTTTGAATGATATTTCCCTGGTGGTCAGCCGAGAGCTTGTGAAGAGTGCGATCGAGGTCCTGGAGAGACAAAAGACAAGTCTTAAAGCCAGAGATATTGTCTATCATGACAAGTTGGCCGAGGTTTCGATTGTCGGTTCAGGAATTGCAAGTACTCCTGGCGTGGCTGCCCGCATGTTCAAGACTCTAGCTAAAAGAAATATCAATATTGATTTAATTAGCTCCTCCGAAGTGCGTATTACCTGCGTCATCGACGAAAGGAAAACTTCCGAAGCCATTCCGGCCCTGCACGAGGAGTTCAAACTCGAACGCCTGGAGCGGGGCCTTGCGAAAGCCACCAGGATGTCCAGGACAGTGGGCTAGAAGCTCTCGAAATGGAGTGCCTAAGGGCTTGCGGCAATCGCAAATGCGGGAATCGAATTCCAGGATCTGAGCCGCTCTTCAGCAGCAGGTCAAGTTGAATTGGTCATTGTGGGCAGTGTAGCGGCGACGGCACATATGGGTCTGCTCGCTTAACCAAGACCTGATCATCGTGTCAAGATCCACGCCGAGTAACCTGAGGCGATTGCTCAGCGTATCGGCTCCCTATCAGCCAGTGCCAGAGTTCACAACCCATCGATTGGTTATTAAATTGAGACATCTTGGCGTGCGCGACCCGTCAGGTTGCTCGTTAGGTGTGGGGGCGTGGTAAGATGGTCGAAGAGTTGGGTGGAGGTTGTCGGTGAAAGACATTTTAGCCCGCGATCCAGGGACGGATTTCGAGCCGGATCCAGTGATCGAGGCTTACAAGAAGGACGTTGACCGAACCCTCATTCGTGAAAATCTTCGTCTCACCGTCGAGCAGAGATTCGAAAAACTCATGCGACTGCAGCAGTTCGCCGACGAGCTGCGGCGCGCCGGCCGCAAATTGCAGAAACCCAGATGACTCAGTTCCAGGAACTGATCCGTGTTTTGGTGAAAGGTCAGGTTGAATTGATCATCGTGGGAGGGGCGGCGGCGACTGCCCACGGCTCTGCTCGCTTAACTGAGGACCTGGATCTCGTCTACCGGCGTACGCTGGACAACGTGGGAAGATTGATCAGCGTGCTGGCCCCCTACAAACCCTACTTGCGCGGCGCTCCCCAGGGCTTACCGTTTCAATGGGAAGAGCGAACCCTTCGATCAGGTTTGAACTTTACTCTTACAACCTTGCTGGGTCCGCTTGATTTGCTGGGAGAGATTGCCGGTGGTGGCGGTTATGAGGAGCTGCTTCCTTATTGCGTCAGGCTGCACATATTTGAAGTTGACTGTCTGTGTTTGGGTTTAGAACGCCTCATCCAGGTCAAGCGTGCCTCAGGTCGGCCCAAAGACTTCGAGGTCATAGCAGAGTTAGAAGCAATCTTAGAAGAGCGAGAACGGGACGAGTAACGGAAAGGCTCATTCAGAACTTCCAGTATGGACCCATGTGGGAGCGGGACGCCTTCAGGACAGCCTCAAAGCCGGGAGTTGCGTTCCATTGGTTACTGCGGTTTCCATTGCCTGTAAGCTCATCCAGTACCTGCACCACACAACGCTGCAGTCCCACCAGATGGTAACCACCTTCTAAGGCAAAGACAATCTTCCCTTGGCAGACCTTGTCGGCAAGATTGAGTATGGTTCTGGTCATCCCAGCAAAGCCTCTTGGCGACACGTTCATCCCGGCCAGCGGGTCCTCCGTGTACGCATCAAATCCCGCCGAAACCAGAATCAGCTCAGGCTTATAGCGTTCAGCGATCGGCGAGACGATCTTCTGAAAAATCAGGTTGTAGGTCGAGTCGTCCGTGCCTGCTGGCAGAGGGAAGTTCATGGTGAATCCTCTTCCAGCGCCGGAGCCGATCTCGGAGAAATCGCCTGTGCCGGGGTAAAGAGGAAACTGATGTGTGGAGATGTAGAAAACATCGCTCCGATCGTAAAAAGCTTTCTGTGTTCCATTGCCGTGGTGGACATCAAAATCAATGATCAACAGTCGAACCATTTTGAATTTTTGCAGTGCGTAAGCTGCTGCGATGGCAACATTGCTAAACAGACAAAAGCCCATCGCCCGGTCCGCTTCTGCATGGTGACCGGGAGGACGAACGAAAGCAAATCCATTCTGAATCTGGCCGGATAAGAGAACATCGATCATCTCCAGGATGCTCCCGACCGCGTTCAGAGCGACTTCGTAACTCCTGGGCCCGGCCACAGTATCCGAGTCGAAGTGGGTAACCGGCTTGCCTGCAGACGCCTGGATCTTGCGGATATGAGAAGAAGAATGAATGAGGTTGAGTTCCTGCTCGCTGGCCGCACGGGCTTTCAACTTCAAGAAATGGTCGGCAAAGTGGTAGCCTTTGAGACCCTGGCCGATCGAGATAAGACGCTCCTTGCATTCCGGATGGTGGGGGCCGGTGTCGTGCTCTAAGAAGAGATCGTCAAAGATGATGCCGGTTTGAACGAGGGGCTGATGCACTTTGGATTCGTTCCAGCTGCCAATCGAAAATTGCAATCATTGCAGATCTGAGTTGTCAATCTGCAATGCTATCGGCGTTCAAGACGGAGCGACCGAATCGCACCCGTGGAGATCCATGGATAGCCTTATCGGCTTTCCTTGATCCACCCTCCTCCGACGACTGAATCTTCCTGGTAGAAAACGACTGCTTGACCAGGAGTGATGGCACGCTGGGGTTCATCGAACTCGACATAGACCGAATCTGAGCCCTCTGTTACTACAGTCGCCCAAGCGGCCTCATGCCGGTTACGGATTTTAGCCTTAACGCGCAGAGAACTCTCGGGTCCTTGATGAGAAATCCAATTCAGGTTCTGGGCGGTCAAGGCCTGCCTCATCAGCTGCTCTTGCCGTCCTACGACGACCTGGCCGTTGTGGACATTTGTCTGCAAAACATAAAGAGGCTCGCCCACAGCAATGCCCAGACCCTTGCGCTGTCCAATCGTGAAGTTGTGAATTCCGCGGTGTTGACCCAAAATGTTGCCATCTTTCGAGACAATGGAACCAGGTCGGGCTTCCCACTCGTTCTTTGCAGTACGTGGAACCTCGGGTTCGAGTGAACGCTCTGTCACTTCCGACACGTAGCGCTCCACGAAGCGGCTGTAATTCTTGCTGGGAATAAAGCAAATCTCCTGGCTGTCGGGCTTCTCAGAAACAGGCAGATGGTAAGCCTCTGCCATCCTGCGTACCTCGGTCTTGGAAAGGTCCCCCAAAGGAAATACAACGTGACTCAGCTGGGACTGAGTCATCTCAAAGAGAAAGTAGGACTGGTCCTTGGTATGATCCAGAGCTCGAAGCAGCTCATAGCGCTCGGTCGATTCGTTGAAGCGAACACGCGCATAGTGCCCAGTGGCTAACTTGGTTGCTCCGATCTGGAAGGCACGGGAGAGAAGCCGATCAAATTTCATGAACGTGTTGCAGCGCACACAGGGGATTGGCGTTTCCCCTTTGAGATAGGAGTCCACAAAAGGCATCACCACTTCCTCTTCGAAAGCTCTTTCGAAATTGACCACATAAAAGGGAACATGGAGGAACCGGGCTACCCGGCGGCCATCGTAAATGTCATCCAGAGAACAGCACGTCCCGGAGCGCTTCAGCTCAGAATCCTCCTGGGCTGATTCCTGACGGGTGTAGTCCCACAGCTGCATGGAGAGACCGACCACATCATAACCCTGCCCCTGAAGCAAGGCTGCTACTGTGGAGCTGTCCACGCCGCCACTCATGGCAACAACAATTTTCTCAGACATGTTTCTGTCCAAGTCTCACACAAATAAAGCTGCACGAAGCACGCCGAACTCCCGGCCGCGATGCAACGAGGTTTCCTTTATTGTGAACCCTTCATGAAACAGCCACAGACAGCCGTTCGCGCTTGGGAACACTCTGGCGCAGGCGCTGGACAATGCCCGGAAGGATCTTTAGAACCTGATCTATCTCTTCTCGAGTTGTGTAGCGCGACAGGCTAAAGCGGACCGAGCTAAAGGCCTCATCGGCAGAAAGGCCTAAAGCTGTCAAGACATGGGAAGGTTCGATGGCGCCGGAGGTGCAGGCCGATCCGGTGGAACAGGCCACTCCTGACAAATCCAGGTTAATCACCATTCCTTCGGACTCGACCTGATCGAAGCGAATGTTCGAGGTGTTGGGAATCCGAAGGTTTTGCGACCCATTTACTTGAGCCCCGGGAATGCTCTTGAGAACCGTAGCTTCGAAATAGTCTCGCAGGTCACGAACTCTGGTTGCCGTCTCTTCCATTGTCGTCATGGCCAGCCCGGCTGCTTGAGCTAATCCAACAATGTGAGGAACGTTTTCGGTCCCAGCGCGGCGATTTCTTTCGTGAGACCCGCCGTAAACGAGCGGCCGAATCCGCGTCCCTTTCCTGATATAGAGCGCACCAATACCTTTCGGAGCATGAAACTTGTGACCCGCGACCGACAACAGATCAACTGCCAATTCCGTGACATCAATGCTGACTTTGCCCGCTGCCTGCACCGCATCCGTGTGAAAATAGATGTCACGTTCCTGGGCGATCTTGCCAATTTCTCGAATTGCCTGGATGGTGCCGATTTCGTTGTTGGAATGCATGATCGAAATCAGCACCGTTTCCGGAGTTAAAGCCTTTTCCACATCGGCCGGATCAATCAGACCCTGCCGATCTACTGGGACAAAAGTCACTCTGACTCCCTCTTTCTGCAGGACCTGACAGGTGTGCAAAACCGCGTGGTGCTCGATCTGTGAGGTGATGACGTGCTTGCTACTGGCGGTGGCATCGACGAGACCTCGAATGGCCAAGTTATCGCTCTCCGTACCGCCGCTGGTAAAGACGATCTCGTTAGGCTCAGCGCCGACAAGGGCCGCCACTTGCTGCCTGGCTCCGTCGATCAGCGCCTTGGCTTCTTGACCGTACCAGTGAACGCTGGAGGCGTTTCCAAAAGTCTCCTCGTAGCAAGGCAGCATCGCCTTAAGAACTTCGGGAGCCACCTTCGTTGTTGCATTGTTGTCTAGATAAATTCTCTGCATGTTCACCTGCACTTACAAACTCGAGACCGGCCGCTGGCTGCTAGTATATCCGAAAGGCAAATAGTCTCCAAACCGAGCCACCGGGAAGCGTAATTGTTGTATTTTGGGGATAACGAAAGAATCGGGGCTGTCCCTGGTGTTGCTGCTTAAAGGCGAAGTGTTGGCGACTTCCCGCGTGAGGCGGACGACATCGGGAGACTGTAAAAAGGTTGACCGATAATAGCGCGTCTGGTAAATTGACACATTTGCCTGGAGAGGCTGGAGTGTGTCTCCTGGCCTTATAAGAGAAGCTTATGGGTTCAATAGCCATTACTCTTCCTGACGGCAGCCGCAAGGCTTTTGATTCCGGTATCAAAGTGATCGACGTGGCCACTGCCATTAGTAAACCTCTTGCTGAATCGGCATTCGTTGCCAGAGTAAATGGACAGCTTAGAGATTTGTCCAGCAGCGTTGAGAAAGATGCGACGCTCAAGATTCTTACTGACAGGGACTCCGAAGCGCTGGAGGTCTATCGGCACAGCTCTGCTCACCTGTTAGCACTAGCGGTAATCCAACTCTTTCCAGAAACTCAACTGGGGATCGGTCCGCCAATTGAGAATGGGTTCTACTACGACTTCTATCGAAAGGAACCCTTCACCCCCGAAGACTTGAGCAGAATCGAGCAGAGAATGCAAGAGCTGATCAAGGAGAATATTCCCTTTGAACGTTTTATGATGGACAAGCCAGCGGGACTGGAGTGGTTCAGGAAAAAGGGCGAGGAGCTGAAATGCGAACTGATTCAGGAGAAAGCGGCAGACCAGTTCTCCTGTTATAAGCTGGGCGATTTGACAGATTTTTGCCTGGGACCTCATATCCCCTCCACGGGCAGAATCAAAGCTGTCAAGCTCCTTTCCATTGCGGGTGCCTATTGGAAGGGCGATGAGCATAACAAGCAACTGCAGAGAATTTACGGGACCTCCTTTTTCACCAAGAAGGATCTGGACGACTATCTGAAGCAGTTGGAAGAAGCCAAAAAACGAGACCATCGGCGCTTGGGCAAGGAGTTGGATCTTTTCAGCTTGCAGGAGGAAGCTGGCCCGGGCTTAGTTTTTTGGCACCCCAAGGGATCCCTGATTCGGAAAGAGATCGAGGACTTCTGGCGCGCCGAGCACCTGCGGGGTGGTTATGACTTTGTGTACACGCCTCACCTCGCTAAGCTCGATCTGTGGTGCACCAGCGGGCACGTGGACTTTTATCGGGAAAGCATGTATTCCCCGATGAAGATTGACGAGGTCGACTACCAGATTAAGCCGATGAATTGCCCTTTCCACATCCTGATCTATAAGAACGATTTGAAAAGCTACAGGGACCTTCCTCTGAGATTTGCTGAGACCGGGACGGTCTATCGTTACGAGCGGTCGGGAGTCTTGCAGGGATTGTTGCGCGTACGCGGTTTCACTCAGGATGATGCTCACATCTTTTGTCAACCTGAGAAGATTGAAGAAGAGATTATCGGTGTCATCGAGTTCACCTTGTCGATTCTGAGAAGCTTTGGATTTGATGAGTTTGAAGTTTTCCTGTCCACGCGGCCCGACAAGTATGTCGGTCGCGTGGAGGACTGGGACCGGGCCACCGACGCGCTCAAGCGCGCGGCCGAGTCCAAGGGCTTGCCCTACAGCGTGGATGAAGGAGGGGGTGCTTTCTACGGGCCCAAGATTGATGTCAAAATCAAAGATGCTATTGGCCGTTCCTGGCAGTGCTCGACGATTCAGTTTGACTTCAATTTGCCGGAGCGGTTTGATATCACTTACATTGCGGAGGATGGCAAGGCGCATCGCCCTTACATGGTGCATCGTGCTTTACTGGGTTCGATGGAGCGCTTCTTTGGAATCTTGATCGAACATTATGCCGGTGCCTTCCCCTTTTGGCTGGCTCCCGTTCAAGTGATATTGTTGCCCATCAGCGACCGTCACAACGGATATGCCCGGGAGCTCCAAGAGGGGTTGGGAGGAGAAGGCTTTCGAGTCAAGAGCGATTTGCGAAACGAGAAGGTCAATGTGAAGGTTCGAAAAGCGCAGTTGGACAAGATACCCTACATGGTAATCCTGGGTGACAAGGAGATTGAGCACAAGACCTTGGCAGTGCGCAATCGATTCGAAGGAGACTTAGGAACTTTTTCTTTTGAAAAATTTCTCGAATTGGTTAACGATCTGAGAGACAGAAAGTCTGTCAGACCGTAGCAGCCCGCTGGCCACGGTTCAACGCGTGGTTGAGGTGACGAGTCGGGAAAGCCGTTAACGCAGGAGGTGCGTGTATCAACAACAAGAATGTTAGAGTGAACGAGCGTATTCGGGCTAAGGAACTTCGGGTGATTGACGACGAGGGGAATCAGCTCGGTATCCTGCCACCCCATGATGCTTTGAGAATCGCGCGGGAAAAAGATTTGGACTTAGTCGAAATTTCTCCCACAGCCCAACCGCCGGTTTGCCGAATCATGAATTACGGCAAATATCTTTATCAGCTCAACAAGAAAGCCCACGAAGCCAAAAAACATCAGAGAGTAATCCAGGTCAAAGAAGTCAAATTCAGACCCATGACCGACGAACATGATTATACCTTCAAGAAAAAAAACATCGCCCGTTTCTTGCAGGAAGGAGACAAAGCCAAAGCGGCTGTGATGTTTCGTGGTCGGGAAATGGCCCACAAGGAAATCGGCCGCCAGCTGATCGGGCGCTTGATTGAAGATCTCACTGACGTCGGCGTTGTGGAAGGGTTTCCCAAGATGGAAGGCAACAATATGTTCGTGATTTTTGCCCCCAAGAAATGATGACTGGAGAAGCTAACAAGATTGGAGAGATCGGGCAGTGCTGAAAATTAAGACCCACAAAGGCGCCAAGAAGCGCTTCCACGTGACTGCATCGGGAAAAATCAAGCGCGGACATTCCCATGCGCGCCACATCTTGACTAAGAAGTCGGCAAAGAGGAAACGAAAGCTGGACCATAATGTGTTGGTGAGTTCCGCGGATGTGGCAAAAGTTCGCCGGATGCTCCCGTACGCATCGTAAAATTCATCTTAAAAGGAGAATAGGCAGTGCCCAGAGTAAAGCGTGGAACCACCCGGCGGGACCGCCGACGCAAGGTTTTGAAACTCGCTTCAGGTTTTCGTGCCACCAAGAGTAAGCTCTACCGTTCGGCCAAGGAATCGGTCGA
>JGI1027J12803_100330288_pt1 | contig 11779 bp, 7 predicted proteins | sample IowNatreferecore_FD_12803 | JGI IMG/M metagenome (IMG submission 12803) | reverse complement strand
CGGCAGCACGGAAAGATCGCGGCCGGTAGCGCGCGCATAGTGATCGACGAACTCGTCGCGCGTGTACCAACCTGGGCCGGTCGTTACGGCTTGAAGCGAGGTTCCCGGGACCAAGCTTGAACTCCAGTAGCACAGCGTTAAGCCGACGTCGCTCAGAGGATCGCCAACGGTAGTCATTTCCCAATCGAGCACGGCTTCGATGCGATCCGGCGTGTGCAGATCGAGCATCACGTTGTCGAGCTTGAAATCGTTGTGCACCAGTGTCGGCGGGCCGGAAGCGGGCATGGTCGCGGCGAGCCACTCGACGACGCGATCCATTTCCGGGCTCGGCTGCGTGCGCGCGCGTTCCCATCGTTCTGACCAGCCCTTCACCTGGCGAGTGAGGAATCCGTCGGGCTTACCCAGCGAAACCAGGCCGTGCTTTTCGATATCGACCGCGTGCATCTGCACCATGCAATCGACGAATGCGCGGCTGATGCGGGCGGCGTAGTTTTCGTGCGCGCTGATCTCCGGCGGGATGCTGGTGCGCAGGATGATTCCGCGACGCCGCTCCATCAGGGAAAACGCAGCGCCCACAATCGAGGGATCCTCGCAGATGTGATAAACCTCGGGCGCCGGCGGAAAATGCGGGTGCACGGCGTGCAGCACCTTGGCCTCGCGAACCATGTCGTGCGCTTTCGGAGCGACGGGACCGAGCGGCGCGCGACGCATCACGTACTCGCGTCCGCCGATGATCAACAAGTAGGTGAGGTTGGAATGGCCGCCGGGGAATTGTTCAACCTCGATACCGAGCTCGACGTCCGGGATCCTTCCTTGGAGGTACGCGGCGAGCGCGGCCACGTTTAATTCTTCGCCCTGCCGCACCGCGGCAGTGTCTGCGTGCATCGTTCTAATGTAACAAGGCCAGTTCGCCCCTCCTTTATACTGTCCTTATGTTGCGATCGATGCTCTTGCTCGCCATCTGCACCGTGGTTATGAACGCCGCCGATTTCGAATCTCGCGTCACGCACGGCTACGCCGATTCAAACGGGGTGAAGATTCACTACGCCAGCATCGGCAAGGGGCCGCTGGTGGTGATGATCCACGGCTTCCCCGATTTCTGGTACTCGTGGCGACACCAGATGGAAGCGCTGAGCGACAGCTATCAGGTGGTCGCGATCGATCAGCGCGGCTACAACCTTTCCGATAAACCCAAGGGCGTCGAGAATTACGATGTTCGTCTGCTGGTCGGCGATGTCGCGGCGGTGGTGAAGTCGCTTGGGAAAGAAAAAGCGATCATCGTGGGTCACGATTGGGGCGGGTTGGTCGCGTGGCAGGTTGCGCTGAATCTTCCGCAGATGACCGATAAATTGATCATCCTGAATCTGCCGCATCCGCGCGGTTTGTCGCGGGAGCTGGCGAATAATCCGGCGCAACAGAAGAACAGCCAGTACGCGCGAAATTTCCAGCAACCCGACGCTGCGTCGAAGGTCACCGCAGAGGGACTTACATTTTGGGTGACGGATCCCGACGCGAAGGTCAAGTACGTCGAGGCGTTCAAGCGATCCGATCTGGAAGGGATGCTGAATTACTATAAGCGCAATTATCCGCGCGAACCCTACACGGAAGACAAATCGCCGGTGGTGAAAACGCAGATGCCGGTGCTGATGTTCCACGGTTTGAACGACACGGCGCTGCTGCCCGGCGCGCTCAACAATACGTGGGAGTGGATGGGCAAGGACCTCACGCTGGTTACGATTCCCGGCGCGGGCCACTTCGTGCAGCAGGATGCGGCGGAGCTGGTTTCGAAAACGATGAAGGCCTGGCTTAGCATCCATTAATCATGACCGCGGCAGAAGCAGTTCGGCATTTGAAATACTCGGCGTGGGCGTCGCGACGTCTGGTAGACGCGATGAAGCAGATCAGCGCTGAAGATGCGCGCCGCGACGTCGGCATTTCGCATCGCAGCATTTTCGACACGCTCCAGCACATCTATTTCGCCGACCTGATCTGGTTTTGGCGAACCGGGGACCCGACTGTCAAGCCTCACGCCTTCGACGACAAGCTGACGGATGCGGAGTTGGAACAGGAATGGTCGGCGATTCAGCAGCGCTGGATCGATTGGGCCGCGTCGTTGAGCGATACGGACCTCGATCGCGTAGTCGACTATAAATCCCTCAAAGGCGATCCCTTCAAGAACACCGTTCGCGAGATCGTGATGCACGTGGTGAATCACGCCACGATACATCGCGGGCAGGTGATGGGCATGCTGCGCCAGATGGGCGTCGCGCCGCCGCCGACCGATTTGATTTTCTTTTACCGGGAGCCCTCCTGATTTTCATGCGTATTGCAATATTTCTGTTACTCGCGGGGCTTGCTACCGCGCAAGATCCCGCCATTCGAATTCGTGTGGATGCCAGCGACGCACCGCGCCGCCTGTTTCACATTCAGATGACCATTCCGGCCAAGCCCGGCCCGATGACGCTGCTGTATCCGCAGTGGATTCCCGGCGAGCACGGTCCCACTGGTCCGATCACGGATGTGGTCGCATTGAGATTTCGCGCGGGCGGACAGACGCTTCCCTGGAAGCGCGATCCCGTGAATATGTGCGCGTTTCACATCACGGTTCCCACGGGAGCGACGACGGTGGAGGCGACGTTCGATTTTGTTTCGCCACCCGACGCCGGCGGATTTTCGTCGGGATCGTCAGTCACCAGCGAGCTGGCCGTACTGAGCTGGAATCAATTCCTTCTTTATCCCGAAGGCGCGACCTCCGATTCGGTGAACTACAAAGCGAGCCTGCGTGTGCCGCGCGGCTGGCGCTACGGAACGGCGCTACCGATCGAGCGCGAAAGCGGGGAGGAGGTCGAGTTCAAGCCGGCGTCGCTCACCACGCTGATCGATTCGCCGGTCTCGGCGGGCGCGCATTACAAAACGATTGAGCTGGGTAAAGACGGACAGATCGCGCATTACCTGCACATCGCCGGGGACAGTGCCCGCTCGCTTGAAATCCCTCCCGCGCTGCTGGATCAATACAAGAAGCTGGTGCGCGAAGCGGGCGCGCTGTTTGGCTCGCGCCATTTTGCGAATTATCATTTTCTGCTGACGCTCAGCGATCACATCGCACATTTCGGACTGGAACATCACGAATCGAGCGACGATCGGGTGGAAGAGCGCACGCTGATCGACGATTCGCTGCGCCGGGCGAATGCGACGCTGCTACCACACGAGTTCGTGCATTCCTGGAACGGAAAGTATCGAAGGCCGACGGGGCTGGCCACGGGGGATTTCGACAAGCCGATGAAAGGCGAGTTGCTGTGGGTGTATGAAGGCCTCACCAATTACCTGGGTGAGATTCTGGCACCGCGCAGCGGTCTGTACACGCCGGAGGATTTTCGGGACGCTTTGGCGATCGTCGCCGCGCGGCTCGACAAGCAGGCCGGGCGCGCCTGGCGGCCGCTCGAAGATACGGCCACCGGAGCGCAGCTTCTATATGAGGCTCGCGACGATTACGCGGGGCTTCGAAGAGGCGTGGATTTCTACGACGAAGGCACGTTGATCTGGCTCGAGGCAGACGTGCTGATTCGGCAGCGCAGCCGTGGCACGAAATCGCTGGACGATTTCTGTCGCGCGTTCCACGGCGGTCCGGGCGGCGCGCCAGCCCTCAAGACGTACACGTTTGAGGACGTCGTCACCGGTCTCAACTCGGTTCAGCCGAACGATTGGGCCGGCTTCTTCAACCAGCGCGTAATGACAGTTGCGCCGCGCGCTCCGCTGGGCGGAATCGAAAACGGCGGGTGGAAGTTGACTTTCAACGCGACGCAATCGGATTTGTGGAAGGCGTTCGAGGAACGGCGCAAGAACATGGACCTTTCTTATTCGATCGGTATGGTCGTGAAGGAAGATGGCACGGTGCAGGATGTCGCCATGGACGGTCCTGCGCAGAAGGCAGGCGTCGCGCCGGCGGTGAAGATCATCGCGATCGATAATCGTCAGTTCACAGCGACACTATTGCGCGAAGCTGTGCGCCGGTCGACGACGAATCTCCAGCCGTTGGAGTTGCTGGTGAAAGACGGCGAGTACTACAAAGTGCATCGCGTGGATTATCACGGTGGGGAAAAGTATCCACACCTGGAGCGCGATGAGTCGAAGCCGGACCTGCTCACGAAGATCATTGAGCCGCGAACGAAGTAAATTGGCAGGTGACAAGATCACCTGCCCCACGTATTCACAAGCCCATGATGTGATAGCCGGCGTCGACGAACAGCACGTCGCCGGTGACACCCCGGCCGAGATCGCTGGCGAGAAACACCGCCATGTCGGCGACCTCCGCCGGATCGCAATTTCGACCCAGCGGCGATCGCGCGGCGACCTGTTCCAGAATCTTTGAGAACCCCGCGATGCCTCGGGCGGATGCGGTCTTGATCGGTCCCGCGGAAATTGCGTTGACTCGAATGTTCTTGGCACCCAGTTCGCTCGCGAGATATCGAACCGACGCTTCGAGCGACGCTTTCGCTGTCCCCATCACGTTGTAATTGGTCAGCACGCGCGTCGATCCGAGATACGTCAGCGTGAGCATCGCGCCGCCGGCGGTCATAGCGGGTGCGGCCGCGCGCGCTACCGCAACCATCGAGTATGCGCTGATTTCCTGCGCCTGCGCGAAGCCCGCGCGCGATGTTTCGAGAAACGGCCGGCTCAGTTCGTCCTTGCCGGCGTACGCGATGCTGTGCACCACGGCATGCAGCGGACCCTCCGCCTGCAGCGTTTCCGATAACTTCGCAAGATGCTCGTCCTGAGCCACGTCGCACTCCAGCACGCGAGCCGCGCCCAGTTCGGCGCCTAATTGCTCGACCGTTTCTTTCAGCCGGTCGCCCTGATAAGTCAGCAGCAACCTCGCGCCTTCGCGGCGATACGCCTGCGCGATCGCGTACGCGATGCTCCATTTATTTGCGACGCCCAGGATGAGCGCAGTCTTCCCTTCGAGGAGTGGCGACATTGCTCCATCATCTCAAACGGACCGGCTTGCCTCCCGATTCTTTGCTGCGCTGCGCGGCGTCCATGAACTCGAAAATCTCGATGGTCTCTTCATTCGCGACGGGCGGCTTGCCCGTCTGGAAGAATTTCACCACCTCACGCACCAGCGTTTCGTAACCGGTCTTCGAGTTCGGCGGACTGGAGTGCGCGCCGTCTTTCCGCCACACGGTCGCGCCGTATGGACCCGACGGCCGCATCGCGCGCACAGTGCCGACGCGTCCGTCGCGCCACCTGCAGACGATTTCATCCGCGTCCTTACCAGCGACGCGCGTCACTTCTTCGCAACCGGGACCCATTAGTGTGAACAGAATTTCGATCGGATGGATCGCGTACCAGGAAAGATCGAGCTGGTGATGTTCCTCAAAAGGTCCGGGTCCCCAGGCGGAAGCGCCCAGGATTCCGGCACCCGCCAGCTTTTCCGTAATCTCGCTCCATCGCAAGCTCGACGCGCTGAACCAAGGTACGCCCGCGTCTTTCGCCAAGCGGGCGATCTCCTTCGCGTCCGCTAAAGTCGACGCCAGCGGCTTGTCGATAAACACCGGCTTCTTCGCGGCGATCACGGGCCGGACTTGTTCAAGATGCTTCCGGCCGTCGACGCTGGTCAGCAGCACCGCATCCACGCGCGCGCACAATGCTTCGATACTGTCCACAATTTCGACATTCCACTTATCCACAAGTTCCTTGGCAAACCGATCCACGCGCGTGCGGCTCGACTCCACATCCGCGCTGCCGCCTTTGTACGCGGCCACGACGCGTGCGCCCGGAATCGAACCGCTGTTCAGTAGCTTGGTGAACTCGGGGACGTGCGACGTATCGGTGCCGATGATCCCGATCCGCAAATCCGCCGCTCCGGCGAGCGTCGCCAGCATGGCAATCCCAATCGCAATTCGCAGTCGCATGATGACCGGCATTGTACACTGGGTTTCTCCCCCCGAGCCTTGCATTGGACCTATCTACTCCACTTATGTACGTGAAGGGCGTCGGGCCCGCACGCGCCGCGTTGCTCGAGGCGAAGAGCCTTAATACGGTCGAGGATCTGCTTGCCTACGCGCCCTTCCGTTACGAAGATCGCAGCAATGTGAAAACCATTCGCGACCTGGCGCCGGGGGAAATGGCGACGGTGCTGGCCGAAGTGCGCTCCATGAAAATTTCGGGATTCCGCCGCAGGAATCTGGGCCTCTTTGAAGCGAAATTCACGGATGCCTCGCAGGCGACGCTCGCGGCAAAGTGGTTTCACGGCGGGTATCTCGCCGACATTTTCGCGCCTGGTCAAAAAGTCGCGCTTTTCGGAAAGGTCGAGTTCGATTCCTACTCCGGCGGACTCGCGATGATGCATCCGGAGTTCGAGATTCTCTCGGGTGACGAGGATGGCGACGCGTCGCTACACACGGGGCGCGTTGTGCCGGTCTACGGCGCCATCGGAAAGATCACCACGCGAGTATTTCGTGTACTGCTGGATCGGATTCTCCGCGAGATTCCGACGCTCCCCGACCCGGTTCCCGAGCACATCCTGACGCGCCTCAAGCTTCCCAATCGCGCGGCAGCCGTGCGCGAGTTGCACTTTCCCCCGCTTGATGCCGATTTGCGGCTGCTCAACGCGTTTCGATCGCCCGCACAGTACCGGCTGATTTTCGAAGAGTTCTTTTGGCTGGAATGCGGCCTCGAACTAAAGCGAGCCAAGGCGCGGTTGCATCCCGGAATCGCATTCTCGCTGTCCGATCGCGCGCGCGAGCGCATCAAAGAGATGCTGCCCTTCAAGCCTACGGGCGCGCAAAAGCGTGTGCTGGGCGAAATCGCGTACGATATGGCCGAGCCGCATCCGATGTATCGCATGCTGCAAGGCGACGTGGGTAGCGGCAAGACGCTGGTGGCTGCTGAAGCCGCGATCATCGCCATCGAAAACGGTTACCAGGTAGCCGTGCTTGCGCCCACCGAAATCCTTGCGACGCAGCATTTCTTCTACTTCAAGAAACTGTTTCAAAAACTCGGCTACGTGACGATTCTGATGACGGGCTCCTCCACCGAGCGCGAAAAACTCCAACTCCGCAAGCTGGTCGCAGCGGGACTTACGCAAGTGGTGATCGGAACGCACGCGCTGCTCGAATCCGGCGTCGAGTTCAAAAAGCTCGGCCTTGCGATTGTCGACGAGCAGCATCGTTTCGGTGTCGAACAACGGCAGGCGCTCATGCAGAAAGGCGAGCACCCGGACGTGCTGGTGATGACCGCGACGCCGATTCCACGCACGCTCGCGCTCACCGTGTATGGCGATCTCGACGTCAGCATCATCGACGAGCTGCCGCCCGGCCGCCGCCCCATCGTCACGGAACACGTCAACGAAGACCGAGTCGAGCAGGTTTACAGTTTTCTCAAGACCGAGATCGAAGCGGGCCGTCAGGCTTACGTCGTGTATCCAGTGATTGAGGAATCGGAAACACAGGCCATGAAGGCAGCGCAGAAAATGCACGATCATCTGTCGCGAATCGTTTTCCCGGATCTCAGCGTCGGGCTGCTGCATGGGCGCCTTCCGCAATCGGAGAAGGAAACAACGATGGAGAAATTCCAGCGCAACCAGATCCAGATTCTGGTTTCGACCACGGTGATCGAGGTGGGTGTCGACGTCCCTAATGCGACCGTTATGGTGATCGAACAGGCGGAGCGATTCGGCCTTTCGCAGCTCCATCAGCTTCGCGGTCGCGTGGGCCGCGGGGCGGAGCAGAGTTACTGCATTCTGGTAACGGGCAAACTGGGTGACACCGCGCGCGACCGCATCCGCACCATGGTCGATACGAATGATGGATTCAAGATCGCGGAAATGGACATGAAGCTGCGCGGGCCGGGCGAGTTTTTCGGCACACGTCAATCCGGCATGCCGGTTTTGCAGATCGGAAACATTCTACGTGATGCCGATATTCTCGAGATCGCGCGCAACGAAGCCGCCGCGTTCGTCGCCCATCCGCCGACCGAGGGCGAGCTGCGTCGCGCCGTCGTCTACATTCGCGATCATTGGCAGCGGCGCTACGGCTTAGTGCAAGTAGGATGATCGGGAACCGGGATGCGCGTCATCGGAGGTGAGTTTCGCAGCCGCGTGTTGAAGAGTCTTCCGGGGCTCGATGTGCGTCCCACCCCCGATCGCCTGCGGGAAGCGCTTTTTAACATCCTGCGCCCGCGGATCGCCGATGCGCTGTTCGTCGACGCTTACGCCGGCACCGGTGCGGTCGGGATTGAGGCGCTGAGCCGTGGCGCCGCGCGCGCGATTTTCATCGAACAAAATCATGCCGCCGTGCAGGTGATTCGCGAGAATCTCCGCTCGCTTGGTCTGACCGATCGAGCGCAGATCCGGTCCGGCAGGGCCGCCAAGCTGATTGAAGGACTGCAGGCGGATATTGTGTTCCTCGATCCGCCCTATCATTTGGAGAACGAGTACGCCGCCGCGCTCAGGGCTCTGTCTGACACACCGCCCGCGCTGGTGATCGCGCAACACTCGAGTCGTTTCGATCCTGGCGATAGCCACGGTGTGCTGAATCGCACACGCGTTCTCAAGCAGGGCGACAACTCGCTCAGTTTCTACTCGCCGCTTGCGGCCCCTGACGCTGGCTCCTGAGCGGCGCCCATCAGAAAAGATTTGGACATCGTGATAATATGGCCGGGCTATGCCAAAACTGTGCGGCACAGTTATCCATCGATTTCTGCTGATTGTGATTCTGACGACGGTTGCTCAGGCACAGGAGCCACGTGCCAGCTTTGTTGCCGCTGACAAGCCCCTGACTGCTCCCAGCAGCCGTGATGCGTCCGCGATCGCGCGGGACTACCTGGCGTCCGCCGCTCGCCAAATGAATATTGCCGCACAGGACCTAGACAGCCTTTTTGTTACAAAAGAGTATAAAACGGCACACAACGGCGTTACACACGTGGTCTATAGGCAACAATTCCAGGGTATCGACGTGTTTAATTCCGAATGGGTGACGAATATCGATCGCGATGGGAGCATCCTAAGTGCCGGTGGAACGCTCTACGGTTCGCCAGGTTTGGCGACGATTCCGGATGCGATGTCGTCGATGCGCGCGGTGCGGGCCGCCGCAGCCGAAGTGAATCCGAGGATTGCCGCAGCCTACCAGCCGACAGTCAGCATGCGTCGCGCGCGGCGCGCCGATGCCGTGGTCTACAGCGGCGGCGATTTCGGTGACGACATCGAAGGACGACTAGTGTGGTATCCGTCTCGTGGCGCGCTCCGGCTAGCTTGGGTAATGACCGTGACCGATGAGGATCGGGTGAACCGGTACGATGTAGCGGTCGAAGACGCCACCGGAGCGATCCTCGCTAAACAGCCGCTGACGTTTTTCTTCCAGGCGCCGCCCAAAGGGCTGGTGTATGACAAAGGATCGCCTCAGCCGACGCCGGCCGGAGTTGTCGTGACATCGCCGCCGCAGTTCGTTGATCGGGTCAGCGTCCCACTGGTAGGCGATCCTGTCGCGTCCCCGCGAGGCTGGGTCTTGAATAATGAAACGGCGGGCAACAACACGACGGTCGGCGAGAACCGCCTGGGACTCGCATTTATTCGTCCGGTCCCGACGCGCGCGGCGAATGGCGATTTCAGCTTTCCGCTGACTACTGGTCCCGGCGCGCCCGACCCTATCCTGTTCGCCGACGCAGTAAACACGAATCTTTTTTACTGGGTGAATCGTGCGCATGACCTGCACTACCAGTACGGTTTCGACGAAGCCGCCGGAAATTATCAGAACGATAATTTCGGCCACGGCGGCGTGGGTGGGGATGCCGTATACGCCTATACACACTACGCAGCGAGTGCAACGGTCGGACCGTCGCTGAATAACGCCTTCTTCACCGTCGCCGATCTGGACGACGGCGGGCCGGCCCAAATGGCCATGTTCGTCGGTTATTCCACGGCCGCGGGCTACTTCACCGATAGCGCGCTGGATGCGAATGTGATCGTTCACGAGTACACGCACGGGGTGAGCTTGCGGCTGGTGCGCTTGGGTTATAGCACTTTCCAGACCGCTGCGATGGGCGAGGCGTGGAGCGATTTCTTCGCGCTGGAATACCTAACCCCGGATGGCGCTCCACCGGATGGCGTGTATCTCCCAGGCGAATATTTTTTCGCCCTGTTCGGGTCCGGCCTGCGTACCCATCCTTTCTCGACTCGACTCGATGTGAACCCGCTCACCTACGCCAATCTGGGTGCGGTGAATGCGAATGGACCCGAAGTCCATGCCGACGGCGAGATCTGGGTGGAGGCGCTGGTCGAAGCACGCGCCAACTTGATCCAGCAGTTCGGCGAAGCGGAGGGCCGGCGGCGGATCCGTTTGCTGGTGTTGGACGGGATGAAGCTGTCGGTTCCCGCGCCGTCGATGGTGGATATGCGCGATGCGATTCTGCTGGCGGACCGCGTGGATTTCAAGGGCGAGAGTCAGAGCCAGCTCTGGGCCGCGTTTGCGAAACGGGGGCTGGGCACGCTGGCTTATGCTCCCAGCGGCGATAGCGTCCATATCGTTCCTTCGTTCGATCTGCCGTCACCCACCGGTAAACTGAAATTCTTCGACGATCCTCTGGTAGGCGGCGAAACCGTGCGAGTGCTGCTGGCGGATTCCAATAACAACCAGCCGGTTGTAAGGATCCAATTGACCGGGAGCGCGGGCGACCTGGAGGACCTGCTCCTGCGTCGCGTCGGCTCGGTCTATTTCGGCAGCATTCCCAGTTCTCGCAACTTTGTCAATAAACAAAACGGAACTTTGAACCTCATTCCGGGCGACGCGGCCAGCGCATATTACGTTGATTACGATCCGGGCGGGGAGCCGGCCAAGCTGATCCAAGCCACGGTCAATAGCAAACCGCCGTACTCGATCAGCAGCTTTGCTCCAAGCTTTTCGTTCTCCAACGAGACTCGGATTACCACCGTGCGTGCGCCGGTGACGCTGGCATTGCCCTTCGAGTTCCCCTTCTTCTCGAAGAAATACCGCAGCATGACGATTTATCCCGCCGGCGTGCTGGCGTTCGGTTTTTCGGCATTTACCAGTTTGTTTGGCGGAGGCTGCAACGACCTGACGGAACTAGCTCGCCTCCCCGCCGTGGCGCCGCTCTTCGCGAATCTGACTTTCGGGACCGCGCAGCCGAACGAAGGCATTTTTCTCAGTGTGGTCGGACGCACGCTCACCATCCGTTGGGCCGCCGAAACGTTGACTCCTTTCGCGGTGGGGAATCCGGTGAATTTCGCGGTGACCATCGGCGACGATGGTGTAATTCAGTTCTTCTACGGATCGGGGAACGCAAGCTTCGCCACCACGATTAATGGATCCAATTGTGGCCAGAGCCCGGTAATCGGCATTTCGAATGGCCACGAAGCCTTCACGCAGAGTGTGCTTGTGTCCACCCTGACGAATGGAGTTTCGTTGCGATTCGATCCTCCCTTCAACTTCTCCAGTTTTCCCGTCGCGACGGTTGAGCAGCCCGCCCGCGGGGAAACGGTCCGAGAAGTCCTGACGGTAAGCGGCATTGCGTACGATTCAGATGCTACGGTTAGCCGCGTTGACATCTTCATCGACGGCGTCCAGCGGAGAGTGGCCGGATTGACGGTGTCACGACCGGACTTCTGCGCTCAACAGAACGTGCGCGGCTGTCCCCTCGTCGGTTATGCGACCAGCTTCGACGTAGCCGCGCTGGGCCTGGCTCCAGGCGCGCACACTTTGTTTATCCGTGTGAGCAACACACGCGGTTCCTTTACGGACGCGCCTGCGACACCCGTTAGTTTCAC
>JGI1027J12803_101387444_pt1 | contig 11794 bp, 11 predicted proteins | sample IowNatreferecore_FD_12803 | JGI IMG/M metagenome (IMG submission 12803) | reverse complement strand
TTTCGCCCGGGTGATGCGGAATACCTGTACTGTATGATAAGGCATTTTAAGCCAACAAGAATAATCGAAATTGGAAGTGGGTATTCAACACTGATGGCTAAAAAGGCAATAGATATGAATCAGATTCAAAATCCCGCACATAATACAGACCATATTTGTATAGAACCTTATGAAATGCCCTGGCTTGAGAAAACCGGTGCACGTGTAATTCGGGAACTGGTGGAGGATATGAAACCGGAGACTTTTAAGGTCCTGGGTGAGAATGACATGCTTTTTATTGATTCTTCTCATATGGTACGCCCGCAGGGAGACGTCTTATATGAATTTCTGGAAATACTGCCTGTTTTGCAAAAAGGTGTGATCATACATGTTCATGATATTTATTCACCTAAGGACTATCCCGCAAAGCTTCTCGTTGACGATGTCATGTTTTGGAATGAACAATATATACTGGAGGCGTTTCTATCCTGTAATCAGGAATTTGAAATTATTGGAGCCCTGAATTACCTGAAATCCCATTATGCGAAAGAAATGTATGCAAAACTTCCGGTTCTGGAGAAAATGCCTGATCAGGTTCCCGGATCATTTTGGATGAAAAAAATTAAATAATCAAACCAAGACTTCCATTCCTTCTCTGGCAAATGAAGAGTTGGGGAAAATCGCCTGACATTCCCTTTCCATACTATCGAGGAAGTCATCATTATGGTCCGGATCGTGGTGTGTGATGATAAGCCGTTTTACATTCGCCTCGATAGCTACTTTTACTGCCTGTTCACAGGAACTGTGTCCCCATCCTTTAAATTTTTTATACTCACTCGATGTGTATTGGCCGTCATGAATGAGCAGATCCGCATTTCTGGCAAGATTTACAATGTTGGGATCTATTCCATTAATATGTTCTACATCTGTACAAATAACCAGTGAAACAGATTCGTCATCTATCCGAAAACCGTAGGAACCACCTTCGTGAAGATGATGCTGTGGTGCTGAAGTAACCATCGCTCCGAAAATCGTTTCTTTGCTGCCATAGGTTAAGAATTCAAATTGTGCACCCATGGTTTCCAGGTGTACCGGAAAATACTCATGCTGCATTTGCATCGTAAAAATTTCCTTGAGATTTTTTATTTTACCTTTTCTGCCCAGGGCAAGTATGCCAATTTTCTGTTTCTTGTTGTAAGCAGGCGCAAAAAAGGGCAGTCCCTGTATGTGATCCCAATGGAAATGAGAAAAAACAATGTTTATGACATTCTGGGAAATTCCTTCATTGATGATCTCCTTTCCAAGATTTCTAATCCCGGTGCCGGCATCAACGATGGCAATTCGGTTGGCGAGTTCGCGAAGTATCCGTATGCAGGTTGTATTTCCGCCATACTTTTCAAATTCTCTTCCACAAACCGGTAAGGAGCCTCGCACTCCATAAAACTTGACTTTCATGGTTCAAAGTTTTATAAATGGCCCTGTATCCTTCGTCTCAAAGATTCTCTTCTGAAGTTATAAAATAATATCTGATATTCCGATATAGATTTCTTCAACACTTTATGAATACGAAACAGTCCCGGTGAAAGATTACTGTCCACTGAAAAAATGGCGTTGGCGTAATTAAAAAAATTACCTTTAAAAATGGAACAGCAGATTGCGGCAATAATGCAGGTGCTGACGCTCTCAGAACGCTTAAAATTTGAGTTGCGCCATAGTTTCACATCCAACGGAAGACAGGAAAGTGTCGCGGAACATACCTGGCGAATGTCGCTGATGGCTGTATTAATCGAACCATTGCTTACCCGGAGCGTGGATACCGCACGCCTGTTAAAAATGATTATCGTACATGATCTGGTTGAAGCGGAGGCGAGGGATGTATCTGCATTGGATGTATTACGCAACCCGGAAATCAAAGTCGCTAAGGTGGAAAGAGAGAAAAAAGCTATTGAAAATCTTCTCGAGGTTCTGAAAAATACCAACGGACAGGAAATTTATGACCTGTTTTACGAATTTGAAAATAAGGTCACTTACGAAGCAAAGGTTGCCAATGCCCTGGATAAACTGGAGGTGCAGTTGCAACATAACCATGCTGACTTTTCAACATGGGAGGAAATTGAATATGATATGGTTTATATGATGGACAGGCATGTTTCATTTGATAAAGCACTGACGGAATTAAAGAAACAAATTGAAGAGAATGCTGAAAAAAAGATGGAGCAGAATGGCGTGGATACCGGCAAAATACGAAATAGAATCATTCGATAATCCCGGACATTTTATTCTTCACTGAGTTTTAAAAAATCACCATCAATGATCAGCAGCTTTACTTTTTCTTTTGAATTCGAACGGTGGGAACTGAGCCCGTCTGAAACCACATAACCCATTCCTTTTTTTAATATCGTTCGCTCACCAGTTTCCAGTTCATTTATGACTTCTCCTTCCAGACAGTAAACAATATGCCCTTTCTGGCACCAGTGATCAGCCAGATATCCACTGGAATATTCAACGATCCGAATCCTTAATCCCGGGTATTGAATAGTTTGCCAGATAGCGGTACCATAACTGCCCATATGTTCGGTTTTTGGTACTTTATCCCACTCGATAGCTGTAAACTCAATATGACTCATTTGATTAAATATCAGTAAAACAATTAGTTATAACAATGCAAGAGATTCTATTGTAAGTTTTTAATTTTTAATTACCTTTTATAATCCCATAACTTAAAACAAAAAAAATGAAACAGTTGCTTGTCTTAACTGGGTTGGCTGTTTTAATTATTTCCTGTAATAATACGAACAGTTCTCCAGGTTCAAACGGAATGGATTCCCTGATGGCTGCGCAATCGGCAAAAGATAGTATTCTGGAAAAAAATAAGGCGACGGCCCTTGCCAGCGTCCAGGCATTTACCCTGGCAACATTGGATCAGGCTTTAAAGAGTGCGGCCCCCGATGTAGTTGACTATGGCGACGGATCTATGAAGCCGGTAAAAGGTCTTGATTCAATTAAAGCCATGCTAAAGGGATTTCTGAATGCCTTCCCGGATTATAAGGGCGAAAATTTTTTCGTAATCGGTGAGGGCGATCATGTGGCAGTTTTTGCTGACTACTCAGGTACATTCAAAAATCCAATGATGGGAATGAAACCGACGGGGAAATCATTCAAACTACGAGATGTCGATTTGTTTACTTTCAACAGGGCAGGTCAGATTATTGAACATCGTTCAGTACAGTCTGGCAAAACACTTATGGATATGGTGGGTGCAAAAATGAAAAACTAGCGGCGGTTTTCCCAGAGTTAATTTTTCAGAACCCGGATGGTCTTGGACCGGTTGATATCGACATACCTGATAAAATATATTCCGCTTGCAAGTGGGGTTATAATATTCATTTCAAACAGCTGAGGCTGGCCGTTTGAAATGGGTGTGGAAAAAGTCTGTATTAACTTTCCTTTAATATCCAGCAACTGTATGTTGGCAGTTCCTGTGCTGTTTGGCTGAAAAAATATATGAATGGTTCTCTTGAACGGAACAGGGGATATCCTGATCCAGTCATCTGTAGTTAGCTGAAAAGAAACTCCAACCCTTTTTTCTAAAAGTGACTGGTATGCTTTTTCAAAGTCAGGCAACCCGTATCCATATCTTTCATCTGGATTTTTAAACTGATCACTTGATTGTCTGACCGCAAGCAGAATATCATGGGAATTGAATTCGGGAAATGCCTGCCAGAGACAGACAATCAAACCCGCAACATTTGGTGTGGAATAAGACGTGCCGTCGCCATAATATAGATTGCCATCATTGCCAACCAGGGAAGTTCCTGATCCGATCGATACTCCGTCCGGCTTCACTTGGCCGGATCCATTGGGACCCAGGCTGGAAAAAGTTGCGATCTGACCATTGGATTTGATCGCTCCCACGGCATAGACACTATCCCCATCCGCAGGGCAGCCGACATAGATTTTTTCTCCGACGTCGTTGCCACTGTTGCCCATACTGGCAGTCACAATCATTCCTTTGCTAACCGCCAGATTCGCTGCTTTACTGACCAATGCTGTATGCCCATTTCGATCCGCATAACCCAAATTGAATGTTGAATCGTCGAAATATCCGTAACCCAGGGAAGTTGTAATCAGATCAACACCTACACTGTCTGCAAATTCCGCAGCAGCTACCCAATTCTGTTCTTCGACAGGAGTTTCTGAATGATCATCTTCGGTTTTAAAAAGCCAGTAATTCGCAGCGGGAGCCGATCCAATCATGACATTCGGAATATTGGCACCAATAATCGAAAAACAGTTTGATCCATGAAGTCCCTCTTCATTTACACTCACCTTACTGTTTACAAAATCATAGGTTCCCAGAATGCGGTGCTCGTTCCGAAGCGTTTCAAAAGCACGATTAGAAAGATAATTGTTAAACCCGTCATCTAAAATGGCAACCGTCATAGCTTCACCCTGGAATCCCAACTCATGAAGAAATTCGCCATGATGGATATGAATCTGGTTATAGGACGAACCATAGTTATACGGGGATGAAATTCCAGTAATATTATTCCTGTTTTCTGGTGTGGATATACCCACAATGAGTTCACTACGATTAATTGAAATCTTCTTTGTTATCTTGTTTGAAATATTATAATTGACGGGCTCGCTGGAAAGAACAAAACTAAATTCACGGATCTGTTGCAAAGCAATGGTATCCGAAATACCGATCAGCAACTGATTAAACCACTTCGATTTATTTAACAGACGAAGTGAAGGAACTGATAACAGACTGTCAATATATGCCTTCGTAACCGGAAGGTCTGTTGAATCCATCACAATATTTTGTTTAGTACGGCGACCGATGGATTTCTCAGAAAGAAAAGAAGATGGGCTGGAGAGATTATACCCATTATTATTTTTGTCTCTTAGATGAATCAGATATTTGAGTTCCTGTGCAGAAACCTGCTGGCTTAAAAGCACCAGGATAAATATTAGTGGACGCAAGGTGGTTAATTATGGGAAACCATATTAAAACTCAGGCCATACCCTATAGTAACGCCGGCGGGATATTCAACATTGGGCGACTGATAAACAGAGTAAAGGAATCTTTTATAAATACAGCCAATATTTTTCCCGTATACTTCTGCACTATAAAGGGTCTGCGTATATGAGCCGTCTCCCAGACCAGTCACTTCGTCTGCTTCATTCACCGTAACCGTTTCGGGGATTGTGCCTTCAAGTACATCGAAGGGCTGCCCTGTATGGTTATAAGTATAATTCCAACCATCCAGGTAAGGGACAGGTGAAGTGTCAGACTGTGTATCAATATATGAATTGCCCAACCAGGAAATCCCATCCTGTACAGGAGTGACAAGCTTGATAAAGCGTAGATTATTTTCCGATACTTCCACTGAGCCTTTCAACGGAGTAACCATGTATGCAATGGATGGCGTCCATGGAGCTGTTTCAGTTGTATCACTCAGGTATCGGATAACCCTGTAGCTGGGTCTTCCGAGATTGTCCGTGATACTGTCATCCACTACTTCTTTGGCGTGATAGCTGATAATGGTGTCCTGAGAACCTACATTTATAAATTTCAATGAATCCATTCTGTAAATGATGTAACTGCCAACATGCAAAGGATAATAGTCCGCAGGTGTGTCGGTGACGAGAGGATTATCTTTATTGCAACTGCAAATGATTAAGATCAATAAAGCAGTGACCAACTGGCTACAAAATCTGGATCTCATTGGGGATTTAATAACAAATGATAACGCAATCTACTACGAATTATTGCTATATCTTTGACTTTTTCGCAGTGAAAAAATTATTACAAGCAGTTTTTTATTATTCGTGCCTCCCTTTTATTTATCTCATAGCTATTCTTCCATTTCCCTTACTGTATTTCTTTTCAGATGGCGTTTTTTTCCTTCTGTACCGTGTTCTGCGTTATCGCCGGGGAGTCGTTCGTCAGAATCTGGTAAAATCATTCCCGGATAAACCTTTGAATGAAATTCGGTTGATAGAAAAGAGGTTTTACCGCTATTTCTGTGATCTCTTCCTGGAAACGTTCAAGACACTTACCATTTCCAGGAATAACATGATAAAACACTGTGAATTAGCTCCGGAAACCCTTGCAATCTTTAAACGACTGGAAAACGAAAATCAGAGTTTCATGATTGTAATGGGCCATTTCGGAAATTGGGAATGGGGCGGCAATACATTTAGCATCTGTTGCAAACATAAACTGTATGTAATTTACCATCCGCTTGCCAACAGGTATTTTAATGGTCTCATGTACAGGATGCGCACCAGGTTTGGCACACGCCTGATTAAAATGAAAAATACTTTGCGGGATATGTTAGGCAACAGAAATCAACTGACCGCTACAGCTTTTATCGCCGATCAGTCGCCTCTTCCGGACCACGCTTACTGGATGAATTTTATGAACCAGGAAACACCTATATTTCTCGGAATAGAAAAAATTGCGTTAAAGATTCGCTATCCAATTGTATATATTAGCATACGAAGAGTTAAAAGAGGATACTATAAAGTATTAGCTGAGCGAATTGAATTACCTTCACAGCTTCAGAAAACCGGGACGATTACCGAAATACATACCAGAAAGCTGGAAGCTGATATCCGGAACCAACCAGAAAACTGGTTGTGGACACACCGGAGATGGAAACACATTCGACCTCAAACGTAACACGCACTATGCTTGCCGGTAAAGATCTCATTTTAGCAACAAAACCATTCGCGAAAGAAATTAGAAGCAAGAGCTGGTTTTATGCAATTTCTACCATTCTGTTTCTTGCCCTGGCATTATCAGCTACAGTGCTGATTCCTTTTTTTGTGCTGCGGATTTTTTTCAGCATCGTGGCGGGTTTGCTAATGGTGCGCATGTTCATCATTTATCACGATCACCAGCACCATTCCATCCTGGTACATTCGAAACTGGCAAACATAATCATGACCGGATTCGGATTTTTTATTCTTTCTCCAACGAGTATCTGGAAGAGGTCACACGACCATCACCATAACAATAATTCGAAATTATTCAGCGCCAGCATTGGATCATATCCCATTGCAACCAGAAAAAAATACCAGGAGATGAACGGTCGCCAGAAGTTTGAATACCTGGCAATTCGCCATCCACTGACGATCGCCCTGGGATATTTTTCCATGTTTATATTCGGAATGTGTATTGCATCCTTCATAAGCAGTCCGCGCAAACATTTGGATTCATTGATTGCACTGGTCATTCACATCACGTTATCAATCCTGTTGTGCTTTTTTCTTGGATGGCAGATCTGGTTCTGTTTGTTCTTTCTGCCATTCCTGATCGCTTTCGCGATGGGTGCATATTTATTCTACGCGCAGCACAATTTCCCGGGTGTCTCTTTTTCAGATAACAAAGAATGGGCCTACGAAAAGGCGGCCCTGGAGTCATCCAGCTACATGGTTATGGGACCCGTCATGTCCTGGCTTACCGGTAATATTGGTTATCATCATATTCATCACCTGAATTCCAAAATACCTTTTTACCGTCTGCCGGAAGTCATGTCCAGGTTCAAGGAACTTCAGACCTGCAAAAGGACATCATTAAAATTTTCGGAAATCTATGCCTGCCTTCGGTTGAAAATTTGGGATCAGGATAAGAAAATGATGATTGGGTTAAGAGATATCAGATAATATTTTTCCCTGATAAAAATTCAGCATACCATTTACCTGATGCTTTTACGATCCTTTCCTGGGATTTAAAGTTTACATGCACCAGTCCGAATTTTGGATAATATCCTTCGGCCCATTCGAAGTTATCCATGAAGGTCCAAACAAAATATCCCCTTACTCTCGCACCGCTGAGTTTAGCTAAATATACCTGAGTTATATGATCCTTTAAATAATTAAGTCTTCTTTGATCGTGAACAATGCCATCCTTGCATTCATCTTCAAAAGCTGCGCCATTTTCTGTGATTATGATTTCTTTCAGGTTTTTGTATTCGCTCCATCTTGTGAGCGCATGATAGATGGCGGGGGGATACACTTCCCAGTCCATCTGTGTACTTTCTACTGCTCTCTTACTGGCCTTAATAATTTTTGCTCTTATGAATGGCATAAATGGTGCATACCGGACGATCTCACGGGTATAATTTTGTAATCCGGCAAAATCCATATTGAATGCGAGCCTTGAACTGTCTCCGTCCTTGTAGTAGGTTTCCAGTCGTTGTAAAATCCTAAGATCCGCCAGCGGATAGCCCAGACCCAGCAACGGTTCAATAAACATGCGATTTAGAAGTGCATCCGTCTTGACAACGGCCCTGCGGTCTTTTTCAATATCCCGAAACGGCTCAATATGTGAATAGGAGAAAGTAGTCCCGATCAGAATATCGGTCCTGTTACTTCTCAGAATTCGCCCGCCTTCCGCCTGGCAAAGCGCTGCGTGATGTGCTGCAGAAAGAAACTTAGCCAGTCCTTTTTTACCTGGTGCATGAATACCAAGAAAATAACCAGCACCCGTAAAGACCATGGGTTCATTTAAAATCATCCAGCGCTTGACACGATCTCCAAACTGATTAACACAATATGCAGCATAGTTGCCAAACCAATTGATAATCTCGCGGTTCGTCCACCCCCCTTTTTGTTCCAGTGCCTGCGGTAGATCCCAGTGATACAATGTAATCCAGGGCTGAATTCCATTGCGGAGGCAATGGTCGATCAGTTGGTTGTAAAAATCCACGCCGGCCTGATTAACCTGACCTGTTCCATTCGGGAAGATCCTGCTCCAGGCAATGGAAAAACGGTAATTGGGAATTCCTAACCGGCTCATAAGAGAAATATCTTCATCATACCGGTTATAGAAATCACAGGCAGTATTGCCGTGGTGGCCGTCCAGGATTTTTTTCTTTTGCCCGGAAAAATGGTCCCAGATCGAAGCCCCTTTTCCATCGGCATTGTGTGCACCCTCGATCTGGTAAGCAGCCGTGGACACACCCCAGTTAAACGCATCACCGAATAATTCCCGGTTTATCTGCATGTCAGTCGGCCGATTGTTTTAGGATGCGTTCGAGACTTATTTCTTTCAGTTTTTTTACAGACCGGATATCTTCATCGAGGGATCTGACTAAACCATTTTCTTCAATTATATTTTCCTGAATTACCATATCGATGATATCTGAAGTGATATCAGGATAAGTTACCGGTATGTATTGGGGGTGACGTACCCAGGATTTAATTTTATCCAGGTGCTTTTCTTTCAGTGATTTTAACACCGGCACACCCATCTCTGCGAGCGCAGCAGCATTGCATTGTTGTTCATATTGTCCCTTCATTGGTATAACCAGCAACTTTTTTTTGAGGAAGAGCGCTTCGGCGGGAGTTTCAAACCCGGCGCCACACAGGATCCCGGTGCAACTGATCAGGCTCTCGATAAATGTTTCATTGGCGATGGGCCGGATGAAGATATTTTTTACTTTGTAAGTATTCTTGTTGTGTTTACTAAAAACCTGCCACTGTACTTCTTTCATGTTTGATAATATCCGGATGATTCTCTTATCTGAATAGGCTGGCAGGTAAACTGTGTAGTGAGGTTTCACGGCTGCTTCAGGATTCCTGATTTCGCTTCGAATGACCGGCGTGAAAATTTCATCCTGGTAATTCTTAAAATGAAATCCATAAGCTATGGAAACCGGTGCATAATTTTGGAGAATAGCTTTTCCAATCAGGTCTGTCTTTTTTGGTTTAGGTGCATTCTTATGAATGACGGCGGCCTGGTGACTCAATCCCACACAATGTTTGTGCTTTCTCCTGCATGCCCAGGCGCTCACCGGCTCAAAGTCGCTGATTACCAGATCGTATTTTTCAACAGGCAGGCTCCTGATTTCATCAAACAGTCTTTTCAGATTGCTTTTCCTGTAGGTAGCCATCACATCTATTCCACCTTTTTTACCAAAGATGAAACAAAGACCCTTGAATCGGTACTTAATCGTATAGGGAAGTTCAACATCTGCCTGTGTACCGCTGATGAGCAGGTCAAGTTCTCCTTTTTGTTGCAGGATGGGAATGATTTCACGGGCACGGCTTAAGTGTCCGTTTCCTGTGCCCTGTATGGCGTACAATATTTTCATCCGGGGAAATTCTTTTATAAGATCCATTAATGGATCTTATAAAACCTGAGCGCCGGATAGAAAGCAGACAACCTGGCCAAAAAAAGGCGGACGCCGATGCGGGTAAATAAATATTTGAGCTGCTTCATGGGTATCATATTATATGCAAAGTAAAAATCGCATATGACTCCAGGATGAAGCAAATGTTAGCGAATTATGAACAAAATGGGGTTAAGGATGGAGTCTTAAAACATACCCCCCGAATGTGGACGCCCATCCCGTATTCATATCGAGGAAATGCATCCCGGAAAAATCATCCTGGCCCATTTTACAACTGATCGTCCAGTTATTCCCTCCGTCATCTGTCCTGTAAAGAGTATTTGCTGCAATGCAATAACCATGACTGGCGTCCATAAAATCAGGAATCATAAAAGTAGTCGCCCGGACCAGTTTATTATTCCATGTTTTGCCTCCATCGCTGGTTTTAAACAACCCATCCGGCGTGCCGCAATAGCCTGTTAGCGTATCAATAAATTGCATCCGGAAATAATTGCCGAAATTTCCCGAAGTGATACTTGTGGCCAAAGGTTGCCAGGTCACCGCACCATCAATAGTTTTACTGCAGTTTGCATTTATCATTGTGAATCCGGTGAGACTGTCCAGAAAATCAAATATGAAGTTGGGACCTTTGCCCGATCCGTCAAGTACCAGCTTCCAGGTATTTCCGGAATCAACTGTTTTATATATACCCTTCGAAAAATCATTATAAAATCCAAGGGCAGGAGTAATAAATTGGAAAGTATATCCATACCCGGAAGCAAGCGGTTTTAGCTTCCAGGTTTTTCCTCCGTCATACGTCCTGCCGAGTTGGGTAGTACTCTGACAAAATCCGAGCAGCCCGTCAAGGAATTGAATGTTGATCATTCCGAAACTATTTGTACCGGCAATAACCGTCCAGTTATTTCCGCTGTCAGATGAAGACATTAAACTAGTACTGCTCGCAGCAATTCCGTTTTTGTTATCCATAAACCAAACATCTTCCAATTCCGATGCAATGCGGTTTCCTTTTATCCAGCTATTCAGGGTATCGACTTCGGCCGGAGGCGTTACTGAAGGACTTGAATCACTTTTGCTGCAGGAGAAATAAAACGAAATGGTCAAAGTAAAAAGCAAAAACCTTCTAATATTTATCAGCATATTATTTAAAATGAAGCCGGTAAAATACAGCATTTGGTTATATTTTGAAAATGGAAAATATAACTCAACCAAGGCAACCCCCGTGGTATTTTAACGTAGTTGCGGATCCTGTCAATGTATCCGTCTGTAAATTGGGGAAAGGCGATATGAATAGAAATCGATATTTTTATTTTCTCAGGGAAAAATAAATTATTCATCATGGTACCTGGTTTTCAGCTAAGGAAATCCCTTGCAACAATTGTATTTCTTTTGCTAATCTGCCTGGAACTCTTGTCACAACGAATAATCGAAGTGAAGTATGAGCCGGATTCAAAGGGAGGATATATTTTTTCCTGTTTCAACAATGCTTATTGCAACTATATCCTGGCTCTTGGCTTCACTTCTTTTGAAAACGTAAAATCCGACAGGCCACTTCCGTTTCATGCTGAAGTGAAGCCGGGATACAATAAATTATTCACGATTACACCCGTTCGACCTCAGGACGCTGTGCAATTCAAATATAACAGTTCATATCAGAAGGGTTGTATGCA
>JGI1027J12803_100027884_pt1 | contig 11795 bp, 10 predicted proteins | sample IowNatreferecore_FD_12803 | JGI IMG/M metagenome (IMG submission 12803) | reverse complement strand
GCGGCGCTTGGAAGCTCAAGGTATCACAGCCACTCCCAAGGTTATCGCTGAAGCCCTTGACGTGAGCGAAGATGATGTGATTGCTGTAGAAAAGAGCATTGATGCTCATGATATTTCGCTGGACGAAAAGATCTCCGACGATTCCAATCTGCACCTTCTGGACACCTTGGCATCTACCGAGAAACTTATTGATGACAAATTAGCCGTAGGCGAATTGAAACAGTTCATCGATGAAAAATTCCGCGAATTCGCCTCTACCCTTTCCAAAAAGGACCGGACGATCCTTCAAAAACGCTTGATTGCGGAGGACCCTCTCACTCTCCAGGCAATTGCTGATAAGTTCGGTGTCACGCGGGAAGCCATTCGAATTTCAGAGCGGAAGCTGGTCGAGAAAATCAAGGCCTATATGAAGAAAGCCTTCCAAGATGTCGGAGAAGTCAATTTTCAATTTGGCGAATAGGGGAGACAGGCATCCTTTTTCCGGTTTCCGACTTTCTTAGAGAGCCAGAGAGTTGGGGTCAGTCATGGCTTCGTCTTGACGAACCGAAGTGTTCGGCTTAGGATATAAATTAAGTTTTATCCCCTTGACAAACTTTGTCCGGAGTGCGGAGATGAAAATACGCCATCAGATCTTACGATCGCTTTTGAGCATTTCTATATTGTTTACGTTGCCTGAATTTTCGTCACAGGGCGCTATTTTTGCCCAACAGGATCAAAATAAACCGCCTGAAGACCTGAAAGAAGGTCCCAACCCACAAGAGACGGATACGGTTGTTCACCCAAAAAAGGAAGCCCCACCTAAGAAGCGGCGGCTCACACCTAAGAAGCCGACCGGAGACAAACCCGAAGAGAATTTTACTCTCTCGGTAGACATCGAACTGGTCAACCTGGATGTTTGCGTCACGGACAAAAACGGCAACTTCATACCCAACCTGAATCAGAAAAATTTTCGAGTTTATGAGGACAAGGTTGAACAAAAAATCAGCAACTTTGGTCCGACGATCGCTCCGCTGACAATTGTGATGTTGATAGAGTTTGGGCGCACGTTTGGTTATTACGCAGACGACGTTGTGCGGCCTGCGGCTCAGTTTCTGCAGCTGCTGCGTCCGGAGGACTGGGCTGCGGTAGTGGCCTATGATCTCAAACCTGAGATCCTTGCAGATTTCACCCAGGACAAACGGGAGTTGTACGGTGCCCTCTCGCGGCTGCGGATTCCTGGTTTCAGCGAGACTAATCTTTTTGATGCCCTCAAAGACACTCTGGATCGCCTTGAGGAAGTTGATGGCAAGAAGGCCGTTCTCTTGATCAGCACTGGAATTGATACTTTCAGTAAAATCACTTTTGACACCATTCTGAAGAGGGTTCAAAACACCAACGTGGTCATCTATTGCATCGGAATGGGCGGACTGGTACGAGAGCTTCTCGACGCCCGTGGCTACTTTGGAGGCGAGCAACGGCTCACCTTTCTACAGGCAGATAATCAGCTCAACACCTTTGCCCGGCGAACAGGAGGGAAGGCCTGGTTTCCTAAGTTCATGGGTGAATACCCTAGCATTCTGCAGCAGGTCGGGGTCGAATTACGGAATCAGTACAGTATTGGATACGCCCCATCGAACCTAGCCAAGGATGGAAAGTTCCGCAAGCTGAAAGTGGATGTCGTGGATGAGAATGGCACTCCTGTCAAGAATGTGGTAGTCCGAGCGAAAGAGGGATACCAGGCTTCGAAGGGATAGAGCCGGTAGAGCGAGAGTTTTGCAGCGGGGCTCAAGGAAACGGTAATGTTGAGAAAAGCAGCTGTGGCGGGGCGGTTCTACCCGGCTAATGATCAGACCCTTCGATCTGATCTCGCAACGTACCTGGAAAGCTCCGAAAAAAAAATAAAGGCCCGAGGCATTGTCGTTCCTCATGCCGGGTACATCTATTCAGGCCACGTTGCGGGAGCCGTTTACGCAAGAATTGAGCCTGCCGCGCGGGTGATTCTCTTGTGTCCCAACCATACGGGACTCGGTGCGCCACTCTCGATCATGTCGTCAGGTGAATGGGAAATTCCCCTAGGTAAGATACCCATTGACACCGAGCTTGCCGGCAAACTTATTCACCATTGTCATCTGCTTACTGAAGACGCTGAAGCACACAAGCTCGAGCACTCCCTGGAGGTGCAGCTCCCCTTTCTCTACTATCTGAGGAGAGACTTCAAATTTGTTCCGGTCGCCGTTGGAACCGGTGGTTACGCAACTCTGGAGAGATTAGGAATAGCCATCGCGGAAACTCTCAAAGAAGTCGGCGTCGACACGCTGGTCGTTGCCAGCAGCGACATGAATCACTATGAATCAGATGAGGTAACTCGGAATAAAGATCGGAAAGCTATTGACAGGATCTTGGCTATGGACCCCAAAGGCCTCTATCAGGTCATAAAGTCCGAGTCCATTAGCATGTGCGGTTATGGTCCAACCGTTGCCATGCTTTGCGGAACTACATTGGGCACACCCGCAAAAGCGGAGTTGATTAAGTATGCGACTTCCGGCGATATCAGCGGGGATAGGAAAGAAGTAGTGGGTTATGCCGGAATCGTCGTCTATTGAGGCGATGCCCGGCGCAGGTGCGACGTTAAGCTCGCGCCACGTGGACCCTTTTGCCCTCCGTTGCCCAAAATAGATTTTTCTCTGAACAGTTTGTTGTCGGTTTCCGTCTGGAACCGTCCCCAATCGGTGGCTGCGCTCAGCGGCCTGCCCTTCCATGTGCCGGTGCAGATCGGCCTTCTTGATTACTGGTGCCAGATGCCTGCGCTGCCGGCTGGGCACTCGGAGCAACAGAGTTTGAGACCGCTGGCGATGAGGGCTGGCGAACTGACTGGGATCCCGAGGGGGGAGCAGAAGGAATGACGGAAGTACTCCGACCGGGAGGAATATTCGGTGTAGAATGGATGCCGCGAGTGCCTGCGGAGTCTCGCGATGTCGAAGCCGAGGAGGCATCAGACTTCGCGCTCTCATTTCCCCGTCCGTAGATTCGGTATACTCGCTCGCGCGAGCGCTGTCCCTGGGAACTTGGGGGAGACTGAAGGGGCTCTTGAGTGGAATTGCCCGAACCGGAACCTGTCGGATCGTGAATTACGCGAGATGGGTCTCGGCGCAGGTCTTCTCGGACTGGATTGCCATTCGAGTAGCTGCTCACATCGCCTGACAAAGACCGTTGCGTGCCACTCCCTCCCTGAATTACTTGGACACCGGAACCAGGAGTTACACCTGTCGGGTCCTTCTGACTCATCGCTTTGCCTCCCTGCCTGACCAGGCTGCGCGACGTCAAGGCGGAGTTTTCCGTAAGAGAACCAGCAGGCACGGTAGATCGAATCATGCGATCTCTCACGTTTCGCCTGGCTTCGAGATCATCATTGGTAAATTTCCTTGGCAGGGCATCTGCCGCGGGTATCCGCCCGGCTGCTGGGGAAACCAAGGGAGGTTGGCCGGAGAGGAGCCTTCCATCAGCCAACAGCTGCTTCGTGTTTGAAAGCAGTGGACTGGAGGAACCCGTGAGAAACCGGTCGGTAGGCAGGTAAGAGATATACCGTCCCTGATTCAGATTCGCCGAAACGAAGGTCCTGTTATTCCCTTGGCGAGACCAAGGCTCCGATGGAGCGAGTGGCATCCAAGCAACCCAACCCGAACCCTGGACCCAACTGACAGCGCCAGGACACCACGAAGAAGGCTTCCCTGGCACCCAGCACCAGCCATGACTCGCCACATGCGCCCATCTTCCATAATGGTACGGAATCCAGCCCCAGGGCTCTGAAGAGATCCAGGTCCAACCGAAGGAGTCGTACCAGGTCCATCGTCCCGAGCTGAAGGGCATCCAATTGTCATCACAATGAGGCTTCCAAACTGTCCCGTAAGCAGGCACCGCATACCAGGACCCGTATTGATCCAGTTCCGCCGAGTCCCACCCGCTTTCGAAGGGAGCCTGGGTGTTTCTCCGAATACCGGCCAGATATTCGTCCCGTTCCGAATTCCATTTATCCCACTCGTCGGCTTGGTAATTGGTACCGAGATAATACCGGCCAGGATCATTACTCAGCAACTGAAGCGTTTCGCCTTTGCTCAGAATGAGACGGCCTGGCTGACTCTCGATCTCGAGATCTCCCTCAAAAACGACCAGCCGCCCTGAGCCGTCGCTATCGACTTCGGCTCGAAAATTCGAAACCTTCAAGGCGCGAGCAGAAAAAAGTGGAGCAGTTACTTGAAACGCGCCCTCCTCGGAAAGAACCTCAAAAGTCGCCAAACCTCCGCTGAGGTGAATTTCAATTCCTCCAGGGACTTGAGATCTCTCCAAACGAACTATCTCGATACCGGAGTTTTGTGCCAGCCGAACCGTGCTTCCATTTTCGAATTCGATCTCAGCCCGCCCGTCGCGTCCCACCCAGACTTTATCTCCCTCAACGAGCGGGGCATTGAGTCCTAGATCGACCCATTGATTCAGATCTGATCTCCAATAGGTCACGTCACCTTCAATCAGGCTCGATCTCAAGACTTGGGAGTTTAATGAATCTTGTGCAGAAACGATCGACGCCGAGGAGAGCAAAAATAGGCAAGTCAAACTTAGCCGTTTTAGGCACACGAACATGCCCCGTGCCACCTTTCTCTCGGGATCCGTTCCAACCTAGCTAAAGATAGTAGATCTTTTGAGGGGGCAGTTCAATTGGTTTTTCTGAAGCTGAAAAGGTGGGCCGGGTATCAGTTCGCAACTGATTGCATCTTTTCGATTTTGGTGAGAATCTTCTTGGCCTCGGTTCGGGCCAGGTTCATCAACTGTTGATCCTCATAAATTTTTTCCAGCACAGGAGCAAATCTTCCGGGATCCACAATTCGCTTGGCCGTCAAGCTTCTGTCCAACTCGTCGAGCCTTTTGGGAATCCCCAGACGGTCATATTTGAGAGCGAGATTCATTTCGAATAGTGCCTTTTCTTGCTGACAGAGGTTCTCGAAGAAGTCGACAATCTCCTGCAGTGTCTTATCCTCCGTGTAATTGAAAGTAACTTCTCGAACTCGACTGCCGTTCTCGAATCGAATCGTCTTCAGTCCCATGTCCGCAACCTTGCGTGGGCTCACAAAATTCTTAGCTTCATTCAAGAAGTCCGCACGCACAAAATCTGAAAGTAACGCCTCAACCTTCGAACGTTTGAGCTCAAAATCCAATTCCAATGGATCTTCTTCTCGCTTTTTGAAGCTGAACTTTCCCTTTCCTTTCTCATTGAATTCCAGACCATAAATTTCGATGCTGCCCTTTTGGATTGTTTTATGCCAGACAAATCTCATCGACGGTGCGTCTTCAGCCTGGAAAACGGCGGAGTCCCAAAGAAAAAGTACACCGAGGACTAAAGGAATCAGCCGTGTCATGGAATTAGAGAAGAGAACCCTTGGGGTGCGCGGAAATAGGGTGGTCTGCCAAGCGTAATCTTCGGCGGGTAGCCATGGTATGAATGTGACAGATTGCTAGTGCCAGCGCATCAGCGGCATCATCCGGTCTGGGCAAGTCGGCTAGTTTCAGGATGTTTTTCACCATGACCTGCACCTGATTTTTTTCGGCACGTCCGTAGCCGGTGACGGCGCTCTTGACTTGCATCGGACTATATTCGAACACAGGTATGCCGGCGCCGGCGGCACTCAGAATCGCAACTCCTTTTACCTGCCCGAGCTTCATCACACTCTTAAAATTCGAGAGGTAAAACTGGTCCTCAATTGCCGTCGCGCTGGGTGAGTGAGTAACGATGAGATTTCGGATTTCTGTGTGGATTTTGAGTAACCGTTGACTGAACGCATCCGCGGCAGGAAACTGGATCACGCCAAAGGTGATAACTCGATGTTCCTCGTCATCGCTTTCAATAATTCCAAATCCGGTTGATCGTGAGCCGCAGTCAATTCCGAGAACCCGCATCATTCGATTGAGAATCTCTGGGTTCGCAAACCTTAGGAGACCGCCGCTTCGAGCTCAGCATCCGCGATCTCAAAATTGGCGTGCACCTTTTGAATGTCTTCGTGCTCTTCAAGCGCTTCCATGAGCTTGATCATCTGCTGAGCCAATCTCCCTTCTAACTTCGTATAAGACTGGGGGACCATCGCAATTTCAGATGAAGAGATCTCGATGCCCCTCTTCTTCAGGGCCTCCGCCACTGCCTCGTAGGATTCTGGAGCCGTGAAAATCTCAAATGTTCCTTCTCCCTCCTTCATGTCATCTGCTCCTGCGTCCAGAACGATGTTTAGAAGGGTATCCTCGTCACTTTTGGTCTTTTCCACCACGATGTAGCCCTTTTTGTGAAACATCCAAGCCACACAGCCGTTCTCTCCCAAATTCCCACTGTGCTTGGCAAATATATGACGGACCTCGGAGACGGTTCGATTCTTGTTGTCTGTGACCGCTTCCACGAGCATAGCCACACCACCCGGTCCATATCCTTCATAAGTTGCATCTTCGTAGCTCTGTCCCGGCAGTTCACCTGTTCCTTTTTGAATGGCACGCTTGATGTTTTCGGAGGGCATATTGACTGCCTTGGCTGCCAACACAGCTGTTCTGAGCCGCGGGTTACCATCAGGATCGCCGCCGCCGATCCTGGCCGCGACAGTGATTTCCTTAATGAGACTGGTGAAAATCTTGCCTCTTTTGGCGTCAGCAGCCGCTTTCTTGTGCTTAATGCTATGCCACTTTGAATGTCCGGACATATGCCTTCTCCTTGGGCTTATTAAGCCACAGAAAGTATCAGAAAGAGCCTCCAAAGTAAAGGATCGCCCAGGCCCAAAGAGACCGAGAGTTCATAAGGAATACAAATAAAGCGGAGAAATGCCAGCCCTCCTCATCATGTTTCGCTGGAACTAAAGTCGATTGATCAAACTGGCAACATAGCCAGCACCGAAACCGTTATCGATGTTCACGACCGTCACGTTGGAAGAGCAACTGTTCAACATTCCCAGCAATGCTGTTATCCCTTGCAGGCTCGCGCCGTAGCCGACACTAGTCGGAACCGCGATCACCGGAACCGCTACCAGACCGCCCACAACACTGGGCAAGGCACCTTCCATGCCAGCCACCACGACAATGACCCGCGCCTTCATAAGGTGGTCCCGCTCACTTAGGAGTCGATGGATTCCAGCGACTCCGACATCGTAAAGGCTTTCCACCTCGTTCCCCATGACTCGAGCCGTAACTAAAGCTTCTTCTGCTACCGGAATATCAGCGGTCCCGGCACTCACGATTAGGATCTTGCCTTTTCCATAGACGGTCTTGTCGCGCCAAACTACGATGGTCTTCGAATCCTTGTGGAATTTGGCTTCGCGAGCCAGCTTTTTGATCTGTTGAAACATGCTGCTGTCTGAGTGAGTGACCAGAATGTTATGATGATTCGCCAGCATATGTTTAACGATGGCAGCGACCTGCCGAACCGTTTTGCCCCGACCGAAAATCACTTCGGGGAAGCCTTGTCGGAGGGAACGGTGATGGTCAATTCGGGCAAACCCAAGGTTCTCGAACGGCAAGTGCTTTAGCCTCGCCACAGCCTCGTCAACGGATTTGCCTCCAGCTTTTACTTCAGAAAGGAGGGATCTGATCTCCTGTTCCATCATAACCAAAGAGATTGTCCTGAGGGACTCGCTTTTGCTTGTGTGCTATCGGTCCTTACCAATGGGGATTGATAATCTGAGTTGCGAGGCTTCTCCAGTATGCCACTGCGTGTTATGGTAGTGTAACATCGAACCTTGAATTCCCCATGGTTTGATTCTTGAGTTCGCTCGGAATCGAGATAAGGCTGAAAGTGGAAATTACGGTTGCAATCACGGGAGCGAGCGGAGCGATCTACCCAGCTCGGTTTTTGCACCATCTCACCCAGGAACCGAAAATATCTAAAATCTACCTCGTGGTATCCTCTGCCGGACTGAGAGTTCTGAACGAGGAGCTGGGTCTGGGATCCATCACGTTAACCAACCTGATCGAGAAACTGGTGCAGAACGACCACAGCAAGATTGAGATCCTGAACAACAACGATATTGGAGCTAAGATTGCCAGTGGCTCCTTTCCAGTCGATGCCATGATAGTGGTCCCGTGTACCATGGGAACCTTGGGCGGAATCGCTAACGGCATCTCTCGAGACCTGATTCAGCGGGCTGCGGATGTCATGCTTAAGGAAAGGCGCAAACTGTTCTTAGTCATTCGGGATACCCCATTTAATCTGATTCATATCGAAAACATGAGGACAGTCACTCTGGCCGGAGGCGTGATCTTTCCCGCGATCCTTTCGTTCTATCACCATCCGGCGAGTACCGACGAAGCCATTGACCAGTTCCTGTATCGTGTAATGCGTCAGCTTGGATTGAATCCGCCTCAAGCCTACCGTTGGCTAGGCAGCAAGGTCGAATAGCCTTCCTGGAGTTGATGATGCGACCACTGTACAGCTTGAAAACAACCTTAGAAATGATAAAGTTCGAGCACACCCTCTTCGCCCTGCCGTTTGCGCTGCTCAGCGCCGTTCTGGCATCGGGGGGATTACCAAACGCTTCCAAGTTACTCTGGATACTAATCGCCATGGTTGGCGCCCGTAGCGCCGCCATGGCGTTCAATCGAATAGCAGACCGGCGAATTGACGGCCTAAACCCGCGCACTTGCATGAGAGCCCTTCCTGCTGGTCAGGTCAGCCTGGCTTTCGCAGTTTGGTTTACAGTTGGTTCAGGTTTCCTGTTTATCATTGCAGCTCACCAGCTCAATCCCCTTTGTCTCTGGTTGTCATTGCCAGTGCTCCTCATTCTGCTCCTCTACTCTTACACCAAACGCTTTACCAACTACTCCCACCTGTTTCTTGGTTTGTGTTTAGGCTTGGCCCCTCTCGGAGCCTGGATCGCGATTCGAGGCGATATTAAGTTCACGCCCATTCTGCTGTGCCTCATCGTTCTTCTCTGGACCGCCGGCTTTGACATCATTTACGCTTGTCAGGATCTGGAGTTTGACCTGCGGCAGAATCTCTGTTCCATTCCCAAACGATTTGGCGTCAAGACCGCTTTAAGATTGTCGTCAGCACTTCACCTGATCATGCTGATGCTTCTCGTCGTTTTGTCGTTTCTCGAGGGTTTGAGCTGGATCAGTTTTCTCGGAATCTTTCTGGTAAGCTGCCTCCTATGGTACGAGCATCAACTGGTTCGCCCCAATGATCTTTCCAAAGTCAATGCAGCTTTTTTTTCTGTCAATGGCTATATCAGTGTTGTATTGCTTATTGCAGTTGGTCTTGACAAGCTGATTTAACGACTCTGCATTTTGGCGACATACCGGATCCTCGTTTTTGACGAGAATCGTTTTTTCAACTCAATTGTAGTTTTCAGCAAGCGGCACGTTTTGTCTTGGCCCCGGCGAGCTTTATCTCACCGTGGTTTCCGTACACTTGCGGTACCGTGTCGAACCACAAGGAATTCGTCAGGTTTGGAGCGAGCCGGCGCCGAAGAAATCAGCCGCATTGCCGAGCAACATTTGCGATTGTGTGGTGCTTTTGCAACCGATGAAAGACTCGAGGGGCGGAGACACTATAACGAAACCATCTGCTGTCCACAGCAGACTGGTCAGAAACTGGAATGAGGCGAGCAAGTTGAAGCGCATTCTGACGATCGCGATTCTTCCCCTTTGCATTTTGTCAGGAAGCTGTTCGAAGCCGGCAGTTCGTTTGCAAAGGACTCATGATCGTGATCAAGACTACATTGAGATCCTGGAGCGGATGGAGCGTGCAGGGAATCGCTATCGTGCTGCGATCGACCTCTTAAAATATAGCTCATCAACTCTGGAGAGAAGCCTGTCGGACAGCCACCTTCAGCTCACTCGCAGCGTCCTCGAAAGTGAATTTCAGTTGGCCGAAATTGATTCTCAGTATCTCGGACTCAATCAGGCTCCATCGATCAGTCCCTCCTCAAGTCAAGCAGGACCAAGTCAGTACGACACGGCCGCAGCGGAGGTTTGGAGAATCTACAACGAAGTGGAGGAAGCCAATAAGAAACTGGAAGCGGCGCGGCAGGCCCTCAGGAAGGCGACCACTCCCGAAGGTTTTCGCAAGAATCAACAGGCCGTAGATCGGGCCCAGAAAGAACTGGAAGTTGCGAACAAGAAGCTCGACCTGTCCGGTTCAAATCTCGACATTGAAGAATATCAAAGAAAAAAGGAATCGCCCGACACAGAGATCCATTCCTTGGCTGAACATCTGAAGGAGCTTCGAGAGGAGCTGATTCCTTCCCTCCCCAAGTCCAACGGCTCACCGATGTCAAGTCCAAAGGTGGCCGAGGAAGCGCGATCCTCACCTCCAGCTTCTTCAGGTAGTGGTATCGTGGGGAGTTTTCGAGAATATCTCCTGAAACACAACGAGGTGGGAACCCTCAATCAAGCCTTAACCGAGAGCAACCAACTGCTTGCAGCGATTAGGAGCCGGCTGACTGAGCGAAGCCAGCTTCTAGAGAGTCTGCAGATTCAGCATATGGAGCTGAACAAGCGCGTGCAGGCAGCGTACAACCGAATTTACGAGCTCTTGAAAACCGAAGGAGCAGCGGCGACCACCGGTTTGTTGCAGGAAACGGACCAGCAGATGGCCATCTCCGCTCACTTCGATCAAAAGAAGGAACTGACCGATCGAGCCATCGCGACCATTCGCAGGCAGGCCAACTTACTTCAAGAGGACAACGAAAAACTGGGTAGCTGGGTCGAGGTGTCAAGACAAGAGCGCAATCAGTCTCTGAGCCGTGTGGCCACCCGCTTAGGAATCGTGTTGGCCCTGATCTGTGCGATCCTTCTGATCGCGTATTACTTGAAGAAGCTGTCTTACAAGTTTGTGAAGGAAAGCAAGAATGTTTACTACCTTCGAAAGATCATCGGCTTTTTTTCCGGCCTTATGATCGTGGTAATTATTCTCCTGAACTTCGTCGCCGATTTCGGCGGCATTTCAGCAGTGATTGGGCTGGCTGGTGCCGGTCTGGCGATAGCTTTGCAGGATCCAATCGTGTGTCTGGTAGGCTGGTTCTTGATCATTGGCAAGGCTGGCATTACCGTAGGGGATCGTGTCGAAATCAACAATGTCAAAGGGGATGTTATCGATATCGGTTTGCTTCGCACGGCGGTGCTGGAAATCGGGAATTGGGTGAGTGCGGAACAGTCGACTGGTCGAGTGGTGTTCTTTCCTAACAGTTTTATTTTTAAGAATCACTTTTTCAATTATTCTACGGGCAACTCCTTGATCTGGGACGAAGTTCAAATTACGGTGACCTATGAGAGTGACTGGAAGCGAGCTCAGCAGATCATTGAAAATGTGGCCGAACCGATTTGCAAGGAGTTTGTAGAAAGGGCCAAAGCCAGCCAGGCGGCGGTCTCTCGGCGATTTCACATCAATCTGGGCACTCTGACGCCTTACGTTTATGTCACTATTGCGGAGAAAGGCGTTGAGCTGGTTTTGCGCTATCTGACGGAAATCCGCCATCGCCGGTCGAGCCGGGATCAGATCTGTCGTGAAGTTCTAGGGGCATTTGATTCCGAGCCACAAATTGACCTCGCCTCTCCGATCCACAGAAACCCGACTGAGACTCGCGGTTTGAGTTCGCCCGCGGCGAGCACTGCCCTTCCTGTCCAGCCCAACGAAGGCACTCGTGACTAAGCTTCCAGGTCCAGAATGCCAGGCGCTGAGTCACTGCACAGAGATTTTCCTGGTTCGACATGGACAATCGGTCCACAACAAGCAGGAAATCATCGCTGGCCAGCTCGACTCCGAGCTGGCAGAGCAAGGGTTCGTCGACGCTCGATCT
>JGI1027J12803_100314541_pt1 | contig 11798 bp, 7 predicted proteins | sample IowNatreferecore_FD_12803 | JGI IMG/M metagenome (IMG submission 12803) | reverse complement strand
CCGGAGCCGGGACCCAACTCGAATACTGGAGCTTCGTGGCTGCGGGTTAGTCCGGAATACTTCGACATCGTTGGACATCGCGTAGTTCGCGGTCGCGGAGTCACGATTCACGACACGGCTACCTCGACGCCGGTCGTCGTAGTGAACGAGACCTTCGTGAAGAAGTTCTTCCCCAAGGGAGAGAACCCGATTGGCGTACACTTCGGCGTCTCGGGCGTGGCGAGCTCGAGTGACTGGGAGATCGTTGGGGTGGTCTCGGACATCAAGTACAACAACCTACGCCGCCCAACGCGAGCGATGTACTTCCGTCCACTGCTGCAGGTAGCACACACCAAACCTGAGGACGATACCCGCTCACTGTACGCGGGCGCGATCATGCTGCAGACAAAAGGCAATATCGAAGGGCTGGAGTCGCAGCTTCGACGCACGCTCGCGAACATCAATCCGAATCTGACGATCACCCGCTTCGACACATTCGCGGGCCAGATCCACGGACAGTTCAACCAGGAACGACTGATTGCGCGACTGACACTGATGTTCGGATTGCTGGCGCTTGTACTGGCTTCGGTCGGGCTGTATGGCGTGACGGCGTACTCGGTTGCGCGGCGTACACCGGAGATCGGAGTTCGGATGGCGCTCGGAGCCAAACGCAGCAGCGTAGTGGCTATGGTGTTGCGTGAGGCAATGACTCAGGCTGCGATCGGTCTCGCCATTGGAATTCCCGTGGCCTGGATGTGTGCGCGGTTTGTGCAGGCACAGCTTTACAACGTAGGCGGGCATGACGCTGGAGTGCTTGCGGGAGCCGTAGCGGTGCTGGCGATCGCTGCCTGCACAGCCGGTTTGATCCCGGCACAGCGCGCAGCATCGACTGATCCGGTAAAAGCGCTGCGAAGCGAATAGAGGGACAACATGATTGAGTTGAGGAATGTCGAGCGCAGTTACAGGGCTGGGCACACGGAGACGTGGGTCTTGCGAAGGGTGAATTTGACGATTCATCCCTGGGAGTTCGTGACCGTAATGGGGCCTTCGGGCGCGGGCAAGTCGTCGCTGCTGAACGTGTTGGCCATGCTCGACGACCAGTGGCGCGGCGAGTTCGACTTTGCAGGGGAGCCGGTACATGCGATGAACCGCAAGCAACGTGCGGACCTGGCGAGGCGCAGAATCGGCATGGTGTTTCAGAGCTACCACCTGCTTGACGACCTTACTGTGGCGGAGAACATCGACCTTCCGCTTTCGTACAAGGACATTCCGCGTGCCGAACGCCAGGCGCTGGTGGCCGACACGCTGGACCGCTTTCAGATTGTGGGCAAAAAAGACCTTTATCCTCATCAACTCTCCGGCGGGCAACAGCAACTGGTCGGTATTGCGCGCGCGATGATTCACAAGCCATCGCTGCTGCTGGCCGATGAGCCGACAGGCAACCTGCAGTCGAAGCAGGCGAAGGAGATTATGGAGATGTTCAAGCAGTTGAATGAGCAGGGCACCACTATCGTGCAGGTGACGCACTCTGAGGCAAATGCGGAGTACGGGACACGGACGATTGAGCTGCGCGACGGCTGGGTTCACTCCGATACTGCAGGCCTATCTGTGAACACACCGACGGAGGTGCAGCAGTGAGGACAACTCTTTCCTGCTGCGTGAGCGCTGCTCTGCTTGCTGTCTCGCCTCTGTGGGCCCAGAATGCGGCGCCGACGGCGACCGTGCAGACTCCGGCGCTGCGCCTGGATGTGCCGCACTCAAACAATCCGTTCAACACCTACCGCGCAACCCTGGTGCCGCAGCCCAACCTCGCAAATTCGGGACGCATCGATTCGCTGGTCCACAACGGCGTTCTGGAGCTAAGCCTGAGAGACGCGATCACACTCTCGCTTGAGAACAATCTGGACCTCGCGATTGCGAGATACAACATTCCCATTGCGGAGGCTGACATTCTGCGTACCCGCGCTGGCGGTTCGTTCCGCGGCGTAAATACAGGCGTAGTGCAGAACACGCCGGGCGGCGGAGTCGGCGGATTCGGTTCGGGCTCCAGCGGTGCAGGAGCCGGCGGAACCTCGGGTGGAGCTGGCGGCGCTGGTTCGGGCGCCAGCGGCCTGGTGCAGTCGACCCTCGGAACCGGAACCAACGTTGCATCGTACGATCCTGCGATTACCGGAACTTTGAACAACGAGCATTTCACACAGCCGCTGTCGAACATCTCCATCTACGGCGTGCAGACTCTGCAGCAGAATACGACGATAGGAAACCTTGGCTACTCGCAGGCGTTCCCATCAGGAACATCGTTTTCGTTTATCTTCGACAACAATCGCGATGCGACCAACAGCCCACGAAGCTACCTAACCCCTACGCTGAATTCGTATTACCACGTGGCCTTCCAGCAGCAACTTCTGGCCGGATTCGGCTTCGGGCCCAATCTGCGATTTCTGCGGATTGCGAAGAACAATCAGCGAATCTCGGATCAGGCGTTCAAGTTGCAGGTGATCACGACCATCACACAGATCGCGAATATGTACTGGGATCTTGTGGCCGCCTATGAGGACGAGGGAGTGAAGAGCCGCGCACTCGACTTTGCGAAGCAGACGCTGGACAGCGGACGCAAGCAGCTTGACCTGCAGGCGATTCCAGCGATGGACGTGATGAAGGACGAGGCCGAGGTGGCGAACCGCGAGCAGGACCTGACTATCGCGAAGACGACACTGCAGTTCCAGGAGCTTCTGATCAAGAACGCACTGACGAAGAACCTCGACGATCCGATCCTGGAGGCGATGCCGGTGAAGCCGACGGATTCGATCGCTGCCGATCTAACCCAGACACCCGCGAACACGACCGAGGACGGCATTACACTGGCGCTCAAGAACCGGATCGAGCTGAGTGAATCGACGATCGATCTTGAGAACCGCCGAATCAGCCGGGATGCCGCCCGCAACGCCCTGCTGCCGACAGTGGCGCTGACGGCGTATTACGGGGGCACGGGGCTGGCAGGACCGCAGAATCCGCTTTCCCCCATTCCTTCGACCCAGCCAATAGACTGGGGCGGCGCGGTGAAAAACGCCTTCAACAATACATCCCCGGACTACTATGTTGGCCTAGCGGTGAACGTGCCGATTCGCAATCGCGTGGCTAAGTCGGACCAGTACCGCTCGGAGCTGGAGACCAGGCAAGCCGAGCTGCGCATGCAGCAGCTGAAGAAGCAGATTCGCATTGAGGTTCGCAACGCGCAGTATGCCCTGGAGCAAAACAGGGCGCGCGTCGAATCAGCCCGCAAGGCACGCGATCTCGCGCAGAAGACCTTCGACATTACGGCGAAGGAGCAGGAGCTCGGCGCGGGCTCGAACCTGCAGACGCTGACGGCGCGGCGCGACCTCTCCGCAGCCGAGTCGGCGCTGGTGGCAGCGATGACGGCATACCAGAAGGCGAAGATTGAGCTCGACCGCTCGCTTGGAACGACGTTGGATGCAAACCAGATTTCGATAGAATCGGCGAGGACAGGTATTGCCCCAAGCGGGCAGTAGCGGGAGACGTCAATGGTATCGGAGATGACAATAAATGATGCGCGGCCGGCAGAAGGGGAGACGCCGTGCAAACTGCTCATCGCCGATGACCAGCCGCACATCCTCGAGGCGCTGCGCCTGCTGCTGAAGCCGGAAGGCTACGAACTGGAGATGGTGCGGACCCCCGCGCTGGCGCTCGAAGCCGTTGGCAGGGAGAGCTTCGACGGCGTGCTCGTCGACCTGAACTACACACGCGACACAACCTCCGGCCAGGAGGGATTGGACCTGGTCGCGCAGATGAAGGAGATGGACGCGCAGCTCCCCATCGTGGTGATGACGGCCTGGGGAAACATCGATCTCGCGGTAGAGGCGATGAGACGCGGCGCGGGAGATTTCATTCAAAAGCCGTGGGAGAACGCTCGGCTGCTGAGTGTTCTGCGCAATCAGATGGAGCTGCATCGTAGCCAGCGGCGTGCGCAGTGGCTCGAGGCGGAGAACCGCATTCTGCGTGCTGCGGGAGCGCCGGATTTCATTGCATCGGCCCCCGTGATGCGCCCCGTCGTCGAAACGATGGCGCGCATCGGCCCTTCGGACGCGAATGTTCTGATCACCGGAGAGCACGGCAGCGGCAAGGAGGTCGTGGCGCAGACGCTGCATCGCCTTTCGTCTCGCGCCGATCGCACGCTTGTCGCGGTGAATACCGGCGCTCTGCCCGAGGGAACGTTCGAGAGCGAGCTCTTCGGCCACGTCAAGGGCGCCTTTACGGACGCGCGCGCCGACCGTATTGGACGCTTTGAGCTGGCCAATAACGGCACACTGTTTCTCGATGAGATCGCCAACATCCCGGTGCGCCAGCAGGCGAAGTTGCTGCGCGTGCTCGAAACGGGCGAGATGGAGCGCGTGGGATCGTCAAAGACGCAGCGCGTCAACGTTCGAATGATCTCGGCGACCAACGCCGATCTGCGTGCAGAGTGCGCTGCCGGAAGATTCCGCGAGGACCTCCTGTTTCGCCTGAACACGGTGGAAATCAGCCTGCCTCCTCTGCGTGACCGGCGAGAGGACATTCCAGCGCTCGCCGCTCACTTTTTAGCGAGATATGCCGAGCGTTATCGTCGTCCGCTGCAGGGCTTAGAGCCCGCTGCGATGCAGCAGATGTTGCAGTATGGCTGGCCGGGAAACGTACGTGAACTGGACCACACCATCGAGCGTGCCGTATTGATGGCGCGAGGCGAGCGCATCGAGGCTGCCGATCTTGGATTGCACATGCAGCGCAGCAGCGGCAACGCGGCGCAGAGCATGGATGACATGAGTCTTGAGACGGTCGAAGCCATCTTGATTCGCAAGGCGCTGGCGCGCGCAAATGGCAACGTAAGCCATGCCGCCGATGCTTTGGGGCTGAGCCGCGGAGCGCTCTACCGGCGCATCGAGAAGTATGGCCTCTGAGCCGCAGCGTCGCTCGCGGCAGATCAGGCGTATTCCCCTTACGCGATCACGCAGACGGCTGAGCTTTGAGCGGCGGCTGCGCCTGTGGCTCATGCTGATGAGCCTGCCCGTACTGGTTCTGTGCGCATTTGTGCTGGACTCGCAGAATGCGGACACGACGATCTCGTGGATCGTTCTATTGATCGTTGCAGCGGGCCTGGCGTTTGCTGTCTCGCTGATCGTAGAGCAGATCACGCGCCCTCTGCAGACGCTGGCGAATGTCGTCGCGGCACTCCGTGAAGACGACTACTCCTTCCGTGCGCGCGGTGCGCAGCGAAACGATGCCATGGGAGATCTGGCGCTGGAGATCAATGCCCTGGCAAGCATGCTGCAGGCTCAGCGTGCAGGCGCGCTTGAGGCGATGGCCCTCGTGGAACGAGTGATGAGTTCGATGCAGTCACCAGTGCTTGCCTTCGATCCTGATGACGTGCTGGTGCTTCTGAATGCAGCAGCGCACCGTGTACTTGGTATCGAGCCGAATAAAGCGATTGGCCATTCCGCGAAAGAGTTGAAGCTGACGTATCTCGTCGATGCGGACGATGAAGAACTTCTCTCGCTGGGCGCGGGCCAGCAGGCGACTCGATGGATGCTGAAGCGGACCGACTTCCGACTGCGCGGAGTTCCGCACGCGCTGGTGGTGCTGGCCGATGTCAGCGCCGCTCTCCGCGAGGAAGAGCGGACGGCTTTCGAACGGTTGATCCGCGTGATGGGCCACGAGATCAATAACTCGCTGGCGCCGATCAAATCGATCGCCGAGAGTCTGCGCGGACGAATACGCACCGCAGTGCAGGGAGAACAGGGCGAGGACTTCGAACGCGGGCTCGAGGTGATTGAAAGCCGCGCCGAATCGCTCAACCGGTTTCTGCAGGCATACCGTCAGTTGATGGGATTGCCGGCACCTCGCCTCGAACAGGTTTCTCTGGCGACTCTGGTAAGCCGCGTGGCGCGCCTGGAGACTCGCGTGGAAGTAACGATTGCCGGCGGTATCGATTTGACTTTGTCTGCTGATTCCGACCAGATCCAGCAGGCGCTGATTAATCTCTTGCGCAATGCCGCAGAGGCTGCACTGAGCCCGGATGCGGCAACTGCACACGCACCCAGTGTGACGATTGGATGGGAACGCGAGGGCGATGAGGTGGCGATTGCGATCACCGACAACGGCCCCGGCTTGACCAATCCGGGCAACCTCTTCGTGCCCTTCTACACGACCAAGCCGACGGGAACCGGCATAGGTCTCGTGCTGGCGCAGCAGATCGCACAAGCGCATCGCGGTGCCGTCGAGTTGCAGAATCGAACGGACGGCATTTCTGGCTGCAGAGCGGAGTTACGCCTGCCGCTGAATGGTCCGCCATAGTTCAGTTGATCGACAGTTGATTCGTGGAAAGCCACGCGCCGTGGTGTCTAGGAGTTATCCTGATGCCGACTATGAAGAATTCGCCTCCACTTTACATTCAGGTGAGGCCGTCGGACAACGTCGCGATTGTTGTCAACGAGGGTGGCCTTCCGGCTGGCGCGCAGTTTGCTTCAGGACTAGCGCTGACTGAGGCCATCCCGGAGGCCCACAAGGTCGCTCTCGTCGATCTGCCAGCAGGGACCGCGGTCATTCGCTACGGAGTAACAATCGGCAACGCGCAGAACGACATCGCCAAAGGCAGTTGGGTACATGAAGGCAACATCAGTCAGCCCTCACCTCCATCGCTCGATCACCTGCCCATTGCAACAAATCTTCCAAAGCCACTGCCCCCGATTGAAGGCCTGACCTTTGAGGGCTTCCTCAACGACGACGGCTCTGTCGGCACTAAGAATATTCTGGGCATTACCACGACAGTGCAGTGCGTCGCGGCGACCGTTGAGTTTGCCGTCAAGCGCATCAAGGCGGAGATCCTCACCAAGTATCCCAACGTCGACGATGTCATAGCGCTCACCCACCCCTACGGCTGCGGAGTTGCGATCAATGCACCCGGCGCGGAGATCCCAATTCGCACGCTGCGCAATCTTGCGCTGAACCCGAACCTCGGAGGCGCCCCGCTCGTCGTCAGTCTGGGCTGCGAAAAACTCCAGCCGTCGCAACTGCTCCCCATCAACACACTGCCTATCCTGTCACAAGAGCCTTTCCTCGTTCGCCTGCAGGACGAGCAGCATCACAGCTTCGGTGACATGGTGGAGGCCATCATGGCGATGGCCGAAAGACGTCTGGTCCAACTCGATAAGCGCAGAAGAACCACACGCCCCGTGTCCGATCTCGTCGTCGGCCTACAGTGCGGCGGAAGCGATGCTTTCTCTGGTGTCACGGCGAACCCCGCTGTGGGCTACGCCGCGGACCTTCTCGTTCGCGCCGGTGCGACCGTCATTTTCTCTGAAGTCACCGAGGTTCGCGATGGAATTCACCTGCTGACTGCCAGGGCCGCAGACGAGAATGTCGCGGCAGCCCTCGTCCGCGAGATGAGTTGGTACGACAGCTATCTCGACCAGGGCCATGTTGACCGCAGCGCAAATCCAACGCCGGGCAACAAGCGCGGTGGACTCGCGAATATCGTCGAAAAGGCACTCGGCTCCATCGCAAAGGCGGGCACCTCACCCATCGCAGGCGTCTACGGCCCGGGCGAACAGGTGAAGACGAAAGGGCTTATCTTCGCCGCAACACCCGCGAGCGACTTCATCTGCGGCACGCTACAGCTTGCCGCCTCCATGAACATGCACGTCTTTACGACTGGCCGCGGAACTCCCTATGGCCTTGCAATGGCGCCCGTCATCAAGGTTGCGTCCAGAACGCCGCTCGCAGAACGTTGGAAGGATCTCATCGACATCAATGCAGGCACGATTGCCACCGGAGAAGAGACGATCGCCGAGGTAGGACAACGCATCTTCGACATGATTCTCGACGTGGCAAGCGGGCGCAAAGAGACGTGGGCCGATCACTGGGGTCTGCACAATGACCTTGCGCTTTTCAATCCCGCGCCTGTGACCTAAAGATTAGTTTGAAGAGCCTGAAGGAATGTCCCGGGGCGGAGGGATCCTCCGCCCCCGACCTCTCCTTCCCAAAAATGGTCGCGAGAACAGCATGAGCTTGGCGTACTGCTGCTCGGACTCTGTCAGAAGCCGGCAACTCCCGAAGTACCGTCAGCATCCTTGTTGCTATCACCGGCAAGTTAGGTGGTTGCACAAGTGATCGTAGAAGACGAGGTCGACATCCATCAGCGAATGCTTTCCGATGCGATGGCGCATCTGGCATGAAGATCGATCCGTAACCAGACACCATCCCTCGCAACGGAAGCTCTCTGAAAAGTTACTTAGCCGTAACCGCACCTGTGTTACGGAGGTTGATCTCAGAGCACTGAGCTCCGCTGTCGCTGGAGGAAGTGATGAAGGTCGCTCAAATTGGTCCGTTATACGAAAGCGTACCCCCCACCTTCTACGGGGGGACAGAGCGAGTTGTGAGTTACCTTACAGATGAACTGGTTCGTCAAGGGCACGATGTAACTCTGTACGCCAGCGCCGACTCAAATACTCTCGCAGAACTGCGGCCTATGTGTGATAAATCGCTGCGCCTCCAGGGCGACCAGGTCGTTGATTCGCTGGCTCACCATATCCGAATGCTTGAGATCGTGGCTCAGGAAGCAAAGGAATTCGACCTACTACACTTTCATATCGATTACCTTCACTTCCCGTTGACTCGTCGGCTGAATTATGCATCGCTGACCACACTGCACGGTCGGCTCGATATACCTGACATCCATCCTCTCTTTCGCGAATTTTCGGAGATGAGCCTTGTGTCAATATCAAATGCCCAGAGAGAGCCTATGAAATGGGCTAACTGGGCCGGCACTGTCTATCATGGACTCCCGGAACATCTCTATACCCCCAACTACAACAAAGGCGGCTACCTTGCGTTTCTTGGCCGGATCTCTCCGGAGAAACGATTAGATCGAGCCATCGAAATCGCAGAGATGATCGGAGTGCCCATTAAAATTGCCGCCAAGGTCGATGCAGCAGATAAAGAGTATTTCGAGTCAGAGATAAAAGGTTTGCTAGACCACAGTTTGGTAGAGTACGTGGGCGAAATTGGGGAACACGATAAAGCCGCATTTATCGGTGGCGCTCTTGCTCTCATGTTTCTCATCGATTGGCAGGAGCCGTTCGGCATGGTGCTGATCGAGGCGATGGCATGCGGTACTCCAGTCATCGCATATCCTATGGGCTCAGTCCCAGAGGTAGTTGACGATGGCATCACGGGTTATATCGTTGACAATGCCGACGAGGCTGCAAAGGCGGCTTCGCGAATCGATGTTTTGGATCGTCGAACGGTCAGAGATGTTTTTGAAAAACGATTCAGTGCACGAGTGATGTGCAAGAACTACGTTGACATCTATGAGCGCGTTCGTAATACCGAACCTCATCTCACCGGACGAGAATCGCGACCCTCCGCTGCGTAAATCGTCGAGCCGGAGACAGGAACTATGCCCAGAAATGATGCCAGAACAGACATAATTCAACTTGAAGATCAGTTCTACATTCGGGCTGAATCATCACTCGCTGATGACCGCACACTGGTGCTACTGCACAACGATACTTTTGCAATCTTCGATCGTTATGGGGACATTCAACCAGTCGGGCTAGGGCAACAAGGTTTATTCCACGAGGAAACAAGATACCTTTCGCACCTTGAGCTTCGAATTGGCGGGCATAAGCCACTCTTGTTGAGCTCCGTCACAGCCGAGGACAACGTGACGGTAACCATCGACCTCACCAATCCGGATACGGAGCTAGGGTCCGGCGTTTTGCTGCCCCGTGGCACCTTACATCTGTATCGTAATAAATTTCTTACCGACGGCGTTTGCCTGGATGAAATCAGAATTCATAACTTTGGACATGAGGTTATCGATACAGAAGTCGCCTTCATCGTCGGAGCGGACTTCAAAGACATCTTTGAGGTTCGGGGACAGAAGCGCCAACGTCGGGGCCATTATCTTGCCGAAGATCGCGATCGTGGCTGTGTTGTCCTGTCCTATGAAGGGCTCGATCGGGTTTTGCGCAGGACCCGGATCCAGTGTTCCGGCACCATAAGCTCGGGTGGCTCTGGGGAACTAACAGTGCCCATTCGCCTCGAGCCACAACAAGAGATGGTCTTCTCTCTGAATATTTACTGCGAATGCAATGGGGCGAGAAAAGATATCGTTAGCTTCGATGAATCGTTGCTTAGCGTTCATGGCGAGAAAGACATTTCTCCGTTGGCTGACTTTCACATTTACACGTCCAATGAGCAGTTTAATGACTGGCTCAATCGATCGCGAGCGGACCTAAGCATGATGTTGGCGCACACCCCGTTTGGACCGTATCCGTATGCGGGTGTTCCATGGTTCAGCACGGCGTTCGGCCGCGATGGAATCATTACCGCACTGGAACTCTTATGGCTTGCTCCGGCCGTCGCAAAAGGTGTGCTGTCTTATCTGGCAGCCACGCAGGCGACTCAGATCGATTTGGAAAGAGATGCGGAACCCGGCAAGATTATGCACGAAACCCGCAAAGGGGAGATGGCGCAGCTACGAGAGATTCCCTTCGGACAGTACTACGGCAGCGTCGATTCGACTCCTCTCTTTGTCCTTCTCGCTGCGGCATACTACGAGCGCACGGCGGACATAGATTTCTTACGAAGCATCTGGCCAAATATTCAGGCAGCGCTCGACTGGATTGACCAATTTGGGGATCTGGACGGGGACGGGTTCGTTGAGTATGCCAGGAAGACCGAGACAGGCCTGCTTCAGCAGGGATGGAAGGATTCGCAGGACTCGGTCTTTCATAGTGATGGCACGTTGGCAATTGGCCCCATCGCGCTTTGTGAAGTTCAGGCCTATGTCTATGCAGCCAAGAATCAAATTGCGGTAGTGGCCGAAGCTCTGGGAGACCCGGGACTTGGAGCCGCTCTCAAATTGCAGGCAGAAGAGTTGCGTCAGAAGTTCTCTGCCGATTTCTGGTCCGACGAGTTAGGGATGTTCGTCTTAGCGTTGGATGGAAAGAAACATCAATGTCGGGTACGTAGCTCCAATGCAGGGCAGTGTCTTTTTTCCGGGATCGCATCGCGACCACAAACGATTAGGACTCACGAATCATTGTTGTCGTCCGGAATGTTCTCAGGCTGGGGAATTCGCACTATAGCGACTGAAGAAAAGCGTTACAACCCGATGTCATACCATAACGGATCAGTTTGGCCACATGACAACAGCATGATTGCTTTTGGTGCGAGAGACCTGCGGGAAAAAGACATCGCTTTGAAGGTATTGTCAGGGCTGATGGATTTATCGCTTTTCGTCGATTTACATCGGTTGCCCGAACTGATCTGTGGCTTTTCTCGTCGTCCTGCAAAGGGACCAACCTTATACCCTGTTGCCTGCGCTCCACAGGCGTGGAGCGCAGGAGCGGCTTTTATGGCACTGCAGGCCTGTCTGGGTCTTTCAATCTCGGCAATGGACTCACGGCTACATCTTTATCACGCAACGCTTCCCGAAGCGCTTCAGCGGGTTGAATTGCGTAATCTGCGCATCCGAGATTCCGTTGTCGTTGATATTGCATTCGAGCGTTACGATGAAACCGTCGGTGTGAATGTATTGCGCCGATCCGGCGAGGTCGAGATCCTCTCAGCAAAATAAGCGTCGCGAGTTCAGGGATCTTAACTGAATGCTTTTGCGCCCGCTTCGGCGACTGCCTGACCTTTGTTTTCCCATATCACCTACGCCAATCGCCCCGACCACCGCCCCGTCGCGTTGTCGCGGCGCGGCGGCGCGGCAGTCTTCCAATCGACTTCCACCAACCGCCAACAGCGCCGGGCGGTAA
>JGI1027J12803_100091816_pt1 | contig 11804 bp, 6 predicted proteins | sample IowNatreferecore_FD_12803 | JGI IMG/M metagenome (IMG submission 12803) | reverse complement strand
GGAAAGGTTGTGCTTGACTTGGCCTCGGGTGAAGGATATGGCGCGGCTCTCTTATCGAACGTGGCAACCTCGGTCACTGGAGTAGATATCTCCCCGGAAATCGTAGAGCACGCTAGGCATCATTACTACCGACAGAATTTGACATTTCTGGTTGGAAGTTGTGAAAAGGTTCCGCTGCCAGATTCCTCAGTTGATATAGTCACTTCCTTCGAAACTATTGAGCATCACGACAAACATGAGGAGATGATGCAGGAGATCAAACGGGTCCTGAAGCCTAATGGAATCCTTATCATCTCCTCACCAAACCGTCTTACCTATTCTGACGAAGCTGACTATTCAAATCCGTTTCATATCAGGGAACTTTACTATGACGAGCTTAGTAGTTTGCTTGGCCGATACTTCAAGCATCTGCGAGTCTACGGCCAAAGGCTCGCGACCGGTTCCTTCGTTTATTCTTTGCGAGAATCGACCAAGCGAGAGATCGCAACATATACAGGTGGTATCGATTATTTGGCTCAGGCAGTGCCCTCCCTTTCATCGCCGATTTATTTCATAGCGGTTTGTTCCGATGTAGCTCAGATCGAACAATACACACCAGAGTCTATTTACCTTGATACAAATGACGATTTATCGAAGAGGAACGACGAGGAAAGAGTTCAACTGTCGAAAATGCTCCAAGAACATGCGAGACAGATCGGAGAACTGAAGTCGTATCAAGATGAGCTACAAAGAGCCATAGCCGCTCAGTCTGAAGAATTAAACAAAGCGCGTGAACAGCGTGAGCTTCTGATAGCCGCTCAGTCTGAAGAATTAAGCAAAGCGCGCGAACAACTTGAGCTTCTGATAGCCGCTCAGTCTGAAGAATTAAACAGAGAGCGCAAACAGCGTGAGCTTCTGATAGCCGCTCAGTCTGAAGAACTAAACAAAGAACGCGAACACCGTCAACGTCTGGAGGAACATCTGCGTCGACAATTGAATGAGCTGACCAGGCAGGAAGGTGAGCTAATAAGACAGAGTTCCGAGTTAGCAAGACTCCATGTCGAATTAGTGCGAAAGAATACGGAATCAGAAATTAGGAGTGCCGAGCTAGGAACTCAGAAAGACAAGTTGCTTGAAATTCAGGCACGGCTGGAGGCGGCTGAAGCGGCGACGAATCGACAAACCAAGGCTCTTTCCGACAAGAATGAGAAGCTCACCAAGACGCTCGATCACCTCGCGCACTCGGAAGCCAAAATCAAAATTTTGGACTCTAATCTCGATCAACGATCCGATGAGCTAACGGCGTCACTTTCTCGAATTGCAGAGATGGAGGCAGGTCTGTCTGCGCATGAAGTCGCGCTCAGAGAATTAACTGAGCGACTAGGTCAGCAAAGCCTGAGATTGGATAGCAAGAAAGAGATCCTGAGCTGGATGAGTACCTCGCGGTCATGGAAGTTAACCGCACCACTTCGGAAGTTAAGTCTTTTGTGGCAACGACCCCACCGTTGGTTAAGGCAATCGAGTCAGGTTGTCATCCACGGTTCCCTTGATTTTCCGGCCAATGATGCGAAAGTATTAACCTATCTTGAGGTAGCCGGTTGGGCCTATTCAACCGAAGCTCCCATTGCGCAAGTTGAAGCGTTTGTCGACAACGTACGCTTGGGCGAGTTGCACTACGGAGAAGAGCGGTTTGATGTAGTGAGTACTTATTCGTCGCAGGCACCGCTTCAATGCGGCTTTTCGAAGCGATTCTTCCTTGATGAATTCTTGACTGGGCGCAAGGTCTTGTTGATTCGCGTAACAAACGAGTTAGGCACCTTTAGAGATTATACTCACACGGTCACGCTCGAAGTGCCGACCGACCAGCCTCCGGCGCCGATCTCCCTTTCTATCGTCAAGCCCGAGGGCGAAGCAACGCAGATCAGAGCCGTTGCCGACACCCTGTCGTCTTCGAAGCAGTCATTTGAACTTTGTGCCCGGATTTCATTGGATAGCGTTCTCGCTTTGGGAACCCCAATTAAAATCCCTCAATATGAGCAGCCTGAAGTCAGCATCATTCTCGTGCTTCATAACCGGGCGGAACTCACCCTCCAATGCCTCTATTCCATCCTCCGATGCGGTCTTGATTCGTATGAGGTGGTCATCGTTGACAACGCCTCGGCTGACGCAACGCAGCATCTGCTAAGAACAATAAAAGGCGCTCGAATCATCGAGAATGAAACTAACGTGCACTTCCTCAAAGCGTGCAATCAAGCTGCCGAACAAATCAGAGGCGATTACTTATTGCTGCTGAACAATGATGCGCAGCTAATTCCCGGCAGCGTCGCTTCAGCGTTACGCACTTTCGAGGGCTCTTCAGACATAGGCGCGGTCGGCGGAAAAATCATTTTGCCCGACGGAACCTTGCAGGAAGCGGGCAGCATAGTTTGGCGAGATGGGTCGTGTCTAGGATATGGTCGTGGTGATTCTCCTTCCGCTCCGCCCTATATGTTTAAGCGTGATGTGGATTATTGCTCGGGGGCGTTCCTTTTGACCAAACGTGATCTTTTCTTGGACCAAGGGGGATTCGATGAAGATTACGCTCCTGCATATTATGAAGAGACAGACTATTGCGTCAGACTCTGGCAGCAGAATAAGCGCGTGGTCTACGATCCGAATGCGATCATCTTGCATTATGAGTTTGCCAGCTCGACATCATCTAACACGGCCATAAACCTTCAGGTCGAACATAAGAACGTCTTTGCCACTAAGCACAAGAATTGGTTGCAATCGCAATGCAAACCGGAAGCCGAGAACATTCTGATTGCCCGAACTCACCGCCGAGAGGGTCAACGACGAATACTGTTTCTCGATGACAGAGTTCCACATTTAGCGCTCGGCTCAGGGTTTCCACGGAGTAACCGAATCCTTTTGGAGCTCGTTAACATGCGACAGGACGTGACGTTTTATCCCACCAACTTTCCTAATGAGGACTGGGCTGATGTCTATCAAGATATCCCTCGTGAAGTGGAAGTGATGCTGAACCACGGCTGGGATAAGTTAGAGGAATTCCTTGAGGAAAGAGCTAATTACTATGATCTAATTTTAGTAAGTAGACCCCACAACATGACAAGGCTAAAGTCTTTACTCGCGACCAAACCGGATCTTTGTCGCAAGAGCAAGATTGTCTACGATGCCGAGGCTCTGTTCTCGTTCAGGGAGATTGAGCAACTGCGGCTCGAAGGAAAAGCTCTATCAGCAGTAGAGCAACAAAAACTCATCGATGAAGAAGTGCTTTTGGCAGAGAATTGTGAATCCGTCATCTCTGTTTCAGGGCGAGAGAGTCACGAGTTCAGCAAACGTGGCTTGCGCCACGTCCATACCTTGAGCCACGCGTTGGATATCTCTCCGACGGAAAACGACTTCGCACAACGTAGAGACATATTATTCGTCGGGTCGGTTCATTCATTGACCTCACCAAATGCAGATTCCATGTATTGGTTTAGTGAGAAAATACTTCCCTTGGTTCAAGCGAAACTCGGCTCCGAGGTCCGACTCGTAATTGCTGGATCAGCGATACCGAGTTTTTTTGAGCGATTCCCAAACGGTAACGTTAAGTTGGTCGGACAGGTAGACCAATTAGCTACCTATTACAATGATGCGCGGCTTTTCGTTGCTCCGACTCGTTTCTCGGCTGGTATCCCTCTCAAGGTTATTGAGGCGGCCGCGCATGGCTTACCTGTGGTTGCAACAAAGCTATCTGGCCTTCAGTTAGGCTGGCGCGAGGATCACGATTTACTTCTGGCAGATGATCCCGAGGCTTTCGCCGCCGCCTGTATTACTCTTTACCAAGATAGAGACCTCTGGAAGCGCCTGAGACAAAATGCTCTGAGGAGAGTTAAGCAGGAGTATTCCCCAGCGGGTTTTTCAGCGCAACTCAAAAAAATTATTGGTAGTGTCCACTCTGCATAATTGGTTTTTAGTAGAAGAAACCTTTCGGCTAAGAAGGTTCTTGTTACCGGTATTAAGGGACAAGACGCAAATAATTATGTCTGAATACTTTACTTAGCTGGCTTGCAATTCACGGATGATGTGGTAAGGCGTGTGCTACACGCTTAGATGATTAAATGGGGGGAGCGCCAACCTTTGACAACCCCGGAGAGACCACACGTTTTCACCCAGCAGCTGATGAGATAGGATAGTGGAGGGAGGCTTTGAACCTCAGCTTTACTTGAAAACCTCAATTTCCCGCCAAGCAACCCACGAGGGACTCTTAACAGTTTCTATCTTTAGATACCGGACGTTACTTGCGGATTTATTAAGCTCCAACACTTGGCCATCCGTAGTATTACCATCTAGCGTGCCAAGAGGCGCGAGACTATCAGGCGTCGGACCTGCTGAGATTTGATGAGTGGTCGGTCCTGGCGGGAACTGTGAAACATTAAGGCGAATCTTAGAGATAGTCGTCGGCTGGCCTAAGTCAATCTGAATCCAACCCGGCACCCCGTTGCCGGAACTCCAAACCGTCTTGGGATCGCCGTCGAAGGCCAGTTTGGGGAGATCATTCGGAGTGCTTGTGGAACCGGTTGCCGAGCTTATGACAATCTTTTCGGTCGCTCGGTTTGGGTTGGCTGACGTTGCACTTGCACTCGTTTCATTGGTGTTAGGACCAGAAACGGACTCTTCCTTGTTGCTACACGCGCCAACACTAACGACTAGGCTCAGGGCAACAGCAAGGAAAACAAGATGGAGCACAGATGTCTTGTAGTTTTCGGTCGCACTTCTTGTTTTTGTTGCTCGGCTCGTCGTAGAGTTCATTCGCTTCCTCTGCTGTTAGATTAAAAAGGATAAGAGTGGCAACGTGAATATTCCCCCTCATGATTAACGCAGCATACAAAATCCTCATGTGAATTGTCTACCAACTGAAATACGGAAGGAAATCCTTAACTCTTAAGCAATGGTTGTTTAGCAGCTCCTGAGAATTGGGCCAAATTATCTATCAAATGTCCCTTCCCTAACTTCGCAATCGCAAAACTCCTTAGTCTCGAAGGCATCCATAGAAGAAAAAGCAAGAGCAATGAAATCGCAGTTACAACGGTGCCGTAATAAAAAATCCTTGGTCGAAACTCGAATCTGACAAGATGATTCCCCGCAGGTACACGAACTCCACGGAGCGTATAGTCGGTTCGCAACAAGTTGGCTGGCTTTCCGTCGAGCGACGCTATCCAACCTGGATAGTAGATATCACTCGTCACTAGCAACGAGTCAGCAGTCGCATCAGTCCGAACCTCAATGGAAGTATTCGACATTCGGACCACTTGGGCTGAATGATTCCCATCTCGGATACCGCTCCTAAAAGCAAAACGCTTATTTTCAAGCCCAATTAATGCAGTCCGTGCCGGTTCGAACAGACTGCCATCGGGAAATCTCGACGTCTTAATCGTTTTGAGCATTTCCTCAGAACTCATGCTGATTGCCTCAGTCGCCAACCAGACGCGGGGCATCGCCTGCAAGTTTTCGTATACGCTTGCGCTGCCGATGTCCTCGACGTGGTGCCATCTTGTTGAATCAATGAATCCAGTAGATCCGGGCTGGAGAAAATAACTTAGTTGGGCTGCCTCGTTTATTAGTCCCAGCTTACGAATGCTAAGCACTCCCTCATTTTGCAACCACATCAAATCGATGCTCTTGATCTTTGTTTGTGTCCGTAGAGGTAGATTGGCGATGTAGCGATGACCTTGGCATGGAGTAGTTCCGGTTTGAGCAGGAAAGCTGGAGAGGATTGGCGCGCGTTGGTGTTGTATTCTCGAGTGAACACCCTCGCAGTCGTAAGCCCACTCGGACGTATCACGTCCGGCAATGAGGTCAAGACCACTAACTTTGTTATCAGCGTCCGTAACAATGATATGTGCCACCGGTGTTCCGTTCTTGATCTCAGTTGAGCATCCCATCCAACTTACGATGCTGATTGCGGAGGCACTTATTGGTTCGGGTAGATCAAGCTTGAGAGGCCCCCGCGACACAACCTCGCACCCAGCACCTAGTGACACTTCAATGTCTCCCTCGGGCCAATTGAAGCCGGATGTCTGCAACCAATTTGGCGGAGAAGTCCAAGCGGACTGAACCTGACCCTCGGTTACCAGTCTTCCCCGCGGCATGAAAAGATAGCGCACCGCTAGAAGGTTGAGGCTCTGATCCTCAAAACGCAACGCTTCCTCCTTAAAGTCTCCGCCGCCATCAGTTCGCATCGAAGCCATCTCACAGTAACGTGTTAAGGCAAATACGCCGTGCCCGCTGGCATTCGGAACGCGCCACAATCGCGAGATGTTCGGCATTATTTCATCTAAAGAGCCAAGGACGCCGCGCATCGGCAACATGCGTTGCAGTGAATCCTCAAGCTTAGGACCGTAGCGTTGCGCAGAGATGGGTGGTAAGAGCGTGGCTGCCGTCGGAGTTGAATTCTGCCAGTAAGTAAACCAGCCAAAACTCGCTAAATCCAAAATCAGAAAACATATTAGAATTCCAATTCGATAGGTGGAATGTGGCTTCCGACTCCAGTAAAGAAGGCCCCATCCGGTTGCTAAGAGAATTATTATGGGAACGCCAAGAGCTGTGTTTATCCATGGCTTAAGGCTCATCAAACTGATTCCGTGAGTAGTTGCAAGCTGTTGAAAGTCAGGACGATACAAGAGAAAAAGACCGATACATAGAATGAAGAAGCCCGAAATGATGAGCGTTGCCACTTGGGTCTTTCGAACCGACACCTCGTGACGGAGAATGGCGGCGACCCCGAGTCCTGCTAAGACGCTCACAGCTAATGCCAGTTCTATAAAATGGCGCCCGGGACAGCGAAATTTGTTGATGGCGGGGAGATGATAAGCGAAACGAGCAAGTGGTGTAGCGTCGCCTAAGGCAAATAAGAAGGTGAGCAAACTGACTCCAACCCAAAAAATTGCGAGAGATTTTCGCTTGTCCGAAGTGGCACCGATGATTGCTAGCATAAGTGGCATTAAGCCGACGTACCCGGTTGCTTCCGCTAAGTTCGAGGCCCCGAAATACTCTGCGGTAGCCCCAGGCAGTACGGAGCCTCCGTAGATGTTCGGGAATAGCATCATCGGAATCTGCCTCGCGGGGAGTGCATAGGAGATGAAGTCCTGAAAGGACAAGTGCTGTCGCACGCTCAGTGCCGCCAACTCCAGTGTGGAAAACAATTGTAGAGCCGTTAAGCCAACACCAAGGAGTACCATCAAGATTGAAGTGAGGCCGTACCTCCAAGGTCCCACCGGAACACTCCATGCCTGAGTGACGACGTAAGCTGCGCTGAGGTACATCACGTAAACAAAAATTTGTGGGTGGCCTCCTAGAAAGCAACAGGCCACCGCGAAGCTGCCGGTGGTCAACCAAAAAGGACTGAAGTCTCGACCAAGTGATTCCAGAGCCCAAAAAATTAGGGGAACCCAAATGGCAGCGTGAACTATTGAGGTATGACCTAGATGGGCAAACATGAAGCCGCACATCCCGTAGGAAATACCCGCGACGGCGGCAGCCAACCGCGACTTCGTTAAGGCGTAGAGATAGCCGTAGCAAAAGCAGCTTGCCAGCACATATGCCGAAAGAAGGAAACCGTTGAAAGACTTGATGTAAGAGAAGACCATCGCCAAGGGGTACCAAGCCATAACCTGTGGATCGGCCATTGTCGGGAATCCAGAAAGGATCATGGGGTCCCAGGCCGTTCTGGGTGAGTAGAGGATAGGAAGGTAGTAAAGAAGGGCGTCTCCAGGAGCCAGGATGTGCCCAGAAACAAGCGCCGGAGAAAAGAAGCAAAGATACAGAGCACAGAACGATAGTAGGACAAACAGCGCGTGCTTAAGATTTGCTTTTGTTTCCGCTCTCAGGGAAGCCCGTGCGCTCACTCTGCGTCCCCTCTGCGCTAATCCGAATGATGTCATAGGTTTCTTATGGATTGGTGGTAGCGGACATGGCTTTCCGATCATTCTTGTGTTCACCCGGGAAAATCGCGAGAATTTTCGGAGGAGAGATCATCTTTGCGATCGTAGGATAATGATCGTATACGGGATTCGCATGATGTCATGGCGAATGCTGACATCTACTTGGGCAAAGACGCTTGAAGCTAGATTCAAATACTCTTCGCGAGTTCGAACATGCTGGCCCCGGTCCCGAGAGATGAAGAAGCGCGCAAGATAGGATTGATCTGGTACAAAGCATCCATCGTAAGTTACAAGTCTACCGCCAGGCTTAAGGGCGGCCCAGGCTAATTCGAAGAGTTTCAACGCTTCGTTATCGTCAAGATGATGTAACACGCCTACTGCAAGTACAATGTCGAAAGAGGCTTGTTCTTTGAGAGTATGACTGCGAACGCGCTCGCAGATAAATGTTGCTCGATCACTGTATCTGGCTTGGGCCCTACGGATATAGGATTCACTCTCATCGAAGCCTACATAATGCACGTCTGGGAGATACGGCACGATGTCACCAGGTCCGCAGCCGATATCCAGCACGCGATCCCCGGCTGTTGGTCGGACGTATTCTTCGACGAACTTTGCTTCTGCATCCCCCCTAGCTATGAAATTCCATAGGCGGTAAAGAGTGGGGATTGCAAGAACGGAGCGAGCGCTTTCGAGGATTCCAGACACTACGATGATTTGAATCTTATACCTTCTCGGTACTCTCACCGACTTGAACAGGATCTTGTTTGCGCCCTACGGCCAACAAAGAGAGTCCGAAGGGGAAACTATCCGTCGATGACAAGTTAAGTAACTTTTTAGCCTCAGCTGCGAATATAGCTTTCATCCATTGGTTCAAGCGAAGCGCAGGTATTTTGAATTCACCCTCACCATCGCGCCCAAACATTCGTCTTGCAAAGCGACTGAGAACCGCCAGTGGAAACAGATAGGAGTTGAAGTAGCTTAGTTTCTCGATAGAGAATCCCGCGTCCCTTAGCAGATTATGCAACTGGATCTTGACATAGCGCCGCTTGTGATGGTTAAGCTCATCATGACGTGACCACATAAACATGAACGCCGGGACGGTAACAATGATCAGTCCATTCGGTGTAAGTAGTTCCCGGGCATGTCGCAACGCGGCAAGGTCGTCTTCCAGGTGTTCGATCACGTCAAACAAAAGAATTCCTTCGAAGCGTCTGTCGGAAACACCGGAAAGGTCAGTTGCGGAGCCTATTACCACATTACTAAGGCCGCGCTCGTGACACATCTCCACCGCAATGGGTGATGCATCGATCCCCCACACGTCGTAACGCTCTTTAGCCTTGTCAATGAAAAAGCCCGTGCCGCAGCCACTATCTAGAACTCGAGATGACGGAGCGACAAATTGGCTCGTAACTGCATACAGAATTTCGCGACGCGCCTGGAACCACCAGTGCGTTTGCTCTACCTCGTAAAACTTCAAGTATAGAGACTTATCCATCCAACATGCACTGGTTTCTTAGTAGGTTCCTGAGACCTGAGATATTCGTCAATGTATCACGCGGAGCACAAAATAATGAATCGGGTACTTGTCGTGGGTGGAAATGGGTTTATCGGTTCGCACCTGGTAAACAAGCTGGCTGCTTCGAATCTGGCAGATTTGATCGTTCTCGATCTCTACCCGCGTCCCTACGATGTGCTGCCTGAAGGGGTTACATTCATTCAGGGAAGCTTGGTCGATCCGAGTCTCGTTCGCCGGATTCTGATCGACAACGATGTATCGGTTGTTTATCACCTTGCGTGGGCCTCCATTCATGAAACGGCCACACGCGACCCAATTGCGGACGTGGAACAAAACCTCATACCTAGCATAAATCTTCTAGAAGCTTGTCGGGATGCAAACGTCAAACGCGTTATTTTCGTCTCATCAGGTGGCACAGTTTACGGATTACCCCAGAGCAATCCAGTCGCCGAAGACCATCCTACTAATCCAATCAATGCCTACGGTGTTTCAAAACTGGCCGTAGAAAAATACTTACAAATGTACCACCATTTGTACGGATTAGAGTACCTGATCTTGCGTCCCTCGGTACCGTATGGTCCAAGACAGAATCCGCATCGTCGGCAGGGTGCCGTATCCGTATTTATTGACCACGCCCTGCGTGGAAAACCAATCACCATCTTTGGAGACGGCAACGTGCTGCGCGACTACTTCTATATCGAAGACATGTCAACCGCGCTGGCTTCTGCGATCGACGGTTCCCTTTCCAGCAACGTTATTCTTAATCTGGCAGGCAACCAGGGCTATACCCTGAATCAGCTCGTACAAACCATTCAAGAGACGCTGAATCTCAAAATGGAAGTCAGATACGAACCTGCCCGTAAGTTCGATGCGCCGCAATTGCGTCTTGATATCAGTGCCGCTGCAAAAAGGCTTCACTGGCATCCAACGACCCCACTCCAACAAGGGATAAAGCGAACAGCCGATTGGATTCAAGAGCATATTATCTAAACTGTACTCGCTTTGTTTACCTGTTCACGTTCCTTTGCGTGGATAGATTCACGGATGACGTAAGCAGGACGCTCAAGCATCCGGGCATATATGCGTGCCAGGTATTCTCCGATGATACCCAAGGCAAAGAGTTGGGCGCCTGAGAAGATAGCAAGTACCGAAGCGAGAAAAGGAAAACCAGGCACAACATCGCCCTGAATCAGGTAGCGAACAAAGACAAAACCAAGAATCACGAAACCAAACAGGGTCATCACAAAACCCATAACACTAGCCAGTTGAAGCGGCCACGTGCTGAAGCCTGTAATTAGATTCAAAGCATGAAGCACAAGCTTGCGAAATGTGTATGTAGAGGCGCCGGCATGTCGTGGTTTGTGCGGAATCGGTATGGCCGCGAACCGCGTTGCGCCCCAGGTTAGTAATACGTCGATGGACACAACTGGGCTTTGATAATTTACAAAAGCCTCGCGTAGAGGGGCGCGAAAAGCCCTAAACGAACTAACCTTCTGTGCGGTGGCAGCGCCCATTGTCTTCTGAAGAGCCATCTTCGTAACTCGCGAAGCGAGGCTGCGTAAGAATCCATGCTGCTCTTTTTGCGGTGTCCCATAGACGACGTCATACCCTTCGTTCAGTTTGCGAATGAGATTGATGATTTCTTCAGGCGAATGTTGCAAGTCGTCATCCATCGTTACAATTACATCAAATCTCGCCGCCCGGATACCGCACAACAGAGCGTTGTGCTGACCAAAGTTACGCATTAGATCAATTGCTCGGACGTGGCGGGTATTGCTCGCAACTTTTTCTATCGCAGTCCAACTACCGTCTGAGCTGCCATCGTTGACCAGGATAATCTCGTATTGGAGATTTTCATTATTTAATGCCTGATTGATCCTGCGCACTAGCTCGGGCAGAATCGGCTCACTTTGATAAACTGGAATGATAATTGAAACTGTAGGTGCTTGCGGTTCAAGAATGGTCATGGATTGTATGGGTGAAATCAATAAAGACATCGAAAGTGAAATCTTACGGCGGTCGTGGTTTTACCGTTTCCAATTGCCAAGCGGAGAAATAACAGAATCATACCTCCCTGAAGATGTGTTGAAGATTCACGAAACCAGAGAGCAGATGATGTTTCATGTTCTTGATAACCACTTTGAAGGTCAGTGGCAGAATCTGAACTGTATTGATCTTGCATGTCACCAGGGGTTCTTCTCAAGCAAGCTAGCTCTCAAGAATTGCAAAGAAGTTGTCGGGATAGACGCACGCCTCGAACATATTGAGCATGCAAGGCTGATTTCCGAGGCTTTTGCTCTCAAGAATCTTAGATTCTCCGTAGGAGATATTCAAAAGCTTGTTCCACAGGACCTTGGTTCTTTTGATGTAACTCTTCTGTT
>JGI1027J12803_100170539_pt1 | contig 11837 bp, 14 predicted proteins | sample IowNatreferecore_FD_12803 | JGI IMG/M metagenome (IMG submission 12803) | reverse complement strand
CAGCGAATAAGATGGGCCAGCAAGATCAGGCACTATAAGCATCCGTCTACATTTGTGACGCTTGCTCTGGTATACACTGTTAATGCGGGGCTGTTGATTCTTTTTTTCTGTTGCTTTCTGTCAGGAACATGGCGTTGGCTATTGATCCTCCTCGCCTTTAAAACTGTTTCAGAATATTTCTTTGTTTCGAAGGTAGCCGGTTTTTTCGGCCAGCGGTCCCTGATGAAATACTTTCCATTCTTTCAGCCGGTACATATTCTCTATACGGTCATTGCAGGTGGTTTTGGTAGTTTTGGCAAATACGAGTGGAAAAATCGAAAAGTCAGATAATTGAAGGAAAAGATATCCATACCACGTCATACCTGGAGGCGCCTGAAAAAAAACAAGGGCGCTTTGTTTGGTATGATCATAATCATTTTGTCCTTGGTCATGGCTTGCTTTGCCTATCTTATTGCCCCGGATCACAGCCCTTATGCCAACAGGATGGTGCTGGAAATTGGTGGCCAGAAACCAGGCTTTAAACAAACATTCCTGCTGATAAAAAAACAAAAGACGGTTTCCCGAACCTCTTTCGCCATGCGGCTCGTTTCCGGTATCGATGACCATTATGACTGGATCCCCGTCAGCGCATGGAAGCAAAACGGAGACAGCCTCATTGTCCAGAAATATATTGATGAAGGCATTAGCGAGCGTGAGGCATATTTTCATCCGCCGGGCGATCCCGATATGGAAATCCGTTTGAAAACCTTTTGGCTGGGCACGGACCGGTATGGCCGGGATATTTTAAGCAGGCTCATCATCGGGGTTCGGGTGAGCCTGGCTGTTGGCCTGATCACGGTTGTATTATCATTGAGCATTGGCATTCTGCTGGGAGCACTGGCCGGATATTTCGGAGGAAGGACGGATCAGGTAATTATGTGGCTGCTCAATGTTATCTGGAGCATTCCAACACTGTTATTGGTTTTCGCTCTCACCCTGCTGCTGGGAAAAGGATTCTGGCAGGTATTCATTGCGATCGGCTTAACGATGTGGGTAAATGTTGCGCGCATCGTGCGCGGGCAGGTACTGGCAGTAAAGGAACTGGAGTATGTGGAAGCTGCCAGGGCGCTGGGCTTCAGGGACAGCCGTATTATTATCCGTCATATTCTTCCGAATATCCTGGGCCCGGTAATGGTGGTCGCTGCGTCGAATTTCGCTTCTGCAATCGTCATAGAAGCCGGACTTAGTTTTTTGGGAATTGGCGTTCAGCCACCACAACCCAGCTGGGGTCTTATGATTAAAGAGAATTACAATTTCATTATCACCCATAATCCCATGCTTGCACTGGCTCCGGGTATCGCCATTATGTTGCTCGTGCTTGCTTTTAATTTACTGGGAAACGGATTAAGGGATGCGTTAAATGTCAAAGTATAATACATGAAATTTGCTTTCCTCCGCGAACCTACTGCATGCGCTGCCAAACAACCACAAATACGAACGATATAATACAAATTAAAACTGATTCATTGGAAGCATTCAGGCCGGCTCCTTGTAAACAGGCACATTGCGGTTGAAACTTTCGTCAAGGGAAATGAAAGTCTCTGTTCTTTCGATTCCTTTTATTTTTTGCAATTCATCGTGCAATACAAACCGAAGCTGATTGATGTCCTTACAAACAATTTCAGCAAACATGCTGTAATTACCGGTAGTATAATTCAGGCGGACGATTTCCGGAATTCTTCGGAGATCTTTTGCCACAGAATCGTATAAGGAACTCTTCTCCAGGTAAATCCCTATAAAAGCAATTACGTCAAAGCCAAGGTGCTTCAGATTTACATTGAGCCTTGTACCTTTTACTATTCCGAACTCCTGTAATTTTTTTATCCGGACGTGGATCGTACCTCCGGATACAAATAATTTTTTACCGAGGTCCGCATACGATATCTCGGCATTTTCCATCATTTCATGAATTATTTGCAGATCCAGCTTATCTAAATTAAATTTACCGCTCATTTTGAATGATAGTTTTAATAATATTTAATAAATATAGTGATAATTTAAATATTATCAAATATTTCAAAATAGTTATTAGTAGATATGCAATGGTTTGGCCATTTTGCCTTAATATTGCAATGTCAACGGTCGGGAAGACTCGACAATACTGTGGAGTGATGAAATTTGGCAGACATGCCCTCTTGTCTCGGGGGTGGGGATCACAGGATAAACATCGCATAATGCCGCTCTCGCTGAAAAGCGTGGGCGACTGGGGTTGACCACCACTAACATTGTGCCTTGGCTAACTGCCCCGTGGAGGTTCGAATCCTCCCTCTACAGCTTTAAAAACCCTGAAACGTAGTCTGGTACTGCATTTCGGGGTTTTTTACTTCTGGAGTTGGTCACCCGTTTGGCTAAATGCAGGTTATGGTTGAGCAAACCTTCATAGAGAAGTTTAAAGTTGACAAATGGTACGGCATTGTCCTTTATATAGGATTATTAGCCGCAGGGGTTTCTTTATTAAACGGCGATGAACTTCTTTCCAGAAAACATCTGTTCGGCTTTGGTGCCGGGTGTATATTAACAGGGCTTTCCTTCTTTATCGCGCAAAAGAGAGAAAACTTCTCCAATCAGGAAGGTATTTTATTTCGCGATATCACAAAACACAACTGGATTACAGCGTTCATTTTGATATTGGGAATATTCTTATTGTTTTTTTTCGGCATCAGAATATTCAAAGAACTGCTGTAGGAAACAGTGAGTTTATTCTTCTCTTGAATGAATCCGGAGATATATTAGTTACCTGCTGAATATATCAGATCCATTTTGTTTTTGTGATTGTTGGTTGCTGGCCTCGAAATAATCGCATCCAGCGAATATTTCCCGCTTCCATTTAACACTGATGCCAGAGCCAGACCTATGTACAATAAATGATATTCAAATCCTTCTCCTTTTTGATTTCCCAGCCAATTCATAAAAAATCCAAATTGATAATGGGAAGTAATGATAATACCCACCATCAGTAAAATCAGCACTGAAGATGCAACCCTTGTTCCAAATCCGAATAGTAATACCACCGGAGTCACAATTTCTGTGACAATGACCAGGAATGCGAGTACTACCGGAATATGAAGGCTTTGGGTAAAGAATCCCATCATTCCGGTATACCCATAGCCTCCCAGGCCGCCGGTTGTATGTTGTATCGTGTGTGGAATCATAACAAGGGCGAGTGTCAGCCTGAGTATAAATCCTGTCCAGTCGTTGTTTGTTTTGAATAGCCATTTTTTCATAACAATAATTTTTTATGCCGTGTGGCGTGAAGATTCTAATTCGATTTTATTGCGCAAAACAACTAAGCTGGTAGAAAATAAAAATTAAAGTAGTTTAAGAAATCATTTACCGGCCAGTTTTCTGCGTAAGATGCTCAGGAAAACCGGGGTAATACCGAGGTAGGAGGAAATCTGCTTCTGTGAAATACGCTGCTCGAGCATTGGAAATTTCTCTATAAAATCCATATATCGTTGTTCTGCAGTAAGCGCGAGGTTTTGATTAATCCGATGTTGCTGCGCAATGAATGCGTTTTGAAACAGTATACGAAAAAGCCGTTCAAATTTTGGAACTTTTACATATAAATTATCCAGGTTCGATTTTGAGATCTGTAGAATTTCTGTGTCCTCTAACGCATCAATGAAGAAATTCGCTGGCGTTTGGGTAAGGAAACTGTAAAGATCACCAACCCACCAGTCTTCGATTCCGAACATGACGATATGTTCCATGCCCTCATCATCAATTGTGTAGGTTCGCAAACATCCTTGCAGGATAAAATGCTCATTCCTGCAGATTTCACCCGGTTTAAGCAAGTAATCCCGGCGTTTGATCTTCTTTGTCTGGAGCAATGAAAGAAAGTAATTCCTTTCCTCATTGTTCAATTGGATATGCCGGGCCACATTTTTAATAATCAGATCCGGATCCATAGTCATTTCTTTAACTGTCTCTATTGCGGAAAAATTTAAAGATTTACTACTGCCAGGCCCGTCAATTCAATACATTATAACTTAAAGACACCAGGCCGGTTGACAACTCCAGGATTTTAGTTATCTCATTGAAAATGTTAACATTTTCGTTAAATTAATTTATCATCCCACAGTTTGACTTATCAGCGAATAAAGAATAAGGGTATGGAAATAGATTAGAACATAACACCATATATAATGTTCTTACCTCTAAATAAATTCGGGGTCATTGATCTATACAATCCTTCATTCGTGGATGTACCTCTTTGATCATGATCAGTCGTACTCTAAGTTAATGTTCTTTAAAAGAATATTTTCTGGCACGGATTTCGACTAACCCTATTGGTTAAATCAGTGAAAATGAATAATGAATTTAGCGTAAAGGATAAATTGATCCTTTCGCTGCTGTTAACAGGTATGGTTATTTTTGGTGTTATCCTCCCCGATTCCCTTTCGGATCACAATAAACTGGTTCATTTCTCAGCTCATTTTGGCATGAGTTTTTTACTGGCTTTTTGCTTTTACATGTTTTGTACAATCAGGATGCGGATATCCAGGACGTTTTCTTATACGGTACTGATTACTGCAACGCTTTTTATCGGGGTCATATATAAATACTGGGAGATCGCCACGCAGGGAATGATCGGCAGTTATTCCTTCCATACTATTATAGACAGAACCGGTGTCATGACTTCCATGTCACAAAATATTTCAGGATTGATGGGCGCCATACTTCTGATCGAAGGATTGGTTGACAGGAACCTGTCGAAAACGGCATTCCATACAGGAAATCTGAATAAAGGTAGAAGGAACTTATCAGTTCATCATTCCGGTGATATGCATTCACGGAATTTGGAGCTTACATCACAGGGAGGAAGTTTACCTGTCGGTAGCCGGCTTTCCGATGGTGCCCTGGATAAATAATTCCCGTTTAACTTATTTTTGCCTGGCATGAGCCAGAATAAACTTCAACGCTTCGAAGCAATCCGCAGCTTTTCTAACGTGCTGCAATACCCGTTAAATATGCCGGGTAAGTGGAAGGATTTTTTTAAAAATGAAAATCCCATCACGCTGGAACTTGCCTGCGGAAAAGGAGAATACACGGCAGGCATGTCGGCTCTTTATCCCGAAAGAAATTTTATTGGCGTAGACCTTAAAGGAAACCGGATATATGTCGGAGCGCTTGAATGCAAAAAAAATAACCTGGGCAATGCAGCTTTCCTGCGCACACATATTGATAAAATTGATACTTATTTTCTTCCGGGAGAAGTGAGTGAAATCTGGATCACTTTCCCGGATCCGCACCTTCGTACTTCCCGTGCAAAAAAAAGGCTTACACATCCGCGTTTTCTCCGCCTGTATCAAAAGATTTTAAACACGAACGGAACAATTAACCTGAAGACGGATTCCCCAGAGTTATTTTTTTTTACAAGACTCATAGCAGATTTGTATAATCTTGAAATCCTGGATTCATCCGAAGATATTTATTCACGTGCCGGAAATCCGGCCGAGATTAATATAAGGACGCATTATGAAAAATTGGATATTGCGGAAAGCAGAAAAGTATTCTATCTAAAGTTTTCTTTACCTGATAAACAAATCGGCCAGCCGGACAGGCAATTGCAGGAATTGCTGAAAAATCTTGAAAAAACAGAACCTGCCTGACCAGGAGATTTTCGGACTTTGTTTTTAAATATTTATCTCTGATCAATATAATATGGGAATCAGAAAATCAAAAACGGGAAGTAAAGCCAAAACCATCAAACAGATCCAATCCGGTCGAAGTGCACCCTCTGCCCGGAAATCAGATAAAAAACCAGCCAAAATACAGCCCTCGGAAAACTCAGAAAAAAAACTGACCAAAATACAGCCCTCAGGAAGCAGGGAAGAATCATTTTTTGAACTGGTATATGAGGTCGCGCGACAAATTCCGTACGGCAGGGTCACTTCCTATGGAGCAATTGCAGCATGCCTTGGAACGAAGCTCTCTGCACGACTGGTCGGCTGGGCCATGAACGGCGCAGATAAAGTAAATCCCTCTGTGCCTGCACATCGCGTGGTCAACCGTGTTGGCTTGCTGTCCGGTAAACATCATTTCAAGCCGCCAGGTAAAATGGAAAAACTATTAAAGAAAGAAGGAATCCTGGTGAAAAATGACGTGATCGTCAACTTCAGGGAAATATTCTGGGATCCCTCTGAAGAATCATTTTAGCCCGGACAAACACTAAAAGGGTAGTAGTATTAATTTCCTGATTTTAGCCCGAAAAAACTGTAAAGGGATTAGTTGCACTAATTTTCTAATACAATGACCGGCCTACAAATTTCCTGCGTCAGCGCCAATTGCTGTACAACAATGCATTTACTTTCATTTGTAATAAGGGCTGATCATCAGGTACACTACCACCCCCGATACCGCTACATAAAACCAAAGTGGCCAGGTGATCCTGGCAAGTTTCTTATGCTTGTCAAATCGTTCCTGGAATGCCCGTTGCAGGGTAAATAGAACGAAAGGAATTATGATCCCCGACAATATAATGTGCGTACTTAAGATAAAATAATATACATACCGGAGACTGCCTGCCCTTAGTTTTTCTTCTGCATCCAGTATTGAATCATGATTCAGGTCGCCATATTTCACGGATGGGTTCGAACTGTGATAAATAATATAGGATACCAGGAATATCGCGCTCAAAACGACTGCAGTCAGGTTGGCAGCCCTATGGGCACTGACCCGCTTGTTCCTGATAAAATACAAACTCGATAATAATAATATCGCCGTAGTTGAATTAAGTATGGCATGAAATAACGGAAGGTTGCCGGTACTAAATCCCAATTGAATCTTTGTTGTCGTGCCCATAATTAAAAATGCAACAGCCGCAGGAATGGCGACTGAAACAATCATAATCGGAAGAGTCAGGTTTTTTTCTTTCATTCTTATTATCCCTTATTAAATGAAGTTGGAAGATCTTTCATTCTTATTATCCCTTATCAAATGAAGTTGGCAAATCGTTCATTTTATTATCCCTTGACAGATGAAGTTGGAAAAGCGGTATCGTTGTTTCGTTTTCTAGACAGATAAATCACCACGCCTGCAGTGGCGACCAGAATAAAAATGATGAGAGGAATAATCGGTTTTATCTCATTTAACGGAGAAATATATCGTTTGTCTTTTTCCAGCATCACAAAAACCATATCATTTGCCAGTTTGGCCATGTCGACACTATCCAATCCATTATAATATCCTCTTACAACATGTTGCTTATCCAGCAAAACAACTTTCTGGGTATGAATGAAATTTGAATCAACTCCCTCGCCATCGGCCAGTCCCAGTTTTAATTCATTTATGGAAAAATCGTAGATCTGCTTTTTGGGACCTGTAAGGAGCCACCAGAGATCCGGGTTGATGCCGAATTTATTTCCATATTCTCTCAGCACCGGAACCGAATCGCGCTCGGGATCCACACTGAAAGAAATAAATTGAATAAATGCGGGATTCAGCTGCCTGTTCTGATCCTTTGATGCCAAAGCATCCTGGAGCTTAAGAATATTTGCAGTCAGCTTTGGACAAATAGATGGGCAGCGGGTAAAGAAAAAATCAGCTACAATAACTTTATCAGGCAGGTCAGCGAGGGAAACTGTTTTCCCCAGCTGATTTTGAAATTTAAAATCCTCTACGGCATGCCAGATCGTATCAGTGTGCGTTTTCCCCTCATGTACCACTGAAATCACGCTATCATAATAAAAACGGCCAGGCATACCAATCGCGTGATCGCTGGCCCTTTTCACCAGGAAATAACAGATCACAGGCAGCAAAATGGCCAGCAAAACTGCAGTCAGCGCTTTCTTACTCACTTATATTCTATTTAAGATAAAAAAACCACCGCCGTTGGCAATGGTTAATTATTAATTCATGTATTGTCAACAAACATCTTCCAATTCACTCCCACACTTCCACACTCCACTCCTACACTCTTACACTCCTACACTTCCCTCTACTCTTTCCCCGGCTTCTTCCCTTCCTCATGTTTTTCAACCGGCTTGGCCTTGGTTTTACTCTGTTCATATTGATAACTGTCATAGCGCATGCGCAGCTCGTGATAAGAACTTCCGTCCCATGCAAATGCAATCAGGAACCAGATAAACAGAAAGGCGGGAATAGCAACAGTCATGACAAGATTCTTAATCTCATGTCCCAGATGCATAAATTCTGCAATAATAAAAAATGCTTTCGCAAGCGTCATGATGATAAAAACACCATTCAGAATATGTTTTGGGAAAAAATGCGTTTCATAATAAATGATTGCAATTACCAGTTCCACGATTGTAATCACCAGCAGGATCCAGAATGTCTTCCAGATCGCCTTCGTATCAAACGAGTTCTTTTCCTGTGGTAATCCCTCTGTTGTTGTGTGCGAAGAATCCATCCTTGATCAGTTTAAATTATAACAGATAAAAACAGGTAAATACAAAAACCCAGACCAGGTCAACAAAATGCCAGTACAATCCGGCCTTCTCAATCATCAGGTAATGACCCTTTCTTTCAAAATCGCCGCGCCAGGTCTTAATGAGCATGATAATATTGATAATAACCCCGGAGAATACATGGAAACCATGGAAACCGGTAATGGTAAAAAAGTAGTTTGTGAAATTGGTTGAACTCTGGGTAAGATCAATATTCATGAATGGATTCCTTCCCCACCAGGCACCTTCGTGGTACAGATGCGTCCATTCCCAGGCCTGGCAACCCAGAAAAGCCAGACCGCCCAGAATCGTCAGAAACATCCATTTCATTACAGCCTTCCGGTCATGGGCCTGCCCCGCTCCTACGGCCATAACCATCGTAACTGAGCTCATGATCAGGATAAATGTCATCAGGCTCACAAAAGCCAGGGGTATGGTCATTTCTCCGATAAAAGGAAAACTTTTAAAAACCTCATTGGGATTTGGCCAGGAGTTGGAAGAAAAACGAATACTTCCGTAAGAAATCAGGAATGCCCCGAAAGTAAATGCATCACTCATCAGGAAATACCACATCATGAGTTTTCCATATTCCACATTGAAGGGGCTTCTGCCGCCACTCCACCATTTTTGACCTACTGGAACTGAATGTGCCATGAGATTGTTTTGTACAGGTTCACAAATTTATCTAAGAAAAATCATACTTATTGCACCATTAAAAAGAAAATGAAAAGGTAGATCCATAACAGATCTACGAAATGCCAATAGGTGCTTGTTACATCTACGGGCACAACGTTATAACTCCTTATTCTTGCATTACCAGCCCTCACCCATAGAACGAATATCGCAACCACTCCCCCGAACACGTGCAGCGCATGTAAACCGGCAATTATATACAGGAACTGTCCCGCGCCAGATCCGTGAAAAGTTGTGCCGGTTTCCCAGAGGTGACTGAATCCGACACCCTGCAGAAAGATAAATACCAGTCCGAGAACCGCCGTCGCAGCCACTAATTTCCGGTAACGGATCATGCGTCTTTCAGAAAATGATTTCGCAGCCAGGAAAATCGTCAGACTACTGATCAACATGACGGCAGTTGAATAATAAAATGCGACCGGAGCTGTAAAACTGGTCCAACCCGGTTGTTCCCGTTTTACAATATATGCGCTCGTCAAACCGGCAAACATCATAATGATACTGCCGATTCCCACCCATAAAATAAATTTATGCGGATGTATTTTCTTTTTTTGATCAACGACCATTTTAAGTTCTGCGCTCGGAGTCATTTTAAAAATTTCAATAAACCACTTTATCGATCAGCAGGGCCAGAAAAACCACAGGCAAATAAATATAACTGCTAAACATCACCCGCCGCGCCGACTGTACAGTCATCTCCCTGTATAGTCTGACACACTGGCCAATCATAAATAAATTGGCTACCAATACAACTACCAGACTTACAAGACCACTCATCCCGTTAAAATAAGGCAGGAGTCCCACAGGCAGAAGCAATAATGAATATATAACTGCCTGGATAGCCGAATATTTTGTTTGTCCTTCTCCGGATGGCAACATTTTAAATCCGGCTGTAGTATAATCCTTATGGGCGATCCAGGCTATCGCCCAGAAATGTGGAAACTGCCAGAAAAACTGAAGGGCAAAAAGTATCCATCCTCCTGCACTAAGGCTGTCATTGCCCGCAGCCCATCCTATCAGGCAGGGCATCGCGCCGGGAATCGCTCCGGCCAGTACTGAAACAGAACTGACTTTTTTTAAAGGGGTGTAAATGAAAGCGTAAAAAAATAAACTGAATGCAGATAAAACTGCAGTCAGGAAATTAAAATGCCAGAGGATCATCGTGCCAACCAATCCGCTGATGATTGCAAACGATGTTGCTTCGGAAACAGACATCCTGCCTGAAGCGACAGGCCGGTTAGCCGTCCGTTTCATCATGGCGTCGGTTTCTTTTTCCATCGCCTGGTTAAATGCATTCGCACTACCCGTAACCAGCATGCCCCCTACAGACAGGCGGATAATGGATATCCAGTCGAAGGACGTAACCAGCGGTGCGAGCAGATAGCTGATTACTGCTGAAAAAACAACCATAAAACTGAGGTTGAATTTAACCAGCAGCATATAGTCTTTCAGCTTTTCCGCAATCTTAAATGAACCGGATTGTTTTATAGTATCGGGCGACTTCAATAATATCGGTTTGTCCCCGGAACTAATGGTGCTGTTCATCGGCTCCAAGAGGTTCTGTTTGAAGGATGAAATCCTTTCCGTCCTTGCCATAATCGTAGGCCCAGCGGTGGACTTCAGGAATTTCCCCGGGCCAGTTACCATGCCCTGGCCGGATCGGTGTTGTCCATTCCAGCGTATTCGCCTGCCATGGATTTTTTGTGATCACTTTTCTTCCTTTAAATATGGAATAGAAAAAGTTGAACACAAACATCAGTTGCACGGCGAATACCACCATGGCAACTGTTGATATAAATCTATTGAGATCTCCGAATTGATTGAAAGAGGACCAACCCTGGTATTCCACATACCGGCGGGGCATACCAGCCAGTCCTTCATAATGCATGGGCCAGAAAATCAGGTAAGCGCCGACGAACGTAACCCAGAAATGGATGTATGCCATCGTATTATTCAGGTAGCGTCCATACATTTTCGGAAACCAGTGATAGACTCCGCAGAACATACCCATGAAAGCTGAAACCCCCATTACGATATGAAAGTGTGCAACCACAAACATCGTATCATGCAGATGGATATCCAGTGTTGAATTACCCAGGAAAATTCCGGTTAAACCACCGGAAATAAACATACTTACAAACCCAATTGCAAATAGCATGGCGGGAGTCAGCCGGATATTTCCCTTCCAGAGTGTGGTGAGCCAGTTGAATACTTTGATGGCAGATGGAACAGCGATCAACAATGTCAGCAATACGAATACGGATCCAAGAAAAGGATTCAATCCCGTAACAAACATATGATGCGCCCATACCAGGAAAGCCAGTACCGTAATCGCGAAGAGAGAGCCGATCATCGCCATGTAACCGAAAATTGGTTTACGGGAATTGATGGCCATGACCTCGGAAACCAGTCCCATCGCAGGCAGGATAATGATATAAACTTCCGGATGACCAAGAAACCAGAACAGGTGCTGGAACAGGATAGGGCTTCCTCCCTCATTGGGAAGCGCTTTCTGTGTTGCTGCAATAAATATATCCGAGAGGTAAAAACTGGTGCCGGCATGCCGGTCGAACAGTAACAATATTAAGCCCGAAAGGAGAACCGGGAAGGAAAGAACACCCAGGATAGCGGTAAACAATATCGCCCAGATGGTCAGAGGTAGCCTGGTCATACTCATTCCCTTCGTGCGCATATTCA